>Ga0315277_10001260_pt1 | contig 37473 bp, 28 predicted proteins | sample YL17G05_15_MG_FD_203695 | JGI IMG/M metagenome (GOLD analysis project Ga0315277, IMG submission 203695) | Sediment microbial communities from Yellowstone Lake, YNP, Wyoming, USA - YL17G05_15 | ecosystem: Environmental > Aquatic > Freshwater > Lake > Sediment | place: USA: Wyoming | collected...
GTTCAACGGTCCGGTCGCCAACTCTCACTCGCAGGCCATCTGGCAGACCCAGACGCCGCCGGAGCTCCAGGGAAGAGTCTTCGCCGTGAGGAGAGTTGTGGCGCAGTTCACGGGCCCGCTCGGCACAATACTTGCGGGTTGGGCCGGGGGACGGTTCAACCCGAGTTCTGTGCTGATGGTGCTCGCTCTTGTGGGTGGAGCCGCTGCCGTGTCTCAACTGTTCAACAAGCCGTTACTTCGCGTCGATGAGGGGCCGCTTCCAGCGGCTACAACGCCGCTCCCGTAGGCGAAGGCAGCGCAGGTGGCACCCGACAGCGAGGTCTAGAGCGACTTGAGTGGCTACCGCGCGGAGCGGAGGGGCCTGTGCGCCCTGCCGAGATTGTGAAAGAAGGAAAGGCCCCGGCAACCTACCGCCGGGGTCTCAGCAATTTCGCGCCTGGCAGGACATCCTCGACCGATCTGTCCCGCCCGTTCGCAATTGGCTGCAGGGCGGGCGCCAGCACTCACTCGTTATACTTCTTCACCCAAGCATCGTGCTCAGCCTTGATCTTCTCCCTGATGCCCGCATCCGTCACAAGCCGCAGGCCTATGGCGGCCATGACTTTTGACATCAGCACGATTGTCTTATGGCCCTCTGAGCTCACGGAGAAATCCGCACTCTCATGCGAGTGGCCTGTGACAGGGGTCACACCCTCGATACCGAAGCCGACGCTTATGCCGGGCACTCGTATGGTCATGAACCCCGTCTCTTCCCAGTGCTTGGGCACTCTGGCCGCCTCTTCGCTGACGTTTACGGCCCCGTAGGCGATCGCATAGTCGAATACCAGGTCATTGAACGCGCCTACGGATATGCCCGGGATGTACGATCCGTAGTGGTCCACATCCACAGTTGTCCCGGTCGCCAGCGCAGCGCCGCGCGCGCCGTTATCGATCTGGTCACGCTTCTTCAGGATCATCTCTTTGGCAACCCGCGGGCTCACGCTTCCGACACGCGTCTCATCTATGAGATGTCTCACCCACACGGTCGCGGAAGCCATCTCCGGGACGATGTTCGGCGCGACTCCGCCGTCGCTTATCACCCAGTGAAATCTGAACTGAGGCTCGGAATGCTCGCGGAGCAGTTCGACGGCATGCAGCAGCACCATTACACTGTCAAGAGCGCTGGTGCCCTTCCATGCCATCTGAGCGTGCGCCGATTTGCCGTGGAAGGTATATTTCATCTGCTCAATATGGCGATCGGAGAATCCCCCCGGGTACCGGACTGTTTCGTTGCGCCCTTCTATCCCGTGACTCCGCATCGCGAAATCCACGCCGTCCAGGTAACCGGACAGGGCCTCCGCCGCCTTCGCCGGCGGGCCGACCTCTTCCGCAGGTGCGCCGATGACCCAGACGCTCCCCGGCAAATGATTCTGCTCCATCACCTCAGCCAGAGCGACGGCGGCGCCGATGCCTGTCGGGCCCTGCATGTTGTGCTGGCAGCCGTGGAACGGCGGGTTCCCTCTAAGCGCGTCATACTCCACAACAATGGCGATGACAGGGTGTTCATTCTTGCCCTTGTACTTGGCCCTGAAGGCCGTGGGCAACCCTGGAGGGCCATCATAGTTCCTGGACAGGCCCCCTACGAACTTGAGCCTGCTGTATTCCGGCCAGGCGGTCTCGAGGCCCGGGACTCCCATTTCGACTTGAAACCCATGCTTGCGGAGGTCTTCCGCGAGCATCGCCGAGGCTTTGAACTCCTCGAACCCGGACTCCGGGTTGTGATACATCCAATCGTTCATCTCGATAAGGCGTTTGGCAACAGCATCGACTTTGGCGTCGAGAGCTTTTCTTGCCGCCACAACTTCTGGGGACTCGTGAAGGCTGCTGCTCAATGTCGAAGCCTCCCCTCGGATAATGGTGTCGTTGACTGGTTGTTTTGCCGCAAATGGCGCACTTACCTTCCTGAAGTGCGAGCAAGAATAGGTTTACGGCGGGCGAGACGCAATTCACCCGGCCTTCGTGCGGATTGGCTGCTGTCGCGGGACGGACTCGTGGTGGAGGGTCATCGCTCTACCGGAAGTGGTCTGCTTGTCGAGCGTCATCAGGAGAAGGTCCTCGGAAAACCCTTGCCGCCTGCGACCCACCCTGAGGACGGCCTCCGGCCGGAAGCCGCACTTTTTGTAGCAGGCTATCGCGCGGCGGTTCGATGTATAAACCCGGAGGAATATGTGCTTGAGGCTTGTGTTGGCGAAAGCATAGTTCATGAACGCGCGGATTGCGTCGGTGCCGTAGCCCTGGCCCCAGTACCGCTTCTCTCCAATGCAGATCCGGAGTTCGGCCCTCCCGGAGCGCCAGGAGATGTCCTCGAGTTCCACGTCGCCCACAAGCGTACCGCTTGCCCGGTCGACAATGGCGAGCGCAAGACATTCCGAGGCGTGGCGCGCCCGGTGAAACCACGCAAGCGAGCGTTCCGGATGCAGGAACTTCTTGCCGACAAGGCTTGTTATCTCGGGGTCGTCGTCCCAGCGTTGCAGCGAAAGCATATCGTCCAGCACGATGGGCCTCAGAATAACGCCGTCGCCCTCTATGACCACAGCACCAAGCCTCCGATGCGCTCCGATGACGACGTTGAGTTCGACGGCGGCTGCTTGTCCCCTCTATGCAAATCAAACCACCGCAACCATGAAGAAAGCCGGAGCTATAGCCCCGGCTAGCAGGTATTTCCGTCTTACGCTTTTTGCCTCAGCTGGTAGTACTTGGACTCTCTGAGCCCTAGTTGGCCGTCCTTGACTGCACCAGCGCGAGGTTGGACCTCACGTCCATCATCCCGTACCGCACAAGCGCGTGGTCCAGTATGAGGTTCACAAGTTCGTTGTAGCTCATGCCGCCCGCGTTGGCTATCCTGGGCAGGTCGCTGAAACCCGGCGCCAGGCCCGGAAGCGGGTTGATCTCGAGAACGTACGGTATACCGTCTTTCATACGGAAGTCCACTCGGCCCACGTCGAGGCACTCGAGCGCGTGGAAAGCACGCACAGCGGTGTCTTTGAGAAGCTCGGTCTCCTCCTCGCTGATGTCCGCCGGGCACGGGTAGTAGGACATGTCGTCCCAGTCAGCTTTGTACTGCCGCGAGTATATGTTCCCATGCTCTGGCGGGCAATGCCTGAAAGTGACCTCCATGATCGGGAACACGTGCGGATCCTCGTTCCCGAGGATGCCGACTGTAAACTCGCGGCCGTCTATGAACTCCTCAACAAGCGCCTCCTGCTTGTAGAACCTGGTCGTGTACCGCACTTGCTGATCGAGCTCGAACATGTTCCTCACAAGCGAGTTTGGCGAAACGCCCATGCTCGAGCCTTCGTGCGCAGGCTTCACGAACAGCGGGAATGTGAGGCCCGACGCATTCACTCTGTCATGGGGCCCGAACACCTTGAACTTGGGCGTCGGGATGCCATGGTACGCGAATACCTTCTTGGCAGCAGGCTTGTCAAGGCATACGGCCAGCGACAGGACTTTCGAACCGGCGTAAGGGATTCCGAGCATCTCGCAGATCGCAGGGATGTGCGACTCCCTGCTTTCCCCCCGGACGCCCTCGCACATGTTGAACACGATGTCGACTCCTGAGTGCCTCAGATGCTCGTAAGCATCCTCGTTGCCCTCAATAAAGAAAACCTCGTGTCCGCCCCAGCGGAGAGCGTCGGCAATCGCCATTACCGTTGATTCGCCGTCCAGTTCGGCGTTAGCGTCTGGCGGCTCGCCGTCCTCCGGGGGATCGTACTTACCGAGGTTATACAGCAAACCTACGTTTGCCATTTTTGATTCTGTTCCTCCCAAAGTTTAGTGGAAGCGGGTATTTAGGGGGGAAACCTCAGTAGTTTCTGCAGCTCATCACCCCTTGGCCCCGAAATTTCAGATACATTATTGCACCCGCCCATATAGGTGTCAACAGAGAAAGAGCCTTGGCAAAAACCTATTTGCCAGCGGCTCTTCTGGGCTTTCAATGGCTCGTCGCGGGCTTGTCGACGGTTGTCTCCTGCCCTTGTCCTGCAACCACCGGGGACACGCTAAGCTCCTTGCCCGCCTCCATGTCATCGCTCAACGCAACGTCCAGCACCTGGTCCATATGCTCCACGTACGAGATTCTGAGAACGCGACGGACCTTCGCCGGGACTTCCTCAATGTCTTTCCGGTTGTCGGCAGGCACGATCATGAACTTGACTCCCGCACGGTGGGCAGCCAGGACTTTCTCCTTGATCCCACCCACGGGAAGAACCCGGCCCCTCAGCGTGATCTCGCCGGTCATCGCAACGTCGTGGCGCACCGCGCGCCCGGTCAGAGCCGAGACCACGGCAGTTGCCATTGTGATGCCTGCGGACGGCCCGTCCTTCGGGATGCCGCCCTCCGGTATGTGAATGTGAATGTCTTCTTTTTCGTGGAACGTCTCGTCAATACCGAGCACGTCAGCACGCGACCTGATGTAGCTGATGCCCGCCTGGGCGGACTCGCGCATCACCTCGCCGAGCTTTCCGGTGAGGATCAGGTTGCCCTTCCCCTTCATCACGGTCACTTCCACCGGCATCACATCGCCGCCAACGTCCGTGACCGCGACACCGAGCGCGATACCCACGGCATTTTCCTTCTCGGCAGTGCCCCTCCTGAACCGGGGGACGCCCAGGTATTTGCCCAGTGTGCCCGGCGTCACCTTGACGCGCTTGCGCTCACCTTTCACGATGTCGCGTGCATCTTTCCGGCACACCGACGCGATCTCTCGCTCAAGATTCCTCACGCCGGACTCTCTTGTGTAAAGCTCGATTATGGACTTTATGGCGCGCTCAGAGAATTCGAGGCGTTCAGGTTCGATGCCGTGTTCCCTGATCTGTTTCGGCACAAGGAACTTCTGAGCGATCTTGACCTTCTCTTCCTCCGTGTAGCCGGAGATATATATGACTTCCATCCTGTCAAGGAGTGGCCGTGGTATGGTGTGAGCCGTATTGGCGGTCGTTATGAACATCACCTTGGACAGGTCGAACTGCATTTCCAGGTAATGATCCGAGAATGTGTTGTTCTGTTCGGGATCGAGCACTTCGAGCAGCGCCGATGCAGGGTCGCCGCGGAAGTCGTAACTCATCTTATCCACTTCGTCCATGAGGAAGACGGGGTTCTTGGACCCGGCCGTCCTCATGCCCTGCAGGATTCTTCCCGGTAGAGCGCCGACGTAGGTCCGCCGGTGCCCACGGATTTCAGCTTCGTCGCGGACTCCTCCGAGGGAGATACGGACGAACTTCCTGTCAAGCGCCCTCGCGATGGACTTGGCGAGCGACGTTTTGCCCACGCCGGGGGGACCCACGAAGCACAGGATGGGACCTTTCATCTGCTTCACAAGCTGCCGGATGGAAAGGTATTCTATGATTCTTTCTTTGACCTTGGTAAGCCCGTAATGGTCCTCTTCGAGTATCCTCTCGGCTGCCTGTATGTCGAGGCGGTCCTTAGTCTCGGTGTTCCAGGGCAGCGCGCATATCCACTCAAGGTAGTTGCGCACGACGACGGCCTCTGCCACCATCGGCGGCATTTTCTCGAGGCGGTCCACTTCCCGGAGGGCTTTCTCCTGCAGTTCAGGCGGAAGGCCAAGCGCGAGCACCTGATCGCGGAATTCCTCCGCCTCAGTGCCCTTCTCGTCCCGGTCGCCGAGCTCTTTCTGGATGGCCTTTATCTGCTCACGCAGGTAGTATTCTTTCTGCGACTTCTCCATCTGCTTGCGGACGCGGACGTTGATACGCTTCTCGAGCTCCATCAGCTCCATCTCGCGCGCCAGGATCTCGGTGACAGCTTCAAGCCGTGCCCTGATGGGGACCAGCGTGAGGATTCTCTGCTTGTCTTCGTGCTTCGGCAGCAGGTACGCGGCCATGGTGTCGGCCAGCCGGCCGGGGCTCTCGTTCGTGACAACGCTCGCCAGCGCTTCCGGCGGCAGCTTCTTGCTCATCCGGATGAACTGCTCGTACTGCTGCATTATTGAGCGCACAAGCGCCTCGTTCTCGGCGTTCTGATCAGATTCCTCGGGGAATTCCTCCACCAGTGCCCGCAAATACGGTTCACGCTGCAGGTAGCCAACCACGTGACCCCTGCTGAGTCCCTCCACGACGACCCTCACGCTTCCATTGGATTCGCGCGTGATCTGCCGGATCACCGCTATGGAACCGGCGTCATGCAGGTCTTCGGGCAAAGGCTGGTCTTTACCGATGTCACGCTGGTTTGTCAGCATGATCAGCCGCTCGGAACCTGCAGCCTCGTTTAGTGCCAGGACGGATTTCTCCCGGCCGACCTGGAGAGGCACGATCATGCCGGGAAAAACGTAGGCACCCCTCAGGGGCAGGATTGGTAGTTCACGTTTGGTTTTATCGCCAGACTCGAACAACTGGTCACCTCCCCGGGGACGGGGCGCTCACTTGAATAGACGTTCTCCTGCTATAAGATTCAATCCTGCATTTGATGGTTACGATTTACTATCCGTCAGATGGTAAATGCGTCCAAGCACTACTCTGCGACCTATCAAATGAGGGGCTTAGCAGGCAAAAGGGCATGAAAGCGGATATGCCGCCTTCTGACGATAATAGCCTACATGGCGTGTTGCGTCAACACAAAAACTCTTCGGCTTTCCACTTGCCATGCCTTCCAACTTCCAGAACAAGGTGAAGTCTGGCGCACCGACGAAACTCTTGTCCGCGCGCCGGTCTTGATGGGCAATTCCGCAAGATAGTCCTATGCCAGGAGGGAGCAACCGTGACCAAGGAAGAGATAAAACAAAAGGTGTCATCGGCGATCGACTTTCACAAAGATGAGCTAATAGCAATAGGGAATGACATTTTCGCCCACCCTGAGCTCGGGTACAAGGAGTTCCGGACTTCCGAGATCGTGCAAACTGTGTTCAAGAAGTTGGGCCTGAGTTTCGAAGCAGGCCTGGCAGTCACCGGAGTCAAAGCCCGGCTCAGCGGTCGCAACAGCCTTGCCAACGTTTGCGTAATGGGAGAGCTCGACAGCGTGCTGTGTCCCGGTCACCCACAGGCCGATCCTTTGACCGGGGCGGCGCATTCTTGCGGGCATAACGCCCAGGTGGCCATGCTGCTCGGCGTGGCGTTCGGCCTCGCCGGGTCCGGAGTGATGGCGGAGCTTGATGGTGATTTGAGCCTCGTCGCCGTACCCGCGGAGGAATATGTCGAGATCGAGTACCGGAACAAGCTACGGAACGAAGGCAAGATCAAGTTCCTCGGCGGAAAACAGGAGATGATCGTCGTCGGAGCTCTTGACGGCGTGGACATGGCCATGATGATTCACCTGGGTATAGTCCGCGAGGGCAAGAAGGTGACTCTCGGCGGCTCGAACAACGGGTTCATCGGGAAGTTCATCAAGTACACAGGGAAAGAGGCTCACGCGGGCGGGGCGCCGCACGATGGCATAAACGCGCTGAACGCCGCCATGCTGGGGCTATTCGGCATCCACGCGCAGCGCGAGACGTTCAGGGATCAAGACACGATCCGGGTCCACCCGATCATCACGAAGGGCGGAAACCTGGTCAATGTCATCCCATGCGACGTCCGGGCCGAAACGTATGTTCGTGGCAAGACGATGGAAGCAGTGATGGATGCCTCAAAGAAGGTGGACAGAGCTTTGAAAGCCGGCGCCATGGCGGTCGGCGCTGAGGTCGAGATCAAGACCCTGCCCGGGTACCTGCCGAGGACTTCTGACCAGGCGATGGACGCTCTGATGAAGGCCAACCTGTCCAGGTTCCTCAAGGACGACGAGATAAAGGTCTCTGACGAGCACAGCACGGGCTCCACGGACATGGGCGACATCTCAGCCATCATGCCGGCGATACACCCGCATATCGGCGGTGCAGAGGGCATAGGCCACTCCGAAAACTACCAGATAGTAGACCCCGAGCTTGCGTATATCACCGGCGCGAAGGCCATGGCGCTGACGGTCGTCGACCTGCTTTATGACGGGGCCGCCAAAGCTCTGGAGATAAAGAAGAACTTCAAGCCGCTTTACACCAAAGAGTCATACCTGAAGATGTGGGAGGAGCTTCTTAACGGGTAGCCTGCAGGAACAGCCTGTGCCGGCGGCCTTCTGCGAAAACGGGTTTGGGTGATAGGTCTTTCTTGGAAAGGAGTGGTCTGGCATGCCTGACGCAAAGCGTCCCGCGGAGTTTGCCGAGCTTCTATCTCTCTGGGCAGAGGTAGATGACCTTGAGAACGTCATGTCGATCCTGAACTGGGATGAACAGACGAAAATGCCCAAGGGGGGCGCTGAGGCGCGTGCCGACCACAAGGCCACCGTGCAGCGCATCCTGCACCAGAAGCTATCATCACCCAGGATTGGCAGGTTGCTTGAATCACTGGCCTCCTACCAGGCCGAAATCCCGTATGACTCGGACGAGGCCGGCATGCTGCGCGCCACGAGGCGCGCGTACGACAGAGCCACGAAGGTGCCTGAAGCTCTGGTAATTGAGATGTCCAGGACGGGTAGCAACGGTTTCAACACGTGGCTGCGCGCGCGTGAGGCGAAGGACTTCTCGCTCTTCGCGGGCGATCTCGAGCGCATAGTCGATGTAATGGTCAAAGTCGCGGGTGCTCTCGGTTATGACAGGACCCCGATGGACGCTCTGCTTGATCAGAGAGAGCCCGGCATGAAGGTGGCCGACCTGGAGCAGTTGTTCGGGGACCTGCGTGGACGGCTTGTCCCGCTGGCGAAGAAGATTTTCGAGCGCGTAGATGCAGCCGACAGTGGCGCCATCCACCAGGCCTACGATATCCCGGGCCAGTGGAAAGCCGGTCTGATGGCGGTCAGATCTATCGGGTTCAACCTCGACGAATACGGCCGGGCCGACACCTCGGTCCACCCGTTCTCGACGACCTTTTCGCCCCAGGATGTCAGGATCACCACCCGTTTCATGGAGAACTACCTGCCCGCATCGCTGTTCGCATTCCTGCATGAGGCGGGACACGGGCAGTACATGCAGGGCATACCTGTCCGCTTCAGGCGCACACCCATCTCCAAGCAGTGCTCGGCAGGATTCAGCGAATCACAATCGAGGATGTGGGAAAATCTCGTGGGCAGATCGAGGGAGTTCAGCAAATACCTCCTGCCTCGCCTGCGGGAGATCTTCCCCCGCCAGCTCAGCGCAGTGGACGTCGAAACGTGGTACCGCGCCGTCAACCGGGTCAGGCCATCCTTCATCCGGGTCGAGGCCGATGAGGTCACGTACAACCTGCATATCATGCTGAGGTTCGAGCTGGAGAAGGACGTACTCGCCGGCAGGGTAAGGGTGAAGGACCTGGCCGGGGCGTGGAATGCAAAGTTCAAGGAGTACCTGGGTATCGAGCCACCCAACGACCTCGTCGGGGTACTGCAGGATATCCACTGGTCCAGGCAATTCGGCGCCTCTTTCCAGGGGTACACCCTGGGCAACGTGATATCCGCGCAGCTCTTCCAGGCAGCTCTTCCGGTGAACCCGTCGATGCCGGAGCAACTGGAGCAGGGCAACTGCAGCGCGCTCCTGGAGTGGACGCGGAAAAACGTTCACGCGCACGGCTCGAAGTTTGTGCCCCAGGAGCTGATCGTGAAGGCTACAGGCAAGCCGCTCTCGACGGAGCCTTACCTCAACTACATAGAGAGCAAGTACCGGGACATCTACGGGCTGTGAATCATCACCGGAGAAGTAGCTGCCAGAGCTTCAGCCCGAGCGGCACTGCCGCAATCAGCACGACTGCTATGATGATAAACCACCAAGTGCCGGAAAGCCTGGTCCCCACTGGAATCCCTCCGGGGACTAGGCTTTCCGCACACCAACTCTGTATTCAGAACCGTGCTCACTCCGGGCAGGAAGCCGGCATCCGCGACCGCGGCGTAGCCGGCCCGGCCTTACGGTTTGTCGCTCCCGCCGTGAGAAGAGGCCCCACCCTTGCGGTGCAACTCGTCGTAGTGGTATCTCGACAGCAGGCACACCGCACATGCCACCCAGAACGGGACATCATCGTCGAACCGGACAGCAACATCTTTTCCGACGACCGGGCCGCCTGTTCTGCCGGAGACGATGCCGCCCACGTTCTTCAGCTCTGAGTCGAACCCGATTATCTCGCCCCCGCACCGGCCAGAGAACACCCAGTCCTCCTCATCACAGTGCAGGGAAACATCGATGCCAAGCACCGGACCGCCCACCCGGCCCTCGATGGTGTCTTCCGTGCAGCGGAGATTGACGTCCTTTCCGAAGAGCTCCCCGCCTATCCGCCCCGCTAGCACCCCTGAATCATACTGCAGCCGGATGTCGCCGCCCTGGATAAGCCCGCCTATCCGGCCCTCGATGACGCCGCCGGAGTACGAACACTCCACATCGAACCCACCGATCTCTCCGCCGATCCTGCCCCAGATCTGACCCATCTACCGATTCACCCCAACTCGTTGTCTTGGCGCCGGGAGCGTCACCTGGATTCTTCGACAACTTCCCGGATGATCATTAGAGCCTGCCTTGCATCGTCTTGAGTGACGTCCTTGTGTGTCACCATCCGGATCCTGGTTTGTGTATGGGATGTACACTTGATGCCCCTGGAAGCCAGCTTTCTTACGTACGTTGGAGCATCCATACCTGTTCCGCTTACGTCGTACGCCACGATGTTGGTCTGCACACTCTCCAGGTCGATATCTATGCCCGGTATCTCCGCGAGACCTTCGGCCAGGATCCTGGCTGTCTTGTGGTCTTCGGGGAGCCTGTCGATCATCGTTTCGATAGCGACAACGCCTGCGGCAGCGACAACGCCGGCCTGCCTCAGCCCTCCACCGACTGCCTTCCGGAACTTCCTTGCCTGGTCTATGAAGTCTTTAGTGCCGCATAACATGGAGCCCATGGGCGCCGACAGGCCTTTGGACAGGCAGAACATCATCGAGTCGCAGTTCTTCGTGATCTCGGTGACCGGGACTTCCAGCGCGTGCGCCGCGTTGAAGACACGAGCTCCATCCAGGTGTACCTTCAGGCCGCCTGCATGAGCGACATCGTACAGCCGCCTCATCGTCTCAACAGGCGTGACGGTTCCGCCGCCCCGGTTGTGGGTGTTTTCCAGGCACAACACGCGCCTCGACGGCCCAGAACTGATGGGTTTCAGCGCCGCCTTGACCCGGTCCGGGTCAAGCACCCTGAGCCTGTCGCCCGTTACAAGAAAAGGCTGCACGGCGGGTAGCAGGGCGAGCCCCGCAGACTCATACCAGAAGATGTGCGCCTCGTCCTCACAGATGATCTCGTCTCCGCGAATTGTGTGGCACATCACGGCCAGCAGGTTCGCCAGCGTGCCCGAAACGCAAAAGACCGATGCTTCCTTACCGACCTTCTCAGCCGCAAGCTCCTCAAGGCGCCGGATCGTCGGGTCATCGCCGTATCCTTCGTCGCCCACCACGGCATCATGCATCGCACGCCGCATAGCGTCAGTGGGCTGTGTCGTCGTGTCACTTCTCATCTCTATCTCATGCACCCGCTCTACCTCCCAGTTGGCCACGATAAATCCTCTGATTCATGCAGAAAGTGCGATATTCCTGCCCGGTGGCGTATGGTCCATAGCTCGCTGAGCCGGTGAACAAGCGCGGGCGCTGCAGCCCCGTGCTAACCCTGCTGCATCCTCTCTATGACCGTGACCAGCCGTTCCACCAGGTGTTCGTGGTAGATACGGCCTTTTTCGGCCGAAGCCAGTTCCGGGCGGCCGGACACGCCTTTAGACACCGGCGCGACCTCGGCGAGCTTCGCGGCGGTGGAAGGCACGTAGCAGAGCGTATCGAACGCGTAATGAGGGTCAACGCTGTACAGCTCTGCCTGCGGAGGCACAAAATCCCTGGCACGGTCTGGTTTGCAGAGGGAAGGGTACCTCGCGTACATATGCGACGACTCGACGGCATCGGCATGGCCGACAGGCCCGAATTCCAGCCCGTCAACGATCTCCTTGGACATGTATGCAGGGTCGAAGATGACGGTCTCCACGCCCAGCAACCGCTGTGCGCGTTCGGCCGCTATCTGCATCCATACGACGTTCACAAGGCGGTGCCCGTTCAGGTAGACGAACTTCTTCAGCCCGTGGCGGGCAAGGCACTCCGTCACGTCGTACAGCAATTCGATGAGAACCTCGGCACGTATGGTGATGGTACCGTCCAGCGCCATATGGTGCGGGGACCAGCCGTACCAGAGCGGAGGCGCGATCAACGCGCCCGATCTGCGTGCGGCATCCTCCGCCAGTGTGATGGCGACCATGGAGTCCGTGCCGATCGGAAGGTGCGGGCCGTGTTGTTCCGTGCTGCCGACGGGCACGATAACGACCTTTGAACGCTCTCTGGCCTCGCGGAATTCCTCCCACGTCATCTCCTGCAAGAAGCCTCCAGACAACCAGAACACGTCCTTTCTGTCCAGCGCTCTGCCTTTGGGTTCGATGGCCCGGTGTTCTGTCCCTGCGGCGCTACGGCCGCGACGACCGCTCGAGCGTGCTCTTCAGCCGTCCAGCAATATCGAGAAATCCCTGGCCGGGCCTGTACCACGGGGAAGGTGCAGGGTCTTTACCGTTGGCATCCGGCCCGTGCCCGGGCCACAACACCACTCGGACGAAGTCTCCTTTCATCTCAAGCTCAAGCAAAGGACCAAGCACGACCCGGTAGAGCCGCTCGGTTTCCGGCGGGGTCCCGGCTTTGCGGGAACGAGCGAGACCGTCGAGAACCCGGAGTAGCTCCATATCGTGCTGCTTCCAGGCCGTTCGCGCGTGACCCTGACCTTCTCTGAGGTACAGCACCTCAGCGTCTTCGAGCCCATAAGCCGCGACAAGATCCGTGTCCGGCTCGTGGAAGAGCGCAAGGATCTTCTGCCACAGGGCGACAAGCCCGGACGGGCGGCCCGCTGCCGCATCACGCTGGCGCTTGGGTATCTGGCTGAGAGCCCATCGCCGGAAGAAGCTGCCGGTCACGCCATAACGCTGGGACTCACGGACGGCCTCATACAGCAGGTCATCAAGCCCGCCCGACCTTGCCGAATCCATCCAGAGTTCTAGCGCGTACGGCCAATCCTGCGAGCCCGAGGGCCAGTCCATCGACTCTTTGAGCAACTGGCGGGCCGAGGCGACGGACTCTTTGTACTGTCCCATCCTGGCCCGGTACCGCGCGCTCATGGCCAGTAGCGTCGCCCGCTGGTCGTAGAGACGGCTCGACTCCTCAGTAACCTTCTTAGTGCCCGGGGCGCGGCCCAATTCAGCCAGGAGTGCGTCGCAAAGCGAAACTACCCTGGCCGGGTCCTCCTTCTTCACCTCTGAGGCGAGTCTTGCGAAACGCTGGTCGGAAGCCCAGTTCTCGGGCCCCTCATCCGACCTCAGGAGAGCGTACCAGCCTTCCGCGAAGGTCACGGAGATGTTATCGCCGGGGCCGGAGGGCTCGAAATCCCTGAGCACCCACGCTATCGTCCCATCCTTGACTTCATAGCCTACCGGAGACACTTGCTTGATCTTCCACGGATCCACCGGTGCGTACTTGACTGTTATCTCCGCCTCGCCTATCGTGCCTTGCCAGGTGGAGCCTGTGGTGAGCACGTATTCGAGGCGGTTTTCCCCTATAGAGTTGCGGTAGGTGTATTCGGCGGTATAGGTGTTGCGGATCTTCTTCGTTTCGCCTGCCCGGAAGGAAACCTCGAAGACGACCCACGTGCTGAAATACTCTCCACCCGGCGGCTCCATGCCGGCCGGAGGGCTCAACCCTGCCCTGACCTCTGTCTTGATCTCCTTCTGCGACCCACCCGCCATCACCTCATACGCGCGGAAGCTCTGGTACCCGAAATAGGGCTCGGGTTTGCCCTGTTCCCGGTCGGGGCTGTCGGGAGGCTCCTTGAGCATCGGGAATCCCATGAGCGCCGTGGTTTCCCGGCCCAGGTTCTGGAAAGTGAAAACCACATCCACGGTGTTCTTCTGCAGGTCAACGTTCACCGTCTCGTGCACCATGCGGATCTGCGTGTCGTAAGGCGGATGCAGACCCTTCCCTACAACCTGGCGAGCGCAGGCCCGGCCACTGGCCCTGACGAATCCTCGAACGCATGTGTTCCACGGCTGGCCGCCCGGCCCTTGAAGGAATAGTGCGATAGTTCATGGAAATCCCTTCCACCAAGTATGGGGAGGCCGACAGGTATGGGCAGGATCCTGGTTGTCGTCACCCTGATAGGCGCTTTTCTGGTGTTGGGGTCCGGTCAAGCTCTGGCAGACGGCTTCGAGCCCTGTGTTCCGCCTCCAGCCCCGGTCGACGCCACGTGGTCGATCGTGGCGTATGATCCCGCGACGCGAGAGATCGGGGTCATAGTGACCACACGGCGCCCCGCTGTCGGAAACCGGTGCCTGTGGGCCATGTCCGGTGTCGGCGCGGTCTCGACCCAGGCTTCGACCAACCCGCTCCTCGCGACCAGGGCGCTCGATTGCCTGAGCAGAGGATACAATGCGAAAACCGCCCTCGATCATGTCCTCGGTGAAGACCTCGATATGCAGGCAAGACAGATAATCGTGATCGACCACTGGGGCAACGTCGCCGCCTTCACGGGAACTAAGCCCAGCGACTACAAGGGTCACTACCTTGGGAAGAACTTCGCGGTAGCAGGCAATATACTTGCTTCCAGAGCAGTGATAGACAATACGGCCGTCACATTCGAGAAGTCCACCTGCTCACTGGCATACAGGCTGCTAGACGCCATGGACGCCGGGCAGGCAGCCGGCGGAGACTCGCGCGGCAAGCAATCGGCCGCTCTCAAAGTTGTGAAGCCGGGCTGGGTGCCGTACATCGACGTCAGGGTGGACGACCATGCTGAACCTCTCGTCGAACTCAGGCGCCAGCTCGACATCTGGATGGGTGTTGTGAATGCGACGACTTCGCCCGCCCCTCAGCTCGGGTACAGGTACGTGTCGCTCAACCAGAGAGGCGTCGACGTTGCCGATATGCAGGTCATGCTTCGCGACCTGGGATACTACTCGGGCGCGATTGACGGGTTCTTCGGCGAGGACACCGAGACAGCCATCAGTGCATTCCAGGAGAAGCAGAAACTCGTGATGGATGGCATAGCCGGCCCGAAGACAGCGGCCATACTGGCCGAGGTGTGGAACAGCATGGGTAAGAAGTGACCCTAGAGCCCATCCCCGCGGTCGCGGGGCTGCGACTCTGGTTGCCCGGCGCCCGGCCAGGCGGGAACGCTGGTTAGCCAGCGATCTGCAGGACCGTTGCACGCTGCCTCACGGAATCCGGCACGGGATGGCAGGTGAACAGGACGATCTGGAGAGGGCCTGCGTTTTGCAGCAGCAGGTCCCATGCCCGGGCCTGCCTTTCCGGATCCGAGTTCACGAGCGGATCGTCAAACACAACCAGCTGCTTTTCCCGCGCTTCGTCACCCGCCAGCAGTCTCGCGAGCGCAAGCCGCGCGACAAACGCGATCTGCTCCGTCGTGCCGAAAGAGACTTCCCTGGTCTTTGCGTCGACGCGCAAGCTCGCGTAGTCATCGGATATGGCTGTGGGCTGCAGGCCTTTCGGGTCAAGCTCCACGGACTTGTGCTTTCCCCCGGTGAGTTGGGCGACCCAGGGCTCGACTTTCTTCTGTAACGGCTCGATGACCGCGTCAACCAACTTCTGGCGCTCCTCGTCCAGGACAGCCTTGAGCAGGTCCCAAGCCATAGCTTCCTTAATGAGCGATTCTGCCTCGCGCTTTTCGCGCTCCAGCGCTTCCTCCAGCTGGTGCACTCGCTCGGACAGGCCGTCGGCCGAACCCTTTATCGTGCCGAGGAGCTGGTTGTACCGGGCGTCGGTCTCCCTCCTGTGGATTTCGGCGGCAGACAGCCGTGCCTCACGCAGCTTCACCTGATCTGCCGTCACCGCATCACCCTCGGGCATGACGGCCTGGGCACTTCGTCTTGTGCGCAGCGCCACCGCGCTCTCCTCCGCGGCGACCTGCTGCAGGTGCTTGAAGAGCTCGGATTCCTGTTCCTGCACCGGGTCAAACTTCTCGCAGGTGCCCCATGTCTTTGCGCTATACACGTCCAGCACCGTGTGCGCGCTCGATGCCTGCCTGTGGATCCGGTGGAGCTCGTCGAGTCTTGCATCCCTGCCCGCGACAAGATTCTGAACCCGGACTTCCGCGCCTGATAGACCGGCCTGTGCCCTCTGCAATACCTGCTCTACGGTCTTCTGGGCCTTCTCGACTTCCATGAGCCTCTGCTCGCCCGCGCGGTATTCCGTTTCGAGGCCAGAGATCTTCGCCACAAGGTCACCGTCCGGCAGAGATTCCCACTGTTCTTTCATTGCCCTGGACAGACCCGGACCATGTTCTGACCGGAACTGCTCAAGCCGGGCATCTTCGAGGCCGGTGACACCTTCCCCACCAGAGGTCCCCGGCCTGCTCTTGAACCTTGACTCAATCACCGCAATCTCGCGGCGCAGGGCCTCGGCCCGCCCGTACAGGGCCTCAGTTTTCGCCCATGCTGCATGCGCGCCACCGAAACCGGGCGCCATCTCCGGGGTCCAGCGCTTCATGCCCGCTGCCAGCAGGGCAAGAAGCCTATCCAGTTCCTCTTTGGCGCTGGCGGCGCCTTCCGCGCCCGTGCTCACTTCGATTCGAGCCACGCTGTCCAGGTTGATCTTCAAAGCCCTGGTTGCCCTCCAGGCACCGGTGCCCCCGGCGGGCATGGTGAACAGTGAGCCTGGCTCACCGTCTGCGGCGGCTGAGCCAGACAGGGGAGCATCGGCAGACACCCGGACTTTCAGCGATGCAGTCTGGAGCCTGGCGTTGGCTGTCACCGCCTTAACCCAGAGGTCACGGAGCGCGCGCATCTCTGCCTCGGCCGGCGCAGCACCCACCTCCGACCTGAGGTTATTGAGTCTTTTCAAGTCTCGCGACGCCTGCAGGAGCACGGCATAGTCGCGAAGTACGGCGACAGAGCCAATCTCCCGCCCTGCTTCCGCAACTTTGTCTCGTCCTGCTGTCGCCTCGTGTAAAGCTGCTTCCTGGGCCTTGCGCGCACTTTCCGTGTCTGCAGTGGCCTTGTCTATCTCCGCCTGGGTCTCTGCCACGCGCTCTATGCAGTCTTTCCATTGCTTTCCGAGCGCCGTCAGGTTATCCGCGCTGCGTTCACGCGTCTCAGCCTGTGCGTCGAGCCTTGAGTACTCGTCCCAGAACTTCTTCCTGTCACGAAGGTCCTCAAGAGCAGACCTCGTCGAAGCGTAGTCTGCCACCGCCTTTTCGACTTCCGCCCGAGCATCTCGAGCTTGCTGGATAAGGCTCTCGTGCTGTCGCTCCCTCTCACGTTCTTCCGACAGGTCCAGTGAAGCCTTAGCCGCAGTTGCGATGACGCGCTGCCAGTCCGAGCCCGTGGCAGGCGCATGCCTGCCGGCGGTAAAGCGCTTCTGCCACTCTGAACCTGCCAGGGCAAGCAGTTCCAGGTCTTTCTCTGTGATCAGCATCCCCGCGAGGGTCTCAGACAGGTGGTGCTTAAGGGACTCCGGCACCCCTTCCTCCAGCACACCCGCAGGCAGCCCCTGGAATGACCATAGCGTTCCTGCGTAACTTGCTATCCCGTCTTGCTCCAGGATGGATGCCAGCTGCTCCCCGGCTTCTCTATCCTGAAATAGCGGGCGCCACGCGCCTGCCTCCTTTCTCGACAGCAGCGTGTGCTCTCGCCTGGCGAAAAAGGTCTTCTCGACGCGGTATTCAATGCCGCCACTCCCGAATTCCAGCAGGACTCGAGGCCCGAGCCCTCTTCCTTTGGGGCGTATAGCCTGGATTTCCCGGCTGGTCGTGTCGGGACGCTCGAACAGCGCGTGGTGGATCGCTTCCATCAAGGTGGATTTGCCTGCTTCGTTGGGTCCAGACACGACGGTCAGGCCTTCACCGAAGGAAAGGCTCAGGTCATCCAGGAGGCCCCGCCAGTACTTGACGACGAGACGACGCAGGATCATCTCTCCGGCCCCCTCTCCAGCCCAAAACGGCCGTAGAGGAGTTCGAGGGCGCGCCTTGCTGCGCCGGGAGGCACATCTATTGGGCTTTCTTTGCGGTACGGCGGGCCGAAACTCCAGCCTACGGGCGGTTCCTTTGCCTCACCTGTGGCGTATCCGAGCAGCCGGGTAGCCACCCTCCTCATGAGACCGGACGGCAGGCTCCCAACGTCCATAGTTGCCAGCGAGGTGATGAGCGCAGTGTCATCTATCTCAAGGGAGTAGAAGCGCGGTTCTGCCTCGTCAAGAACACGTACGGTCTCTCTGCGCAGTACCGGCGGCACGACCCCCTTGAGCACTATCCTGACGATTGATCCCTGCGCGTTGTCTATTTTCTGGACGCGGTCCCGCAGCGTCTCGATGGACGAGTCGTCTCTTACCTCGAACTCTTCCTGTTTCCAGACGAACCGCCCGGTCCGGCGCCTGGACGCGATGGGAGTCTGCCCGGGCCCGCGGATCTCGACGACCAGCACGTTGCCCGAGTCGCGCTCCCCGAAACTCGCCTGTTCATGTGTGCCGGAGTAGAACGTGCGTCCAGCTGCACCCCCTGGCTGCGGGAATGTGGAATGCCAGTGCCCCAGGGCCAGGTAGTCCAGGTCCCGGCCGGCAGCGGCATCTGGTGCTATGGGATAGTCGTCGGCGGGGAGCTCGGGTAGCACCTGCCATGAGCCGTGAGCCACACCGATCCTCACGCCGTCACCGGGTTGCCGCGCGGGAATCCAGCCAGTCGGGTCCTTGGCGCTTACTCTGGCGGTGCATGGGCAAGGATAGAGCGTCGCCCCCGCCACCGTCACGGGACGTGGGTCCCTCAAAACGGAAACCCCGGCAGGAAGACTTTGCCACTCATCTCTTATGGTATAGATGCTGTCCTGCGAAAGCGGGTCGTGGTTACCGGGAAGTATGTACACCGGGCATGGCGCATTGCGGAGCACCTCTTTGGCCTCATAGAGAAGTGTCTTCGAGACGCGGTTGCTCTCAAAGCAGTCTCCAGCAGCAAGGATGAAAGCGGCCTGCTCCTGCTTCCCCACGTCCAGCACGCGAGCGAGAGCCAGGAGCCGTTCCCTGCGCAGTTCCTCGGGCCTTGACCTGCCGGCAAACCCCATGCCGAGTTGCCAGTCGGCGGTGTGGACGAACTTGACCAAACAGGGCACCTCCTGGAACGGAATACGACGACGGGAGATCTCTCTCGGGGACGCAAAGTACAGGCCGGCAACAGCTAGCGGCCGTAGGATGCAAGCACAGACAGCATGTCTTTCACGAACCCGGTCACCGATTCCACGTGGTTGATGACGTCGAAGAAAATGACTCCGGCGTCAACCGAGCATCTTCCCTGGCGCAGCCTGGTGATGTGGTTCTGCCTGAGCGCCACTGCCATGCCGAGCACCTCATCGATCAATTCTGCCATGTAAAGAGTCGGGTCGTCGATTACGGCGGGCAGTTGCGAGAGAACAGTGCCTATCGCCTTGCCGAGCCGTTCAAGTTCCGCGGCCGCAGCTTCACTGAACTCCGCACCTTCGTCATACTTGCGAGATGCAAGGCGTGCGATCTCATCGAAGTGATCGCCCATGCGTTCGAGGTCATTGATGGCCTGGATCAGGTCAGATGCCTGCTGGGATTCCGTTTCGCTCAACCGCTGTTGCGTCAGGCTCATCAGGTATTTCGTTATGTCCTTCTGCGCTTCGTTCAGGCGCTTCTCGTTGTCGACCAGCTTTGAGGCGAGCTTTTCGTCCCACCGGATCATGAGCTTGATGCTTTGCTCCATCATGTCATTTGCGAGCTTCGAGCATTCCTTGATCTCGGCCCGGCATGCGTTCAACGCGGCTGCAGGCGTCCGTAAGAAGCGGTCATCCAGGCGCGACGCCGGGCTCCGTCCCCTCGAGCGGTCGGGCAGGAGCTTTTCGAGCATCAAGACGTACTTGCCGGTCAGTGGCAGAAAGATGCAGGTGTTGATGACGTTGAAAAGCGTGTGGGAGTTGGCGATCTGCCGCTGGACACTGGAGGATGTCAGGCGAACGACACTGGCGAATTGCGGGAGCAGGAAGAAAGCCACTACAGCACCGGTCACGTTGAACATCGTGTGCGCCCACGCGGTCCGCCGGGCGTTGATGTTGGTGCCGATGCTCGCGAGCTGCGCGGTCACGGATGTGCCGATGTTGGTGCCCAGGACGATGCAGATCGCCCCGGGAAGGCTGAGCAGTCCCACGCTTGCCAGTACCATCGCTATCGCGATTATCGCGGAACTAGAATGGACCAGCATGGCAGCCAGCGCACCGGTGAGCAGCGCCGTCAACGGCATCTGTCCCAGTTCAATGACGACCCGGCTAAAACTCGGGTTATTCTGAAGGAACGTCACGCCGGCGCTCAGGCTGTTCAGGCCGACGAACATGAGGCCAAATCCGAGGATGGCCGATCCAAGGTTTCTTGCGCGGTCGGAACCACCGCCCAACCTGGCGGCTACACCCACGGCGACAAAGAGGAGAGCATAGTCCGTGAGCCGGAAGGCCATCAGCTGGGCAGTTATGGTCGTCCCGATGTTGGCTCCGTAGATCACACCAACCGCTTGGGTCAGTGTCATGAGCCCTGCGTTCACGAAGCCGACTGCGAGGACAGTGATTGCGGTGCTGCTCTGCATCAGCGCCGTCAACAGGGCGCTGACGACAACAGCGATATAGGTGTTTCCGGTGAGCGCGCCGAGAATTCTCTTGACAGCGTTGCCGGCGTATCGCTTGAGTCCATCGCCCATCATGCTCAATCCGAACATGAGCAGGGCAGTTCCGCCAACAACCCCGAGGATTAGCTCTCTCATTCCGCGCCCCCGGCTCCGGTCGTTCGTCCGATACCAGATTCCAAATTGGATTCGGGGGGGAGATTCTCCTGCTTAGTCTAGGGGCCTCGCACATTCTGCGGCATGAGCGCGGAGAATCTGGATACCGTGGCCCAGAGCAGGCAAAATGACTTGCAGGCACTCCTCGACGGCCCGCGGGCTTCCGGGCAGGTTGATCACAAGCGTCTTACCGCGAATCCCCGCCACAGCACGGGACAGCATGGCTCTCGGCGTCTTCTTGAGGCTTTCGATTCTCATCGCTTCGGCGATTCCCGGGACCTGTTTCTCGATGATCTCGAGCGTAGCGTCGGGGGTCACGTCCCTGGGGCCCAGTCCTGTGCCGCCCGATGTCACGACAAGGTCCAGGCCCACCTCATCGCAGAGGTGCAAGAGGTGCTTCTTGATAAGGTCCTTTTCGTCCGCGATGATGGTGTGCGACACCACAAGCCCGCCCGCATCTTCGAGCATCTGGGTGGTGACCTTGCCCGAAATGTCCACGCGCTCGCCGCGGGAGCCCTTGTCGCTCGCGATGAGAATGCCCACCAGGTAGATGTCCTGATCGAAAGACGAGATGAGATCTCCCGGCCGTACCGTTCCTCCTTTCATGACCCGCGCGAAGATGCCCTCGCGAGGCATGACGCAATCGCCCACCTGCTGGAAAATGGCGCATCCCTGGTGGCACTGCTTCCCAATCTGGGTCACCTCAAGCAGCGGGCCACCTGCGACGCCCGGCGATGTGATGACTAGCCTGGTGCCGGCAGGCAGGGCTGGCAGGTCAATTCCCTCGACAGTCAGGTTCTCAGCAAAGTCGCCACAGGCGAGGGAAAGGCCCTTGGCCCGCATCTTGTCTATGCTTGATACCGCGAGCAGGCTCACTTGCCTGTGCCACCCGCCGGCATGCGCATCCCCTTCAAGCCCGTATCCCGCGACCAGTGTGGCCTCCGGGACGGGCGTCTTGGATGTGCCCTTCTGCTCGCTCACACATACGGCAACGATTCTGCCTTCAATACTCGGGACAGCGCCCGGACTTCCGTGATTATTGTGCTGGGTCAAACGATCGCCCCCTGGTGAACTCGCCGCTCTTGCCGCCCGACTTGTATACAAGCCTGACGTTGTCTATCTCCATCGCCCGGTCAACAGCTTTGCACATGTCGTATATGGTCAGGGCGGCGACTGACGCCGCCGTCAGTGCTTCCATCTCGACACCGGTCTTCCCTACGCTCTTAGCGGTGACCTCTATGTCCACGGATGCCCCGCCGGCCCCAGCCTCAAGGCTGACTTCCACCGATGCAAGCGGGATATTATGGCAAAGGGGAACAAGCTCGGAAGTCTTCTTAGCAGCCATGATACCGGCAACTCTCGCGACGGCGAAGACGTCGCCCTTCGGTGCTGAGCCCGAAGTGATCATCTCGAGTGTCTGAGGCTTCATGAGCACTCGCGCACGTGCGACGGCCGTGCGGGCAGTGTCGGGCTTGCCGCCGACATCCACCATCCGGGCCCTGCCCTTCGCATCGACGTGAGACAGCTCTTTCATGCGCTAACCTCCCAGCCTGGACATGCGGCGTCTTGAGATTCCGTCCGATGCCGTGTACTCCAGCGGCTTGGCTGCCACTGCGGACCGCAGCACCCGGACGATCTCCTCATCAAGCGCGCCCGACCGCAGCACTGTCCCGATGTCTATCTCCTCCGGGGACCAGAGGCACGGCGCGAGCCGCCCGTCCGCTGTCAGCCTGAGCCTGTTGCAGCCCGGGCAGAAGTGGCTGGATATGGCGGTGATGAATCCCACCAGCGCAGGGGCGCCGGCGTCCCTGTGCGACAGCACCTTGTGCGTGACAACCTGTGCGGCATCGTGCGCGCCCGGTGATGGCGCGACGCCCTGGTGTGGAGCCCAGGCGTAATAACGGGCCGGGCCGGAGCCCAGGCCGGCGGGGTTGACCTCGGTCAGTGACCCGCTTTGCCCAAGCAGGTCCTTCATCCGCTCGGTACTCACATATGCCCCCGGCTGCATCACTCCTGCGTGGCCGAGTGGCATCAGCTCGATGAACCTGACTATGAGCCCCGTCGACATCGCGAGGAAGCCAAAGTCCAGGATCTCGTCCACATTGTCGCGGGTTACAACGACGTTCAGCTTCACAGGCGTAAGCCCGGCCGCCAGGGCCGCGCCGGCGCCCTCCAGCACCCTGCCAAGATCGCCCCCGCGAGTGATCCGCACGAACCTATCCATGCGCAGCGTGTCAAGACTTATGTTGACCCGGTCAAGCCCCGCAGCCGCAAGGTCGCTCGCGACCGGCGCGAGCAGTGAGCCATTGGTAGTCATCGAAAGGTCACGGAGCCCTGCGCTCTTCAGTCCTGCAAGGGCGTTGACAAGACTCGTGATGCCTTTCCTCACGAGCGGCTCGCCGCCTGTCACCCGGATCGACTGCACTCCCAGCGAGACCGCCAGCCGCGCGATCCTCGTTATCTCCTCATAACGCAGGATTGACGCGTGGGGCTTGGGAGGCACCCCTTCTTCGGGCATGCAGTACACGCACCGGAAGTTGCACCGGTCTGTGACAGATACCCGCAGGTATGTGATTTCCCTGCCGTACCCGTCAATCACCTGGGCCACCACCGTTCCAGACCCGTGACGCTGGTATCATAGCCGCCCATTTCTTGAAGCGCTGTCTTGAACTCCTCAGACCGCAGCGCCTCGATCATGGCCTTGACGCGCGGGTCATCAGCATTTTCCTCAAGTATGGCAAGCTCATAAAGCTCTTTTGCGACCGGCACGAAATCGAGCCCGAGCGCTCGCGCCGCTGCCAGCACGCCGAGCCCGCAATCAGCCACCCCGCTCGCCACGGCCGACGCTACCGCCGTATGTGTGTACTCCTCATGGTCGTATCCCGGCACAGTCCCGGGCACGGCCCCAAGCCTCTTGAGCAGCAGGTCGAGCAGGACTCTTGTCCCGGCGCCTCTCTGGCGGTTCACTATCCTGACGTGTCCTGAGGCAAGCGCCTCAAGCCCGGTGATACCCCTGGGGTTGCCTTTCGGGACAATCAAGCCCTGCTCCCTGTTCGCCAGTGCCATGAGGAGGATTCTCTTGCCCGGCATGATCTGGGCAAGGTACGACGTGTTGTACTCGCCCGTGGTCTCGTCTATGAGGTGAGTGCCTGCAACGTGCGCTTCGTTCCGCCGGAGAGCCATGAGCCCTCCGAGGCTGCCGGCGTGCGATGACGACAACCCAGTGCCTGTGCGTCGACGCATGATGGAGCCGAGCAGGTCGAGTCCCGGGTCGTGGCTCCCTATCGCCACCACCGTGTTCTCGATCTCGGACCGCGGCCTGAGCAAGGCGACCTTCACTGTTGCGCCTTCCGCAATGCCCTCGGACATCCGGGGGACACGCACGATGCCGTCCGCGCGTACGACCGACGTGATGACCCCGGCGCCGCGCGACACTGGCGAGGCGATGAGCTTGCCGCCCACGCGCCCTACCTTGACCCTGAGGAACTCCTCGACCCCGGCAGGTGAGGCGACCTTCCGCGCCAGAGTTGCGTCGACAGTCTCATGTTCCTGCGGGCGCAGCCCGAGCATGGCTTTAACTACCGGTTCCACGAATGTGCTGAAAGTGATGAACGCCGACACGGGATAGCCAGGTACGCCGATGACAGGCTTCCAGCGACCACCGTGGCTCGAGCGCCCCAGCACGACAGGCTTGCCTGGTCTCTGCGCTATGCCGTGCACAAGCACCTCGCCCACAGACCTGATGATGTCGACGGTGAAGTCCTCAGAGCCAGCGGACGAGCCTGCGTTTATGGCAACAATGTCTGCCTGGTCAAGCGCTCCGAGCAGGGCGCTCTTCAATTCCTCCGCGTCGTCCCCCACGACGGCCAACCTGAGGGGATTCCCGCCCCACTCCGCCACCAGCGCCGATTGGACATAGGTGTTCGACTCGATGATGTCGCCCTCTCGAAGCGCCGGCTTCTCCCCGGCAAGCCTTTGCGACGGTTCGACTATCTCATCGCCGGTCGGGATGAGAGCTACGATGGGCTTGCGCCGGACTTTGACCTGCCAGATTCCGGCGGCGAGCAACGCGCCAACATCCGCCGCCCTCACAATGTGCCCTTCCGCGAACAAAAGCTCCGTGGCGACTATGTCTTCTCCTATCGCCCGCACGTGCTGCCAGGGCGAAGCAGGGGCGATGATCTCTGCCGCACCCGAATCGAGCCACGTGACGTCCTCGGACATTATGACCGCGTTCCGCCCTTTGGGCATCGGATCGCCGGTGTCCACCCAGTCGAAGCCTGAGTCCGGCTCCAGCACGACAGGCCTGGTCTCGCTGGCGCCGTACGTTGCCCCGGCCTCGACCGCGATCCCGTCCATTGCCGCAGCATGGTAGTGTGGCGACGATACCCTGGCGAATAACGGCTCTGCCAGCACTCTCCCGGTGGAGTCAGGAACGCTCACCGTCACTCCGCCAAGGGGCTCTACCTGCAGCGATGCAAGCCATGTTGCGAGCGCGTCCTCCACCGGAACCGAGTCAAGATATCTCTTTCTCGATCTCAAGACAAGACCTCCGTAGTCTCTGGCGTACGGCCACAAGCCGGGAAGCCACCGGCAGCGGGCGCTGCACCGTGCGGCTGCCTATGATCCCCAGAGATAGACGTCAACGACCTCGCCCGCCTCAAAACCTCCGGATTCCTCCGGGATCCTCACCAAGCCATCCGCCCTGACAAGCGTCGAGATCAGGCCGGACTTGCCGAGAACCGGCCTGGCGAATAGCTTTCCATCTCTGGTCACAAGCCTGACTCTCACGTGTTCTTCTCGACCAGGACCCGATGAGAGGTTGCGCTCGAGCACAGCTTTGACCGAAGGCTGCTTCTGCGCCGGAACGGCGACTGCCCCGGGGCTCTCCCCTCCCAGCGCTCTGAGCAGAGGCTTGATCACAATCTCGAAAACGACCAGCGCAGACGCCGGGTGGCCGGGCAACCCGAAAACCGGAGTGCCGCCCGCCAGGCCAAGTATCGTCGGTTTGCCCGGTCTCAGCGCCAGCCCGTGAATCACCACCCCCGGCTTACCAAGGGCGTCGAACACTTTGGGAGTGAGGTCCGCCGGCCCGACTGAGCTGCCGCCGGACAGTATCACAGCGCTTGCCCCTGCACCGATTTCGTGGCGGCAGGCCTCAAGCAGCATGTCAAAGTCATCGTTGTACACGCCTGCGAAGCGCGCCCGGCATCCTGACATCGACACCGCAGCTACCAGGGCCGGGCCATTGATGTCGCGCACCTGCCCGGGGCCGGGCTCGACGCCCGGCGCGACTATCTCGTTGCCTGTCGAGATCACACTGACCAGAGGTTGCCGGAACACGGGCACTGCCGCGGTGCCGAGGGCTGCCAGCGCGCCGACATCGTGCGCGTTTAGCCGGCGCCCTTGCTGCAGCAGCACCTCACCCTCTAACAGGTCCTCGCCGCGGCGTATCACATTCTCGCCCGGAGCAACGTCCTTGACCACGGCGACGGTGCCTTCCCCGAAAGCCTCTGTGTATTCGACCATGACCACAGCGTCTGCACCGTCCGGCAGCATACCGCCTGTGGGCATGAGGAACGCCTGGCCTGCCTGTATGCTGCCTTCTGCAAGCTGCCCCATGCGCACTTCGCCTGTCACCTGGAAGAGTGCCGGAGCGCTTTCGGTCGCGCCGAAAGTGTCCTTCGCCCTGACGGCATAGCCATCCACAGTCGAACGGTCGAACGACGGCACATCGGACTCGACCGCGAGGTCTCTGGCAAGCACTCTCCCGGCTGCGGAGAAGATATCACAGGCCTCCTGCGGCCGTTCCATGCTCCCCAGCAGACTCAGGTATTTTTCTACTGCATCATCTGGCCTGGAAAGGCTGAAGAACTCCAATGGCTGTCCTCCTGTCGTTTCGGAACTGCCGCCTATTGCCCGAGCATACTGGCCATCACTCGCCCGAATTCAACCAGCGCTGCCACGAGGGGCGTCGCCGGCGAAGCAAGCACCTGCTTCGGTGTCCCTTGCTGGACAATCACCCCGGACTCCATGACCATGACCCTGTCCGCCACCATCGCTGCCTCCGTGAAATCGTGTGTAACGAAGATGGCCGAAGTCGAGGTCTGGCGCAGGAGCGGCCTGACCTCCTTCATCAGGCTCACGCGCGAGACGACGTCGAGGCTCGAGAAAGGCTCATCGAGAAGCAGCACTGCGGGCTCCAGGGCGAAGGCACGCGCCAGGCTCGTGCGGTGCGCTTCGCCGCCGGACAGAGTCCTCGCCTTCCGAGCGGCGAGGTGCCCAACGCCAAGCTTGTCCAACCAGTGACGGGCTCTCTCTTCAGCCTCGTCCCTGAGCACTCCGCGCATGAGCAGGCCCATCAACACATTGTCACGTACGGTGGTGTCGAGGAGCAGCGGGTCCTGGAAGACGACCGCCATACTTCTCCTGACGTTGAGAAGGTTCTCCGCGCGTATATCCCTTCCGAGCAACCTGTAAGACGACCACGACGCCGGTATCAACAGCGCAATGGCCAGGAGCAGGCTCGACTTCCCCGCGCCGTTCGGGCCCATCACGGCAAGAATCTCGTCGTCCTGCAGGAAAAGCTGCTCTACGCGTGCCCTCTCCTTCCCGCCGCGGGGAACCGAGAGGTCCTGCACCTGGATCACAGGCCTGCCCGTCCCCAGAAGACCACCTCTTGAGGTACTCATACGTGCCGCCCTTTTTGCTGGAGAACAGTCAACACCGCAGTAACGCCGTACGCAAGCAACATCAGCACAAGGCTCAGGGCGATTGCGACATCGAAATTGCCCTTGTTGACCTCAAGCACGATGGCGGTGGTCAGCACCCTGGTCTGCCCAGTTATGTTGCCGCCCACCATCATCGAAGCACCGACCTCCGACACCACGGCGCCGAATCCCGCCATCACGGCCGCCAGGATCCCGAGCCTGGCCTCCCGCACAAGCAGCATATAGAGCTGGGCAGGCGACGCACCGAGTGCCACGATTTGCAGAGCAAGGCGCGGGTCGAGCTGCATCACCCCGGCCATGGTCAGGCCGATCACCTGGGGAAGCGCTATGATGCACTGCGCAAAGACGATGGCGCCTGGGGTGTACATCAGCCCGAGCGCGCCGGCCGGACCGCTTCTCCAGAGAAGCAGGCTCACGGCGACACCGACGACAACCGGAGGCAGTCCCATGCCCGCGTTTGTGGCCGAGACGACAAGGCTTCTGCCCCGGAAACGCGCAAGTCCAAGGAATACGCCCAGAGGCACGCCTATCGCCAGAGACACAAGCGTAGCTGTTCCGGAAAGCCGCAGCGTAAGCAGCGTGACTCGCCACAGTTCAGCATCACCGTGGAGCAACATGTCTAGCGCTTTCTCGAAACCATCGACGACAAGGCTCAAACGTTTTCACCCAGCCCGAGTATGCTAATTGAACCACCAGGCAAATCGAAAAAGGCTTTCCCGCGCGGGGAAAGCCTCAGCAAAAGCCTGCACCAGGCTGGCTTCTCCTTTCCGAGCGCGGGAGGCCTTCGGGTTTCCCCTCGACCCTCGTCCGGCACCCGGCACATCTTCCGGGTACCAGCACCGGCCACGAGCCAGCGGTCTAAGCCGTTGAGGTTCCCGTGGCTTCAGAGAAGATTCAACTATGCTTATTTCAACATGGTCGGCAACAGTCCTGCTCTGAAAGCAGCTTATTTGAAGGCCCATGCCGTTATCAACTGCTGGCGCAAAGGGAATTCCAGACGCACTAAAGAACGTCTTGCCCGGAACTGCAGCAAGGAGGTTATGAATATGGCCGGAGGTGCAAAGAAGCCTGAACCGAAGGATCAGTGGGAACACGATGTCTGGTTGATGGGTCGCCGCATGGCGTTGCTTTACTACTACATGGCGAAGGCGATAATCAACGAAGCCGGCGAGGCCCGGGGTAAGGAGATCATCAAGAACGCAGTCTGGGAATACGGGCGGCACTGCGGCGATGCTGTCGGAAAGGGTGTCGATGCACTGGGATTGCCGCGTACTGCGGACAACTTCCGGAAAATCCCGGACTTGCCCTCAAGAGGCTGGCGCAGCGAAGTAGGAGAAGGCCCGGATGGAAAGCCCCAGCATCGTACCGTGCTCTGCCCTCTCGCCGTCACCTGGAAGGAACTCGGCGAGAACGCGATCGGGAGGATCTATTGCTTCGTCGACCAGGCGAAGACTGAGGCCTATAACCCGTGCCTGGAGTGCGTGCATGAGCACAATGTGCTTGACGGCGATGATTTTTGCGAGATTGTGATGCGGCTGAAGAAGTGACCTGGAGATCGCCCGGGATGGGACACGATGTGGCCCTCCAGGCGTCCGCCAGGTGGGTCAGGCATTGCCTCTAAAATCCTTCATCCGCATATTGACTTCCATGAGGGTGCACCTTAATATTATCAAGGTAAGGGAGATGATTGGTGGGAAGCGGGTCTGTCCGCCATCCTGCCAGGCATGACCTGATGTTAGTGCCCCGGAGGGGTGGCTCGTGGCTTCCGCAGAGACGACACCTGCGAAGAACAGCGGTTTCAAGCAATATCTATCCGTCCTGTCCAGGCGGAACTTTAGCTTGCTGTGGCTTGGGCAGGCGATAAGCTGGTTCGGCGACAGCCTTTACTTCATTTCCCTGCTCTGGTTGGTGCAGGAGATGACGGGCTCCAAGGCCATGATGGGTGTCGTCGCAGTATGCAGGTCGGTCCCATCGCTCTTTGCCTTCGCGACCGGAGCGCTCGTGGACTCAATCGACAAGAAGAAAAGCATGGTGGCCTGCAGCCTCGGACAGGCCCTGGTCGTCGGCATGATCCCGGTAATGAGATCGCAGGGGATCCTGCAGGCGTGGCACATACCCGTCGCCGCTTGCCTGCTGTCCACATTGGGAGCATTCATGTACCCCGCGAGGCAGGCTCTTCTCCCTCAACTTGTCCCACAGCAGGAGCTAGTGCATGCCAACTCGCTCCTGACTATGGTACAGCAGATAGTGTTCATCTCCGGGTATGCCGCGGGCGGTGTGCTGATCGCAGCCCTGGGCGTCATGCCTCTCTTCACGATAGATGCCCTGTCGTTTGTGGCCGTGGCCGCGGCCGTATGGCTTCTGAACCTTCCTGCCAGGGCGGCAGGCGACGAGCCAGCGGGATTACCCGCGTTGCCTGCCGCCTCACCCTCGGAGTCGTCCGCCAGGCGCTTTGTCACCGACCTGCGGGAGGGCTGGGGATTCATCGTAAAAACGCCCACCATCATGATGGTGATGCCGCTCTCGGTCATACTCAACTTCGTCCTAGCTCCCACCAGTGTGCTGATGCCGAGCTGGGTGAAGGACGTCCTTCAAAAGGGCCCTGAGGTGTTCGGATTCCTTGAGACGGCAATCATGGTGGGCACTATTGTGGGCTCGATGATAGCGGGCATGTTGATCAGCCGGTTCCGGACAGTGGTGGTCTTCTCACTGGTGGCCATGGGGCTGTCGATCGGAGCCTTCGCGGCGGCGCGCGAGGTCTGGCTCTCTATAACTACACTGGTGATCATGGGGCTGTTCAACGCGATTGCCAACGTTATGTTCATGTCGTACCTTCAGGGGATCACGCCACGGAACATCATGGGCCGGGTCTTCGGAGCCTGCCAGACCCTGAGCGGTATGGCCGCCCCCGCCGGCCAGGCGCTCGCAGGTGTGATTGGGCAAAGCGTGCCGCTACCCATCCTGTTCGGCGGTCCGGGCTATTTCGTGGCAGTTCTATCTTTCGTGTACTTCAGCCTGCCGGCGGTCCGCAGGGCGATGGATTCAGCAGCTGAGGTGCTCTCCCCGCAGACAGAAGGTCCGGCAGTGGCGGATGGCGCCCCTACACGGGCATAGCGCCAGACGTAAACTCCGTCGGTCGGGCACAGCCCGTCTACCCGCGCGGGCCCGCGACATCGTCAGGCCTTTGCCACGGGCTGCCTTATGATCGTCTTGAGATTCTCAGGTTTGGCGGTCCTGGGGTCGCCCATGTAGATTTCGTGGTGCTTGCCGGCGAACACATATCCATTTTCGCGGATAAAGTTGTGTAAGGTTTCTATGGTCGGCGCTTCGGTGGCATACGGTCCGATGTGCATGATCTGGGCGCTCAATCCCTCGGTAAAGGTCTCAAACCTCACGCCCGCGGCCAGGTCCGCGCCTTTCTTTCTCTTCATCTCTTCCCTGGCCGACGCAACCTCTGCGGGCGTTACGTGGTCGGGTAACGGCATCATAACCGTCCATTTCCACGAGCCTTTGACTTCCAGGCTGAACTCTCGCATGTCATCCATCCACCAGAGGCCCTCCAGCGGCCCCACTCGGAAATCCCGCTCGGGGTCTGCCTTCTTCAGCGAGAACTTCAGCGTGTAGGCTAGGCTGTACAATCCCTGCATCGCGGCCTGGTACTGCGCGGACGTATTCGGATCTCCTTCCCCGTCGACCATGATGAACTTAATGGGCGGAACCTCAACGACCTCCACCTTCTCCGGCTTGGGCCTGTAAAGCGGGTTCGAACCCGTTTTTGCCATCCTCTCCACCCTCCCCTACTCTCGGACCAAGAGCGTCGAGCTTTCGACATGGCTTGTGTGCGGGAACATATCCACGGGTTGTGTCTCCAGAGCACGGTAGCCGCTCCTCTGGAGAATGGCCAGGTCACGCGCCAGTGTTGCCGGATAGCAGGACACATAGACGACCCGCACCGGACGCATCCTGACGACGGCGGCGAGAACACTCTCCTCACAGCCCTTGCGCGGCGGGTCTAGCACGACGACTTCCGGCCTGATGCCGGCCTCCTGCGTGAACCGCGGCAGCACCCGTTCGGCACGCCCGGTGATGAAACGCACATTGTCCAGGCCGTTCAACCGGGCATTCTGCTTTGCGTCGGCAACCGCAGGCGCCACCTCTTCTATGCCGAAGGCCTGGTGGCAGCGCCTTGCCAGGAACAGCGTTATCGTGCCGATGCCGGAGTAAATATCCACGGCGGTCGCTGCCGGGGTCAGGTCTGCGTACTCAAGACTCTGTGCGTACAGCTCCGCTGCCTGCTCGGCATTGACCTGGTAGAAAGAGAGCGGTGAGATGCGGAACCGCAACATGCCCATGCGCTTGTTGCCAAAAAGGTCGTCAATATACCCGCGCCCGGTGATGACGCGAGTCACCGGGCCGAGAATGATGTTTGTCCGCTCTGGATTTATGTTCTGGAGGACTCCTACCAGCCTGGGCACCGCCTGCATGAGCCCGGACGCGAATTCGCCGCCTCGCGTGAAGCGCTTGATAGAGGTCACGATGACCGCCATGGCCTCCCCAGTGCCGGGAGCCACCCGCCCCATGATGTGACGCACGAGGCCACCGCCACGCCGCTCGTCGTAGACAGTAAGATCGAGTTCCTTGATAAGCCTGAGGGACTCGAGGACTATGCGGTTGTTGGTTTCGTGCTGGATCAGGCAGTCTTCGGTAGGGACAACCTGGTGTGAGCCGCGCGCGTAGCAGCCGGCAACGGGCACACCTCCCTGCATGGCCACCGGAAACTGGACCTTGTTGCGGTAGTGTACAGGGTGCTTTGCGGCAAGGCACGGCTTGACGACGACATCCTTCAGGCCGCCTATGCGGGTTATGGCATCCTGGACTGCGCGCGTCTTCCATGTGAGCTGCTGTTCGTAGGCCATTGCCTGCAGCGAGCACCCGCCGCACGGCTCAGCGACCGCGCATGGAGGCTTGACCCGGTCCGCAGACAGCTTCGTGATTTCGGCGACCTGGGCCCTGGCATACGAACGCTTCGTCTCGACCACCCGCACCCGGGCTTGATCGCCCGGGATGGTGCCAGGCACAAAAACGGCCAGCCCATCGATGCGCCCCACACCCTCACCGTCATGGTTCAGACCGGTGATCTCGATGCTGACCAGGTTGCTCTTGCGCTGCGCCTGAGCCACTCTTCGTCTCCTTTCGCCCGCCACGGGATCACAGCACTCACCGGCCACCGCTTAGATCGTGGCTTCCTCCTCGACAATCAGACACCCCGAACCGGCGTCCAAAGTCGCCACGACTCCGAGAGGGATGGTCGCCCTGTACTTTCCATGCCCGAACGCGAGACCGGAAATCACAGGCTTGCCAGCCCGCCCGAAATAGTCCTCAATTACTTCATCAAGGGTGAACGATGGCCTGCCCGGGTCGGGCCCGCATCCAACACACTCTCCAACGACCACGCCGGCTATACTTTCAAGCTTGCCGGCCATTTTCATGTGGGCCAGCATCCTGTCTATCCGGTATGGCTTTTCGCCCACATCTTCAACGAGTAGCACCGCCCCGCTCGTGTCAATCTCGTAGCGAGTCCCAAGCGTCGCGGCCATGAGCGAGAGGTTGCCGCCGGCGGTGCGCCCTGTCGCCACGCCCGGGACGACCGTCCGCACGGGCGGCGCGCCGGGCGGGTTCCGGATTTCGCCCAGCGGCGTCCGTTCGGTCAGAGCTCTGAGGAACAGGTCGGTATTCCATGCGGGCGGTGGGTCGCCCGGGTACATCTCGGCGCCGGGGCCGTGAAATGTCACCAGACCCGCGTGCCGTCCGATGGCCAGGTGGAAGCCGGTTATGTCCGAGAAACCCGTGAAAGCCTTGCCGCTCCGGGCTATGGCCCCATAGTCCAGCATATCCAGGAGCCTCGACGCGCCGTAGCGGCCCCGGGCGCAGACTATAGCATCGATGCCAGGATCTGAGAAAGCCCAGGCGAGGTCAGCGGCACGCTCCGCGTCCGTGCCGGCCAGGTAGCCCGACCGGCGGCACACATTCTTCCCCCATACGACTTCAAAGCCTGCCGCACGCAGGAAAGCGGTTCCCGTGACCAGCCTTTCCTGATCGACCGGGCCGGATGGCACCACGATGGCGATCGTATCGCCCTGTTCGAGCCGGTGTGGCTTCAGCATCAGGCATGCGCTCTAAGCAGGTCGCCCGCCAGCTTCTGTCCTGTCTGCCTGGCCCGTGCCATGGATTCCGGCCTCGTGAGGACTTCGCCTTCACTTCCGAGGCCCTGCTCGACGAGCTCGATGACGTCCGGTGTGTTCAGGTACCGGAAGAAGACGCCCAGCGTCCTGCGGGTTCCGTCCGGGTGGGCCGGATCGGTTGAGCCACAGACGACGACCATAGCTCCCTTCTTCTTTGTACCGTCGAGCCTGATGGTCCTGTCTGCGCGGCGCAGCGAATAGAGCCTGTCCAGGAAAGTCTTCGTCTGCCCGGTCACCTGCCCCATGTAGATCGGGCTACCGAGCACTACGAGATCAGCATCGCGCACCTTCTGGATGAGGCCCCCGAAGTCGTCTTCGGTCGCACACTGCTCGGTTTTCCCCTTGCAGGACCTGCATCCCAGGCACGGGCCGATATCCAGCTCGTTCAAGAACACCTGCTCGGTTTCCATGCCGGAACTGGCCGCCCCGGCCAGCACGCCCTCGATCAAAAGCGCTGTGTTGCCGGCATGCCTGGCACTTCCGCAAATACCAAGAGCTTTCACGTACAGTACCTCCCCCGCTAGCATGCGGTTAACCGTGTCCAGCTGGTGGTTTTCTTCCCGGCGCATCCAGTATCCTTCAGTCCTTCTGCCCGCTACCGGCAGGAGAAACTCCGGTGCTGTAAGAACACATTTTTGATGAACAGATACTGTCAGGAGGCGACGGTGATGGCAAACGCTCCGGCAAAACGCAGGCTCATTGCAGATGACCTGTATTCCCTCCAGTTCGTCAACGACCCGCAGATCTCGCCCTGCGGCGGAAAGATCGCTTACGTCCAGACACATATAGAAGACAAGAAATACCGCAGCAACATATGGATTGTGCCCGCGCGCGGGGGAACGCCTGTCAAGTTCACAAACGGCCCCAGGTCGGACAAGTCGCCCCGCTGGTCGCCCGACGGTTCGAAACTCGCTTTCGTGTCGGACCGCGACGGGTCGAACCAGATCTGGGTCATCGGCTCCGGTGGCGGCGAAGCGCATAAGATCACATCCCTGAAGTCGGCTCCGAAGGAAATCACATGGTCGCCCGATGGGAGCAAGATCGCTTTCGCAGCTCAGTGGGCGCCCGACGATGACCTGCCGGAAAAAGACAAAAAGGAGAAGAGCGACGTCAAGGTCATCACGCGCCTCCACTACAAGACAGACGGCGAAGGCTTCTGGGATGGCAAGTATACCCACATCTTTGTGATAGGGGCAGAAGGCGGCAAGCCCATGCAGCTCACTGATGGCGACCACGATCATTCCTCCCCTGCGTGGTCCCCCGACGGGAGCCAGATCGCATTCATAGCGAACCGTACCGGCGATGCTGACTACACCAGCGTCACTGACGTCTGGGTCGTCCCGTCCCAGGGTGGCGCCCTGCGCAAAGTGACTCCAAGCCTTGGACCCTGCTCCAAGCCCACTTTCTCACCGGACGGCACGCGCATCGCTTATCTCGGGCACCAGCTCGAGTTCCGGGGAGCGACCCTCACAACCCTGTACGTCATCCCCTTGGAAGGCGGCACACCACATAGGGCCCTCACCTGTGAGTTGACGGTAGGGTCTGCGGCGGGCACGGATTCCCGCTTCGGCGATGCGCCTGTGACGCTGGCATGGGACAAGTCCGGTTCGAGAATCACCCTGCTGGGAAGCACGGGCGGCACGAGCAACGCACATGAGGTCTGCGTTTCCACGGGCGAGGCCAGGAGGATCACCTGCGGCGAGCACAGCGTGTACGGGATGACCCGTGCGGGCGGGACGCTGGCCGCATCAATAGCGGATTCTCTCAATCCCGGCGATATCTATTCCTTCGACGTCACCACGGGCACCTGGTTGCGCCTGACCACAGTCAATAGGGACCTCCTTGATAACGTCTACCTGAGCGCACCCGAGCAGATAGCGTACAAAGCGCCGGACGGCTGGGACATCGAAGGTTGGGTCATGAAGCCCGTGGGTTTCAAGGAAGGTGCTAGATACCCGGCCGTGCTGGAAATCCACGGCGGCCCCCATTCAGCGTACGGCGTGGCTTTCTTCCTTGAGTTCCAGCTGCTTGCCACGGCGGGGTTCGGCGTCATCTTCACCAACCCAAGAGGCAGCGAGGCCTATGGCCAGGAATTCATGGCCGCCACCAAACTCGATTGGGGCGGTGGGGATTTCCGGGATATCATGGCCGGCGTGGACTACGCTCTCGGCCTGGGGTGGATAGACGCAGCCCGGCTTGGTGTGACGGGCGGAAGCTACGGCGGGTATATGACCAACTGGATCATCGGCCACACAAACCGCTTTGCCGCAGCCGTGACGTGCAGGAGCACCTGCAACCGGTTCACGCAGTTCGGCATCAAAGACATCGGCTTCCACGACGCGGATTTCGAGTTCCCCGGCGTGCCCTGGGAGCACCTGGAGTACTACATGGCGCATTCGCCGATCATGTATGTCAAGGACATCATGACACCAGTGCTGATCATCCACAGCGAAAACGATTACCGTTGCCCGATCGCGCAGGGTGAAGAGTTCTTCACGGCACTGAAACTGCTGCGCAAGACGGTTGAGTTCGTGCGGTTCCCCGGCGAGAGCCACGGCCTTTCGCGAGGCGGGCAGCCCGTGCACCGTACTGAGAGGCTCACAAGGATCGTGGACTGGTTCAAGAAGTACCTGAAGCCGGAACCATCGCAGTACGTTTCTTAGGGGCCACATCACCGGCGGATTGCCAGGAGCGCCCTTGATCCGGAAGGCTGTGGTTGGTGCATGATACAGGCTGGCCCGGCGCGATGCGCCGGGCCTTGGGTTTTCCGCGAATCCTCTTATTCCGGGACTTCCAGTTACTTGACGGCTCCCTGCAAGAGGGCGCCATGGGCGTGTTCCAGCGGACTGCACGGCGCAAGCATTGTCCCGTCAACCCAGATCAGGAAGCCTAACGAAGCGAGTTTCACTGCCTTCTTTCGACTGAGGCCACGGTCCTTTCCCCAGATCCGGACAACGTCTGTCGTGTGTCCTCTTGCGGGTTTCGCACAGTGGGCGGCAAGCAGCCGAGCCTGTTCTCGTAGCGGTTTTCTCATCCTGTGGCACTGGTGAAGCGATGCGCACTCGAGGCAGGAGACAACTTCCTTTTTCACGTGGCGCATTCCCTCCCTGGAATTCTGCACACATGTACAATATCGAGCACCATGCCATACCTTTTAAGCGCCAGAAAATGGAAAAAACAGCCGGTGATGCGCACGCCCTAGCGCTGGTAATCACACGTCAAGCCTCGACAAATCGAAACCGCCGGAGAATATCCGGCGGCTTTGTGTCCTTATCCGGTCGCCATTGAGATGGACAGCCGGTAGCCTGCTATATCACCCCATACGCCCTGCCCGCGCCCTCAATGACATTCAGCGCCTTGTCCAGATGTTCCCGGGTGTGGGTCGCCATGAGGCTGCACCGCAGCCTTGACAGCCGTCGCGGGACCGCCGGGTAGATCACCGGGTTCACGTATACGCCGTTGTCGTGGCAGTACCGCACCATTTCTTTCACCTTCAAGTCGTCTTTGATGATGATCGGGAAGATCGCCGTCTCCGAGTTCCCCAGGTCGAAACCGAGGTCCAGCAGGTTCTTCCGGAAGTACCGGATGTTCTCCCAGAGCTTTGCGCGAAGCTCGGGTTCGTCGACTATGACTTTCAGCGCTTCCCGCAACGAGGCCACCGATTGGGGAGTCGGCGCCGTCG
>Ga0315277_10001262_pt1 | contig 37463 bp, 32 predicted proteins | sample YL17G05_15_MG_FD_203695 | JGI IMG/M metagenome (GOLD analysis project Ga0315277, IMG submission 203695) | Sediment microbial communities from Yellowstone Lake, YNP, Wyoming, USA - YL17G05_15 | ecosystem: Environmental > Aquatic > Freshwater > Lake > Sediment | place: USA: Wyoming | collected...
ACCGTGACGAGGTGCGCTGGGTCCTCGCGGCGGAGCGTCTCGGCCAGCTCCTGCGTCCAGGTCCGGGCGTCCTCGTCCGTCGTGTCCTGGAAGATCCAGAACGGCGGCTCGTCGGTGAGGTCCCACGCGACGATCGAAGGGTCTCCCGCCCACCTTCTCGCGAGCATCGCGGCTTGCGCGACCTGGAGACGGCGCATCTCGGGGTCGCGGTGCGCGTGGCGGCCGTCCCGCCACGTGACGTCCCAGTAGGCGTCGCCCACCTCGCCGCCGATGAACAGCGCCGGGTGGAGCCAGAGCCCGTGGCGGCGCGCGGCCTCGAGCACGGCATCGAGCTGCGCGAGGTGCGCCTCGTCGTAGCGGCCCGGCTCGGGTTCGACCGCCTGCCACAGGAGGTCGATGCGCACGGCGTCCAGGCCGGCGGTCGCCATCTGCGCGAACGCCCGGTCGAAGGCCTCCGGGCCCACGCGCCACGGCCAGTCGGGCCCCTCGACGGGAACGAAGTGCGCGCCGACGGGCAGGATCGACCGCCCACGGTGCGTCAGGAAATGCCGCCCTGCGGCGACGACGTTCGATGCGCGATCGCTCATATCTGCTCCGATCCGATCAGCTGCCAGGTCGCCGGCTCCGCGCCGGCCCAGTGAGGAGGAAGGACGGCGAGCGTCGTGCCCTGCGGCGCGCCGTCGAGGCGCACGACGAGCCCGACGTCCACGACCTCGAACGCGAGGCGCCCGAGCGCCGCTTCCCGCTCCAGCCACCACGTCGTCAGGCCAGCCGTCGTCATGATCGCGAGGTCCTCGCGCGCGACGCAGCGCGCGAGCCACCGCTCGACGGCTCCCGCGTGGTTCGCGCGGTCGCCCTCCAGCCGCCCGTAGCCGGCGTCGGGTGGGTCGATGAACAGGTGTGCGAGGCCGCGACGAGTGACGCACCGCCCGAGGACATCGTCGAGCACCGCCTCGTACGCGGCGGGGTCGGCGGTCCGGTTCCGGACCGCCTCGCCGAGCGTGTTGTAGGAGCAGCACCCGTTCACGAACGCGGGGTCGGTCGGGTCGGTGCTGATCGGTAGCTGGAGGAACGCGCGTCTGCGCTCCGGGTGCGTGCGCGCGTACGCGGCGTCGGCCGCCCGCTCGCTCCAGGGATCGACGGCCTGATGGAACGGGAGCCCCGCCGTGATCGCGTGGTTCGCGCCGATCGACGACTCCGCCCGGTATCCGAGCCGGTCGAGCACCGCGAAGGTCCGCTCGCTCCCCTCGTACTGGAAGTGCGGGAGCCGGAAGATGCCCTCGTCATCGCGCCCGAGCCTCCGGACGAACGTCTCGTTCGATCGCCGGATCTCGTCCTCCATCTCGGCCTCGTCGAGCGCCTCCCACGGGCGGGGGTCCCAGTACGAGTAAGGGTGCGTGAACGAATGGTTGTAGTAGCCGGGCGCCGGTGGGAACGACGCCGGCTCGTGCTCGACGTTCGCGGCCGCGGCGAAGACGCCGTACGCGGCGAAACCCGCGCGCCGGGCGGTCTCGAGCGCGGGCGCGACGTAGCGGGAGCACTCGGGATCCACCCCGGTCGGGTGGTCGACGTCGCCGTCGACGACGAGCGCGGCCGCCTTCGCGCTCGGCCACCGCCAGATGCCCACCAGCCCCGCCGGCGCTGCGGCCTCGAGCGCCGCCTCCGCGGCCGCGACCACGGCCTCGGTCGCGCGCCAGTCGAGCGCCTCGGCCGGCACACCGAACCAGACCATGCTCGCCTCGTCGCCGGCGGCGTGCCGGACGCCGATCGCGGCCGGTCCGTCCTCGCCGGCTCCGGTCGACCAGGACGCGAGCTTCCTCCAGCCACCCGGGAGGTCGAAGCCGGCGATGTGCGCGTCCAGCCGGACGGCACCGTCGGCGTCCGGAGCGGGCAGACACGCCGAGACGCGCTCGAGCAGCGGCTCGTCGAACCGGAGCCGCTCGACGGTCCCGCCCTCGCGATGCGCGAGCCCGAGCAGCCCGGCGGCGGCGGCGTCCGGCTGCCCCGCGAGCAGGAGGCTCGTCCCGCGCTCGTGGGCCCGGGCCAGCGTCGCGGCCGACGCCGGGGCGAGGGCGGCCGCGGCGGCGACGACCGTGGTGCGCCCCTCGAGTTCCTCCACGGACGCGCCGACCGGCAGCAGGTCCGCCGAGATCCCCCAAGCCTCGAGCTGGGCCCACCAGAACGCCGCATCCGCCCAGCCGGGAGCTCCTTCCTCCGGGAACAGCACGGCAACCCGAGGGGGGATCCGCCAGCTTCGGAGGGACCATTCGCTCACGCAGGTAGCTCCATTCGGGCGTCGGCCGACCGTATTCTGGCACCCGGATGCGCGGCCCCGCCCGGATGCGCGGCCCCGCCCGCGCCGACCAGGAGGTGCCCTGATGGAGACGCAGGCCGATCCGATCGAACGCTACACGGGCTCGCTCGCGGGTCGGGTGGGATTCGTGACCGGTGCCGGGACCGGCATCGGGCGCGCGGTGGCCGTCGCGCTCGCGCGGGCAGGCGCCGACGTCGCGCTCACCGGCCGCCGCCCCGGCCCGCTCGCGGAAACGGCCGCGATGGTGGAGTCGGTCGGCCGTCGCGCGCTCGCGCTGCCAGGCGACGTGACCGACCCGGGGGCCGTGAACGACGCGGTCGCGCGAACCGTCGGCGAGCTCGGACCGGTGAGCGTCGCCGTCGCGAACGCCGGCGTAGACGCGTGGGGCGATCTCGACGACCTCACGCCGGAGATGCTCCGGACCGCGCTCGCCACGAACGTTGGGGGCGTCGCGAACGTCGCGCGCGCCGTGGTCCCGGGGATGCGCGAGCGCGGCGAGGGCAAGCTCATCGTCGTCGCCTCCGACAATGGGCGGCGAGCGGAGGCGGGCGGCGGAGCCTACGTAGCGTCGAAGTTCGCCGCCGTCGGGCTCGCCCTCTCGCTCTCGCAGGAGCTGCACGGGAGCGGCGTGTCGGTCCACGTCATCGAACCCGGCTGCGTCGACACCGAGTGGTACCCATCCGAGGAGGACGCGCCCCGCGACCGCATGCTCCGGGCGGACGACGTGGCGCTCGTGGCGCTGTTCCTCGCGACGCTGCCTCCGAACGTCATCCTCGAGGAGATCCTGATCCTGCCGCGCGGGCTGCTGGTCGAGCCGTGGTGACCGACGGCATCTCCGTCGTCGGCAACGTGAACGTCGACGTGCTGATCTCTCCCACGTCGACGCTGCCGCCACCCGGCGCCGAGTGGCCGGTCGACTCGATCGAGCTGCGCCCGGGCGGCGCCGCGGCCAACGCGGGCCTCACGCTCGCCGGTCTCGGCTCGCCGCCGCTCGTCACCGGCTGCGTCGGTGACGACGACCTCGGGCGGCTCCTGCTCGACGAACTCGCACGGGCCGGGATCCATGGCGGCGTCGCCGTCGTGAGCGGCGCGCGGACCGGAGTCTCGGTCGGGTTCGAGGCACCCGGACGCGACCGCTCGTTCTTCACGTCGCTCGGGTCGCTCGCCTCGTTCGACGTCTCGCTCGTCCCGGAGGCTGCGCTCGAGCGGCGGTTCGTCCTCCTCTGCGGATACAACCTGCTCCCCCGCATGCGAGGCGATGCCGCGCGTCAGCTCCTTCGCCGCGCGCACGACAACGGCGCGACGACCCTCTTCGACGCCGGGTGGGACCTCGACGACTGGCCAGAGCCTGCGCGCCGCGAGGTCACCGACCTCCTGCCGCTCGTCGACGTCTTCCTGCCGAACGAGGCCGAGGCGACCGCGCTGACCGGAGAGAAGGACCCATTCGCTTCGGCCTGTGCGCTGCAAGGCATCTCGGGCGGGTGGGTCGTCGTCAAGCGAGGCGCGGCCGGCTGCGTCGCGGCAGGTCCGGACGGCGCAGAGCTCACGGCGCCGGCGCCGCCCGTCGACGTCACCGACACGACCGGCGCGGGCGACGCCTTCAACGCCGGGCTGCTCCACGCGCTCGCACGCGACCTCGGGTGGGAAGAGGCGCTGACGTTCGCGACGCGCGTCGCGTCGACCGTCGTGTCCCGCCCCTCCGCCGATCGCTACCCGACGCTCGACGAGCTCGTCGGGTGAGCTCGACCCTCGGGGACCGGGTGAGCTAGTCCTTGGGGACCGTCCCAGGTAGCTCCGGCCACGAGTTCACCAAAATGACCTTGGCACCGACGGCATCGATCGCGTATCCAGCGCAGTGCTGTCCTTCCGCAGTCGTCGGCACGGGGACCAGCGCCGACGCGCCGTCCGGGAAGGTCCACTCCTGGGTTGCCGAGGTTGAGTCCACGATCGTCCACGTTGCGTTCGCGTACTCGAGCAGCGCCGCCTGAACCTCAGCCTTCAGGCCCACCTGCCCGGCGCACTCCGGACGATCCAGAATCCCTGCGAACCGATGTTCAAGATCAGCGGCGAGGAGTCGCACCTGGTCCGCCGAAAGGCCACCGTAGGGCGAGCCGCCGGACGGCACCGATGCGCTGATCGACGCGCACGCCTCCTCAGGTGACAAGCCGGCCTCGTTCGGGAAGACGCCGGTCCCTCCTGCACTGACCACGCAGGTCACGAGCATCTGGGGGGCGGGCTCCCCGAACGCGCTCTGCCATCCCCTGGCACAGATCGCGGCGGGGCTGAGGTCCTGGCCGACTGTGTCGAAGACGGCTGTGTCGGCGTTCTGGTCCAGCCGGTCGTAGCAGCCGACGGAGAGTGGACTCGTGGTCGGTCGTCGCGTCATGGCGAACACGGCTGCGGTGGTAGCCGCAAGGACAACCGCCGCGAGCACGACTGCCGCAATACGCCGGCGCGTCCTCGGCGGCCCGAACGAGGAGATGCGGCCTCGCCGATCACCGACCGCGGCAGCATGCTCCAGGATGCCTACGAGCGTGTCCTCTCTTGGACGAACCTGGCCTTCGTCAACGGGGTTGATGGCCCGCAGGCACTCCTCCAGATCCTTCTCGTTCATGGCTCGTTCGCCTCCTCGCGATACAAGTGCGCGCCTCCGTTCTCAACAGCAGGCGCTACTCCGATCCCGGCCAACCTCGCGGCGAGGTGACGCCGGGCCCGGTACAGACGTGTGGAGAACGCCCTCGGGGAGCAGCCAGCCACCCGGGCGGCAGCAACAGGGTCGAGGTCGTCCCAGTAGGAAAGCATCAGCGCCTCCCGGTCGCGTTCCGAGAGCGCGCTCATCGAGGCCAGGACCTTCTCACGCAGCCCATCGGAACCGACCGCCGTCGAGTCCAAAGGCTGCCGATGCACAGCACGTCGGAGTCTCGAAACCAGAGCCGCTCGCCGGTTGGCCGCCCTGCGCTTGTTCGAGACGACCCTCCGCGCGACCGCCAACAGCCACGGCAGGGCGTCCTCGGGTACTGCGTCGATCCGCCGCCAGGCCGTGAGGAAGGTCTCGGCGACGACCTCCTCCGCGTCCTCAGGAGGAACCCGGCGCCGTGCGTACGCCTGCACCCGCCTCGCGTGGGTCGCGTAGAGAGCCTCAAGACGGCCGACGTCCGCACTCGCGCTCAGCACACCATCGTCAACCATGGTCCTGCGGCTCACCCTAGTGCCCACCAAGTCCGGGCGGAGAGCCCGCTCCAATACCCGTAATGTCCGGGGGTGCCCGGCGCGTCACGCGCGGCCGAGGAAACTGGTCAAACGACCAGGAACTAGTTGAGGATGCCTCCGGCGCCCACCTAGGTTCAGACGCCGGCGACGGTCATCTCGCCGATCAGGATCGTCGGCACGCCGACCGACGAGAAGAAGCGCAGGTCGTCCCCGACGGCCGCGACGGCCTTCAGCATCTCCGGCAGGGTGCTCGCGATCGTCATCTCCCGGAGCGGCTCCGCGAGCTCACCGTCCCTGATCCGAAGGCCGGTAGCCCCGACCGAGAACTCCCCGCTGATCGGGTTCGCGCCCGAGTGGACACCGGAGACCTCTTGGATCAGCACGCCGCCGTCGGCCTTCCGCAGGATGTCCCGCGGGTCGGCCGTCCCGGCCTCGACGTAGAAGTTCGAGGTTCCGACGCCGGGCACCGACCGGAACCCGGCCCGCTTCGCGTTCCCCGTCGAACGGGCGGAGCCGCGCCGCGCCGTGTACGTGTTGTGCAGGAAGCTCATCAGCGTCCCGTGGGCGATCAGCTCGGTCCGCTCGCTCGGCACCCCCTCGTCGTCGAACGGCGACGCAGCCGGGCCGGTTAGCAGGCGCCCGTCGTCCACGAGCGTCACGAGCGGCGACGCCACCGGCTCTCCGAGGAGGTTCGCGAACAGCGACCGCCCCTTCTGCACGGCGTCCGCCGAAAGCGCCCCGGCGAGCACCTCGAGGAACGCCGAACCGGCGAAGGGGTCGAGCACCACCGGCACGCGTGCGGTTGGGGGCTTCGCGGCGCCGAGCATCCGCGTGGCGCGCCCGACGGCCTCCGACGCGATATCCGGCCACTCGAGCTCGGAGGTCTCGCGGCCCACGCGGAACGAGTACCCGGTCTGCGTCTCGTCGCCGTCCTCGGCGAGGGCGACGACGAGGACCCAGCAGTCGGTCCGCGCGTACTCGGCGGAGACGCCGGCGGTCGAGGCGATCGCGACGCGTGACACCGCGTCTCCGTAGCGGCAGGCGTCGGTCTTGGTCACGCGCGGATCGCTCGAGGTCGCGAGGTGCTCGAGGTCGAGGGCCGTTCGCACCTTCCGGTCGGTCGGCATCCGGGCCTGGTCCGGGTGGAAGAGCTCGCGGATCGGCTCGGCGGCCTGAGCGACGGGCAGCGCGTTGAACCCATCGGGAGTGCCGAACCGCGCGTTCTCGCGCGCCTGTCCGACCGCCTGGCGCACCTCCTCGACCGAGGGGTCGGCCGCCCACGCGTATCCGAGCCGCTCTCCCGAGATCAACCTCACGCCGACGCCGCGCGACTCCGCGAAGGTGAGTCCCTCGACCTCGCCCCTGCGCGCCTCGACCTCGGTGCGTCGCGTCTCCTCGGCGAAGACCTCGGCCGCCTCATCGCCCTCGGCCGCGTCGACGGCCGCCGCGCACAGCTCGCGCAGGTCAGGCACCGGTTCCTCCAACGGTCATCCGGGCGATGCGAAGCGTCGGCGACCCGACGTCGACCGGCACGCTCTGGCCGTCCTTGCCGCACATGCCCTCCTGGGTGTCGAAGTCGTCCGCGACCGCGTCTACCGCAGACATGACCTCGATCGCGCGGCCGATCAGGTTCGCGCCGCGGACCGGCGTCGTGATGCGGCCGTCCTCGATCAGGTAGCCCTCGGAGACGCCGAACACGAAGTCGCCGGTCGCCGGGTTCGTCTCCCCGCCGCCGAGCGCCGCCACATACACCCCGCGCTCGGTCGAGGCGACGATGTCGTCGGCCTTGGAGGTCCCGTTCAGGATGTAGGAGTTCGTCATGCGCGGGATCGGCGGGTGCGCGTACGACTGCCGCCTGCCGTTCCCGCTGGAGGGGACGCCGTCCTTCTCGGCGCGGAGCCGGTCGTACATCCACCCGCGCAGCACGCCGTCCTCGAACAGCACGGTGCGCTGCGCCGGCCCGCCCTCGTCGTCGAACGAGAACGAGCCCCACGCGTTCGGGACCGTCGCGTCGTCGACGCCGTTCACGAGCGGCGACGCGAGCCGCTCACCGACACGCCCGCGGTAGACCGACGCCTCCTTGTCGACGATGTCGGCTTCGAGCGGGTGGCCGCTCGCCTCGTGGAACAGCACGCCGCCCATCCCGGGCGCGAGCACCACCGTCATCTCGCCGGCCGGCGCCGGTCGCGCGTCGAGCATCGTCACCGCGCGCTTCGCCGCGACCTCCGCCGTCTCCGCCGGGCTGTGCTCGTCGAAGAACTCGACACCGGCGAGGCCCGCCGGTCCGTGGAGGCCCGTCTGGATCGTGCCGTCGCGCGCGGCCACGACCTGCGCGACCAGGCGCACCCGCGGACGCACCTCCTCCACCCACCGGCCGTCGCTCGTCGCGATCAGCACCCGCTGCACGGAGTCGCCGTAGATCGCGACGACCTGGCGCACCTCGGGGCCGTGGGAGCGGGCGACATCGTCGACCTCACGGAGCCACACGACCTTGTCGGCGTCGGGGACCGCGCCGGCCGGCCGCTCCGCGTGGTGGACGACCGGCGGCTCCACCGCACGCAGGTCGACGACGGCACCGGGTGAGCCCTCCGGGAGCGCCGCGGCGGCCGCGGCGGCGGCCTCGAGCAGCGCGTCGCGGTCGAGGCGGTTCGAGAACGCGTAGCCGAACGACGTCCCACGGCCGACGCGCACGCCGGCTCCGCGGTCGAGGCCGGTCGTGAGCTCCTCGATCTTCCCGTCGTCGAGGCGGATCGCGACCGACGACCGCTCCTCGACGAAGACCTCCGCGAATGCCCCGCCCCGCGCGCGGGCCGCGCGCAGGACCTCCTCGACGAGCTGACGATCGAGCATGAGCCGCGATCCTATCGCCTGAGGGCCTTGCTAGAGTCCCTGCCACTCGAAGGGAGCGGGTCGATGAAGAGGTCCCGGGGAACGCGCCGCGCCTCGGACGCCGGCGCGTTCGCCGCGCTCGCCGTGACGCTCCTCGTGTTCTTCCTCGGGCCGTACGTCGTCCGCGGGTTCGGGTTCCCGGTCGGACCCGACGCGCCCGTATACGTGTGGTGGACGCGGCTCGCCGGACTCGACGGACTCTCGGCCGTGCACCGGCCGGGGGTGCCGGCACTCGCGCTCGTGCTCGTGGGAACGCTCCACCTTCCGGTCGTCGCGGTCGTGGCGGCGCTCGAGGTCGTGCTCGGCGTGACGATCGGCGTCGCCTCGGCAGCGCTCGTACGCGTTGCGAACGGTTCGCGCGCAACGTGGGTGCTCGCCGGACTGCTCGCCGGGACGTTCGCCGCGCACCTCGCGACCGGATACCTCGCGAGCCTCGCGTTCGCCGCGCTGTTCCTCGCCGCCGCAGTGATGCTCGCGCTCGCAACCCGGCGAGCGACCGTCGCGGCCGCGCTGCTGCTCGGCGCGGGCGGGCTCGCGCATCCCCTGTTCTTCCCGCTCGGGGCACTGATCCTCGTGACCGCCGCGGCGCTTGCCTGGCGGAGCGCCCGGGACGAGGCCGTGCGGATCGGCCTCGCGGTGCTCGGAGGCGGGGCGGTCCTCGGCCTCGGCGTCCTCGCGCTGCTCGCGGGGCCGGGACCGCTTTCGGTCGACACCTCGCGCGACGGGTTCCTCCGCCGAGCCGGGCTCACCGACGTGCTGCGGAGCGCCTACCTCGACCGGTTCGTGCACCGCTGGGCGCGCTACGTGCAGTGGGCCTCGGTCCCGCTCGCGATCGTTGGACTCCGCGGCACCGGTGGGTTCGTCGGTCGGTTCCTGCGCGCGTGGGGCGTCGTGCTCGTCGCCGGCGTCGCGTTCGCGCTCGCGACCGGGCTGTTCCCTGCCGACCGCTTCATCACGTTCGGCTACGTGGTGCCGATCCTCGCCGCGTACGGTCTCGTGCGGTTGTGGCGAGCGCTGGCGCCCCGGCATGCGCTGGTGCCCCGACGAGCGCTCGCGATCCTCGCCACGGGCGCGCTCACCCTGGCGATGCTCGCCGGCGCGTTCACCGCCTGGGCGCGCCAGGAGCCGTTCATGAGCGAGCTCGAGGTCTCGCGCGTCACGTCCGCGAACCCCTACGCGGAGGCCGCGCCGCCTGGCTCACCGCTCGTGTTCTCCGTGAACGGCGAGGACGGAACGGTCTCGTTCCTCGCGACCCGCGCGGCGAACGTGATCCGAGCCGGCCTGCCGCCGGACCGCATCCGCGACGTCCTCGTCGTCGTGCCGCCGCCCGCCGAGGGCGCCCCGACGAGCCCCGAACGCGAGGCGCTCACGCGGCTGGCCGAGCGCGACGCCGAGGTCGCCGAGGCCACTCACGGCGCCGGCGGCGGCGCCGTCTCGTTCCTGCTCGCCCCGTTCGACCGCATCGACCTGCCGAGCGCGCAGCAACACCTGCAGGAGCGCGTCGCGACCGGCGTGTTCGTTCACCCGACGACCACCGACGCGCCCGGTCTGCCGGTCGAGCCGCTCGAGCCCTCCTCGCCGGGCGGGATCGCGCTCGCGACCTTCGCGGTGCTCGCGCTCGTGACCGCGATCGGCTACGGGTGGGCGCGCTCGGCGACCGACGACGCGCTCACCGCCGCGGCGCTCGCTCCCGTGTTCGGAACGGCCGCGCTGATCCTGGCGGGCATCGCGCTCGAGCGGCTCGGCGTGCCGCTCACCGGCTCCGCTGGGCCGACGCTCGTCTCAGCGCTCGCCGGTGCCGGCGGGTACATCGCCTGGCCGGTCCTCCAGCGGCGCACCCGAGCGCGCTCGCCGCACGAGGTCGACGCCGAGCCACACGACTAGGCCGATCACCACCGGCGTCAGCACGTAGTGACCGAGGAACAGGTTCGCCTCGAACGCGGAGTGGAACAGCTCGGGCTCGACGGCGAACTGCGACACGGTGAGCGCCACACCCGTTCCGATCAGCACCGTGCGCGGGATACGTGGGAGCAGCCACGCGAGCGGCAGCGCCCACGTCACGTACCAGGGCATCAGGACCGGCCCGAGCAGCATCAGGAACAGCAGCCCCCATACCCACGCCCCGCCCTGCGCGGCCGGCGTGAGGTCCTGCGCCCGGCGCACGAGCGAGCGCGCGATCAGGAACAGCGCCCCGACCAACAGCGCCGGGAACACCACTCGCGCGACCACGCCCAGCGTGTCGCCGGACACCGCGTCGAGCAGCCGCCGGAAGAACCGCGACGGCGCGAGCCATCCCTCGTGCTGCGCGAGCTCGACCATCCCGAGGCTCGGGTCCTTCGTCTGGAGGAACGGCGCCGCGCACAAGAGCGAGATCGCCCCGGCGACCGCCGCGGGCGGAAGGAGCGCGCGCAGGCGCTCGCCCCGCTTGCGACGCGCCACGATGACGACGACGAGCAGGAGCAGCGGGATCCCCGCCGTCGCCTTCACCAGCGTCCCGAGCGTGAGGACCGCCGTCGCCGCGACGTCGCGCCGTGCGTACACGAGCGCGACCGCCGCCGCGACCGCGAACGCGATGAGCACGTCGTTGTGCCCGCTCGCGACCGACTGGAACACCCAGACCGGGTTCAGCCCGATCGCCGCCACCGCGAACGCCTGGCGTGCCGGCCACACACGGCGCGTGAGCCGCACGACGATCGCGATCGTCCCGAGGCTCGCCGCGATCGCGAGCAGCCGGAACACGACGATCATCGCCGCCAGGCTCTCGGTCACGCGCACGACGAGCGCCGAGACCTGCGTCCACAAGGGGCCGTACACGGCCGGCGCGTCCACCCACTTCGGGCCGACGTACGGGGCGAGCGCGTCGCGCGGGAAGTCGGACGGCGTCGCGATGTACGGGTTCGCGTGGTACGTCGCGGCGATCCGCCCGTAGTACGCGTACGAGTACACGTCGCGCGAGAACAACAACGGCAGGAGCAACACCACGACGTGGTAGGCGATCGCCAGGGCGATCACGAGCCGGGGCGACACGGTGCCGCGCCACGCCTCGCGCAGCACGAGGACGAACGCGACCGCCGCGAGCGCCGTGGCGACGATCCCGACGGCCGCGAGCGCATTGCCGTGGACCTCGTCGAGCGCGACCAGCCCGGAGAGCCACCGGAACGGGCCCGAGGGCTGCGCCGCCGTCGGCAGCAACGGCTGCAGCGGCGAGCCCGGCGTCGCGGCGACCGTCGCCGCGAACAGGACTGAGGCAACCGAGCCGGCGACGGCGAGACGAGGAACGCGACGAGAGGCGGAGATCCGCTGCACCGCCGCCGACTGTAGCGCAGGCCCTCCTTCGCCGATGTCCCCGTACAGTGAGAGGTGAGATGGCCCGCGACCTGCGCCCGACCCTCCGGCGCGTCGGCCGGTACCTCGCCCCGGTCCTCGTGGGGCTCGCCGGGGCCTGGCTCGGCATGGCGCTGTGGGGCGGCGCCTCCGTCGACATGGGCCCGTTCCGGGTCCGGCTCGACTCGGCGTTCGGCCGCGGGGTGACCGACATCGTGCTCCCGCCGTTCGGACACCTGTCGGCCGACACGCACCTCGCGCCGCTGCGTCTGTCGGCGACGCTCGAGGACGTCCGGATCGGCGAGCTCAGCCGCTCACTCTCCGGAGAGGGGTTCGACGCGCTCGTGCAGCAGGTCGAGCGCGCTGCAGGGCGCGACGTGCCCCTCCACCTCCTCCGGACCTTCGGGATCGCCGTCGCGGCCGCCGCCGGCCTCGCGCTCCTCGTCTTCCGGAGACGCTGGCGCCGTGTGGCCGCGGCCGTGATCGCCGCCGCACTCGCCACGGGAGGCACCCAGGCGCTCGCCGCCGCCACCTACCGCACGGAGGCGTTCCGCTCCCCGACGTTCTCCGGCGCGCTCGCGCTCGCGCCCGACCTGATCGGCCCGGTGCGCGCGACCTCGGAGCGGATCTCGGCGTTCCGCGAGCAGCTCGCGCAGGTGGTCGACGGCGCCGTGCACGCGTACACGGCGCTGCAAGCCACGCCGATCGCCGGGGAGGGCGAGATCCGCGTCCTGCATATCTCGGACCTGCACCTATCGCCGATCGGGTTCGACTTCGCGAAGCAGATCGCCGACGGCTTCGACGTGAACCTCGTCGTCGACACCGGCGACACGTCGTCGTTCGGCACCCCGGCCGAGACGTTCATCACGTCGTACGCGCGGCGGTTCGGACGCCCGTACGTCTGGGTCCGCGGGAACCACGACTCGACGTCGCTGGAGGCGGCGCTCGCGCGCGTCCCGAACGTCACCGTGCTCGACGGCGGTATCACCTACCGGGACGGGCTGCTGATCTACGGCCTCGGGGATCCGGTGCATTCGTCCCGCGAGGTGCCGCTCGACGACCAGGCGTTCGCCGAGCGCGTCCGGGCGGCAGGCGCGCGGGTGTTCGCGGATATCGAGCGTATGCCCTCGCTCCCCGACATCGTCGCCGTGCACGACGACCGCATGGCCGAGTCGGTCGCCGGCATCGTCCCGCTCGTGATCTCCGGACACTTCCACGAGGCCGGCGCGCGCGTCGTGAACGGCACGCTCTATCTGCGCCTCGGCTCGACCTCCGGCGCCGGGCCGGTCACGTTCTCGCCCGAGGAGGACCTGCCGCTGTCGGCCGAGGTCCTCCACTTCCAGCCGGGTGCGCCGCCCGAGCTGATCGCGTACGACCTGATCCAGCAGCTCCCCTCGGGGAACCTCACGGTCACGCGGCACCTGATCGCCGACGAGTACGGGAACCTCGTGCTCACACGGCTGCCGTCGCCGACACCGAGCGCGACGTCCACGCCCACGCCTACACCGACGCCGAGTGCGATGCCCTCGGCGGGCTGAGCGGCCCCCCGCGCGCGAACGCGTCGCCGGACAGAGCTCGCCACACGACGACGGCGCCGACCGACGCGAGCACCGCCGCCGAGGCGAAGAGCGTCGGCGGGCCGAGATGCCGGTACACGACGCCGCCGACGGCCGCGCCCACAACCGGGCCGATGCCGACCGTGAAGATCTGCATCAGCGCCTGGCCGGTGTTGCGCAGCCGCTCGGGTACCAGGCGTCCGGTGATCACGACGAGCGCCGCGTACGTCAGACCGAATCCGGCACCGCCGATCATCTTTATCAGCGCGACGAGGCTCGGCGCCGCCACGAGCGACCACGCGACGAGCATCACCACGTAGACCGCGCACCCCGACAGGTAGAGCCTGCGGAGGCCGACGTGCTCGCCGAGCCAGCCGCTCGCGCGGAAGAACGGGACCTCGACGATCGCGGCGACGCACGCGGCGAGCCCGACGAGGAATGGGCCGCCGCCGCGCGCGGCGATCCGGAGCGGTACGAAGCTCCATGCTCCCCACGTCGCGGTCGAGACGAGCAGCAGCCCGACGAGGAACGGGAGCAGCCGCGGCGCCGATCGGAACGCCTCGCCCACCGAGCCGAGCCGCGACACGTGCTCGCGTACGCGGCCGGGCCGCGTCGCGGGAAACCGCGTCGTGGCGGCGACGTACACGAGCGTGCCGATCGCGTAGACGGGCAGCACCGGCCCGAGACCCGACCGCTCGAACCACGCGCCGAACGCGAGCACCGCGATCGCCCACCCGATGCTGGCCCACAGCCGGATCTCGCCGTACTCGGTCGTCCGCTCCGGCCCGAGGTGCCCGAGGGCGATCACGTCCCCAAGCGCCGTCCCCGGCGCCGACGCGATGCCGAGGACCGCGACGACCGCGATCGTCGCCCACAGGCTCGTGCCGGTGAGCAAGAGCACAAGCGCGATCGTAGCCGTCGCCACCGACGTGAGCTGAAGCGTGCGGACCGTCCCCATCCGTGTGTCGGCGACGTGGCTCCAAAACGGCGTCGCCGCGACCCCGGCGAGCGACGAGACGGCGAGGATCAGCCCGATCTCGTCGGCATGGAACCCGCGGTCGCGGAGCAGCAGCGCGAAGAACGGGATGAAGGCGGCGCCCGACGCGCCGCCGACCGCGAACAGGAACCGGACGTCCCGATCGGGGTGCACGGCACGCGTTGCACCGGTCGCGCCGTCCCGTCGCCCGATGCCCACCTGCGTCCCGCCTCCTTCCCCGCCGCTTCCGGCATCGTATCGGCGGCGGCAACGGCCGGAGGCGGGGCTCCCGTGCTGGATCGGCCGAACCCCTACACGGCGTGGAGCGAGAACGCGCCGTAGCCGACGACGCACGACGGGTCGCCGGCGGTGTCTGCCGACGTCCGGAGGTCGAGCAGCTCGATCCGCAGATCGTTCCGGCGCGCGTGCTCGACGATCCCGCGGAGCGCGTACACGCCGCACGCGTCCTCCGGCCCGATCGCCGACGGGTCGCGCGCGAGCACCGCGTCGGCGGTGCGCCGGTCCAGGCGCCGAGCCGTCACGTCGTCGTGGTAGTGGCTGAGATCGGTGCTGATCACCACCAGCGCCCGCTCATGCAGGACGCCGATCAGCCCGGCGACCTCGGCCGGCGGCGTCGCGCCGACCGACACGGGCAGCAGGGTGAAGCCGCCGCCGAGGACCCGCTGCAGGAACGGCACCTGCACCTCGAGGGAGTGCTCGGGCTCGTGCGGAAGGTCGCCCACCGTTGCGCCGCAGGTCATCGCGGCCTCTCGCAGTTCGGCGTCCACGGTCACATCGCCGAGTGGCGTGCGCCACGCCTCGGCCGCAGGGACGGCCATCCCGTGGAGCGGCACGAAGTGCGCCGGTCCGAGGACGGCTACGCGCCGGATCGACCCCGCGATCGGCCGCAGCAGCGCGTACGCCGAGGCCGCCACCGGACCCGAGTAGGTGTAGCCGGCATGCGGGACGATCAGCGCCTCGGGCACACCCGCCGCCTCGGGCACACCCGCCGCGTCGGCCGGCACCGTCGCTCCATCGAGCATCTCGTCCACCATCGCGGCGAGCTCGTCCGCGCGGCCCGGGTAGAAGCTCCCGGCCGCGGCCGGCGACCGGATCTCTGAGGACATCACGGCACCCCCAATCGCACCGGCAGCCGCCGGCTCCCCCAAGTCCCCGGCTTGCCCTCGAACACGCCCGCGCACCGCTCGCCGCACCCCACGCACCGGCCGTCGTCGGTCAGGTTCCACTCGCCGAGCTCGTAACGGTCGCGCCGGATCAGCAGCTCACCGCACCCGTGGCACCACGTGCTCTGGCCGTGCGGGTCGTGCACGTTTCCGGTGTAGGCGTGGCGAACGCCGTTCGCCATCGCGATCTCGCGCGCGCGGGTCAGCGTCCCGGGCGGTGTCGGCGGCCGGTCGGTCATCTTCCAGTCTGGATGGAACGCGGTGAAGTGCATCGGCACCTCCGGCCCGAGCCGTTCGACGATCCATCTCGTCATCGCGTCGATCTCGGCATCGGAGTCGTTCAGCCCGGGGATCAGCAGGTTCGTGATCTCGAACCACACGTCGGTCTCGTGCTTCAGGTACTCGAGCGTCTCGAGCACCGGCGCGAGGTGTCCCGCGCACATCGAGCGGTAGAAGTCCTCGCCGAACGCCTTCAGGTCGACGTTCGCCGCGTCCATGTGCCGGTAGAGCTCGACCCGCGGCTCCGCGCACATGTAGCCGGCCGTCACCGCGACCGTCCTCACGCCGACCTCGTGGCACGCCCGCGCCACGTCGATCGCGTACTCCATGAAGATCACCGGGTCGTTGTAGGTGAACGCGACGCTGCGGCACCCGAGCCGTTCGGCCGCCCGCGCGATCTGCTCCGGCGAGGCCGAGTCCGCGAGCGTGTCGGTCTCGCGCGACTTCGAGATGTCCCAATTCTGGCAGAACCGGCAGGCGAGGTTACAGCCGGCCGTTCCGAACGAGAGCACCGCGGAGCCCGGGAGGAAGTGGTTCAGCGGCTTCTTCTCGATGGGATCGACGCAGAAGCCGCTCGAGCGGCCGTAGGTCGTGAGGACGATCGCGTCGCCCCGTCGCATCCGAACGAAGCAGAGCCCGCGCTGCCCCTCCCGGAGCCGGCACGCGCGCGGGCACACGTCGCACTGCACCCGCCCGTCGTCGAGGGCGTGCCAGTACCGCGTCGGATGCCCCACCTCGAGCCGCGCGCCGGCATCCATCAGCCCCATGATGCACCCCGCGGGTGCAACCTGCGAGATGTCAGAGTGCGCCACGATCCGTGGCTCCGGACGCTCGACCGCCTCGGCGTCGGCTTGGAGTCTTAGCTCAGCGTCACCACTCGACGGCGACCGGGTAGCCGCGCATGACGCGGTCGCCGCTCACGAGCGTCAGGCCTTCGGCCACAGCCTGCGCCACGAGCATCCGGTCGAACGCATCGCGGTGGACCTCGGGGAGCATCGCGAGGCCGAGCGCGTGCCGCAGGTGCACCGGGAGGGTCGAGAATCCGTTCGCCTCGAGCTGGGCCGGCACGAACCGATCGACCGGCTCGGGGAGCTCCACCCGCCCGAGGCCCATCTTCACCACGATCTCCCACGCGCTCACGGCCGAGACGAAGACCTGGTTCCGGCCGTCGGCGATGAGCGCCGCGGCCCGCGAGGAGAGCCGCTCGTCGTCGGCGATCCACCACAGGAAGGCGTGCGTGTCGAGCAGCAGCCTCACTCGAACGCTCTCTGCACCTCGTCGGGAAGCGGGGCGTCGAAGTCCGGGGAGACCCACACGTCTCCGCGCGCGCTCCCCGGCGCCCGTTCCCGCCGGGTCGGCGCGAACGGCACGAGCTTAGCCACCGGGTGTCCCGCCCTTGCCAGCACGATCTCCTCGCCGAGCGCCACCCGCTCCAGCAGCCGCGAGAGATGGGTCTTGGCCTCGTGCACGTTGACCTGGTCCATGTGGAGATGATGGACTAAGTCTCTAGACTAAGTCAAGACGCCCTCGCCTCCGCGGATGAACCCCCTCAGGGCATCTCGCCCGGCGGAGGCGGCAGGGGCGGCAGGGTCTCGCCCGGCGTCCCGGCATCGGGCCCACCGGTGGCGACGGGCCCAACCGGCGGCGCCTCGACGACGGGAGCCGGAGCGCCCTCGGCGGCGACGGGCTCGCCGGCCGCGGGGGCCTCGCCACCCTTCTTGCCGCGCCGCCTAGCCGCGACCCCGATCGCGATCGCGAGGAGCACCACGACGGCCGCACCGCCGATCGCGATCCACAGCCACGGGAAGGACGAGGAGGCGATCGCGCTCGCGACGGCCTGGATCTCGGTGCGCTCGCCGACCTTCGGCTCCCACGTGACCGTGTTGCCGTCCACCTTGCCGTTCGAGGAGATGACGTCGCCGGGGAAGGCCATCGTGATGCGGACGTCCGCGGTCCCGAGCGCCTGCTGCGCTATCTGATCGGGCTGCGCATCTCCGCTCCCCTCCATCGCGCCCGACAGGTCCAGCACTCCCGAGACCTTGAACTCGTCGCCCTCCCGCACGATCTTCAGATCCTCGGCGCCCGCCCCGCTGAACTGCGTGATCGGCACCGCGTCGAACGTGACCTTCTGCCCCACGTATTTGCCGTCGTCGTAGGACGAGGTCGTGACCCCCGCGCCCGGGCTCGCGAGCGGGTTCTCTCCGATCACCTGGTCCGCCGTCTGTCCGGTGGCCTCCAGGAGCTGCTTGTCCACCGCGAAGATCACCGTGCCGCTCACCGTGTTATCCGAGGACACGGTCAGGTCCATGTTCAGCTTGAGGCAGCTCGACAGCAGCAGCGCCATCGCGACCACCGCCAGCGCCTTCACCGCGACGGAAACCTTTCGCTTCATGCGCTCACCCCCCTCATCGTCGCGAGCGTATCCCGCCGGGACCGGCCTTTCACTTAGCCGGGGAAGGATCGGAGTCCCGCCCGTTCAGGCTCCTTCGGCTCTGGTCGCAGCCCCTTCCCGATGGGAGGTTGGGGGCGTTCTTCGACGACCTGGTGCCGGCCGTCGAAGACGGCCATCCCGGGAGGTGTATGAGATGCCGAGTCCGAAGGGGGACGATCCGACCGCCGCTCACGAGGCCGGCCGAGCGCCCGGCCGCCGGATGACCGCGCCGAAGTCCTTCGATCCCCCCGTGCGGGCGATCCTGCGCTCGCGCCTCCACGGCATGCTCAGCCGAACATTGATGCTCGTCACGGTCCGCGGACGCAAGACCGGCCTGCTGCACACGTTCCCCGTGGGCTACCTCCGGGAGGACGACGCGCTGTACGTCCTGGTCGGCGAGTACGAGAAGAAGACGTGGTGGAGGAACCTCGAGGGCGGCGCGCCGATGCGGCTGACGCTTCGCGGCCGGACCGTGGAGGCCACGGGGGAGGCCCTCCGGTGGGAGTCGGACCCCGAGGCGCTCCTGCAAGCGCTCACCCGTTATGTCGCGCGGTTCCCGCGCTCGGGTCGTGCGCTCGGGATCACGTCGGGGGCAGACGGTCCGGATCCCCAGAGCATCCGCGCAGCGGCGCAGGCGGTCGTGATGGTCCGAGCCCGCCTCGTGCCCATCGAGACCGGGCCAGCGGAAGCGTCGAGCTGAGGCTGGGCCACCGCCGCTCCGCGCGGCGTAGGCTCGAACCGTGGCGCACCGGCTGCTTCTCGACGTCTCGAGCCTGATGTACCGAGCGTTCTTCGCGCTGGGTGACAGCGTGACCTCCCCCGCCGGGCGGCCGGTCGGCGCCGTCCACGGCTACCTCGACATGGTCACGCGCTTGATCGTGTCGAGGCGACCGGACGAAGTCGTGCACGCCTACGATCACGAGTGGCGTCCGGTCGCCCGCACCGACATCTACCCGGGGTACAAGGCGAACCGTCCGCCCGACCCCGAGGGGCTGCCGGAGCAGTTCACGATGCTGCGGCAGGTGCTCGACCTGACCGGCATGTCGCAGGCGATGACGCGGGGGTGGGAGGCCGAGGACGCCATCGCGGCGCTGTGCACCGACGCGCGCGGAACCGACCGCATCGAGATCGTGAGCGGGGACCGCGATCTGATCCAGCTCGTGCGCGACCCCGTGGTGAAGCTGCTGTCCACCCTGCGGGGCGTCTCCGAGCTCGCGGAGTTCGACGAGGCCGCGGTGCTCGAGAAGTACGGCGTCCCGCCCGAGCGTTACGCCGAGTTCGCGATCCTGCGGGGAGACCCGAGCGACGGCCTGCCCGGCGTGCACGGCGTGGGTGAGAAGACGGCGCGGGCGCTGGTCCAGGCGTACGGATCGCTGTCCGAGCTGCTCGCCGACGCCGAGGCGGCGGAGCCGAGGCCGGGGCCGCTCCGCGGCAAGCCCGCGCTCTGCGCGCGGCTCCGCGACGCCGAAGACTACATCGCGGCGATGCAGCGGCTCGTACCGGTCAACGCCGATGCACCCGTCGATCGCTGGGATTCGGTCCGCGACGACGAGGCGCTCAGGGAGCTGGCGGACGAACTCGGTCTGCGCGGCCCGGTGCAGCGGCTCCGGGCGGGGCTCGACCTCATGCGTGGGAGCGGTCCGTGACACGCGGTCCGACCAGCCGCGCGCATGGCCCCCGAGGCCGGCGCCACCTTCTCCGTCGACGAGCTGTACCGGTTGCTCGAGTACGACCCCGCCGACCGACTCCCCGGCCGGCGCCCAGGCCGGCCCGAACGGCGTGAGCCTGAGCCTCATGTCGAAGGCGTTCGGCCTGGCGGGACTCCGGGTCGGCCGGCTCGCGGCCCGCGCCGAGGACCTGCGCGCGCTGCGCCCGTGTCAAGGACTACACGACGATCTGCAACAGCGCCGCGAGCGAGGCCCTCGCGCTGATCGCCCTCCGCGCCAAGGACGCGCTCCTCGAGCGCGCCCGCGGCTTCATCCTTCCGAACCGCGACCTGCTAGACGCGTCCCTGGCCTCCCAACAGGACCTGTCGTGGGTGCGCCCGAGCGCCGGGAGCATCGGGTACGTGCGTCTGCCCGCCGGCGTGTCGGCCTCCGCCTTCGGCGACGACCTCGTCCGCGTCGGCCTCGGCCGCCCCGGCATCGAGGAGAGGCTGGAGTGCCTGGGCGGGCACCTGGAGGCCCGCTGACGCGGTCGGGACTCCCTCTGCGCCGGGGTTCCGGTCAGCGCCGCAGGATCAGCTCAATGCCTCGACAGCGGATGCCGGTGGGAGGGCGCGGAATGCAGCCAGCACGTCGGCGAGAAGTTGTACGTCGACAGGACCGTCGTGCATCCAGGCACTTCGCAGCGCCGTCCAGACGAGGCCCGCGACGACGCGCCCTTGCCGCGGTCCGGGGTGCCGAACTGGACACGCTTGCTGCTCGTCGTCGACATGGGCGGCTTCCTTCCTGTTTGGCCCTCGGGCCACGATGATCCGTAGAGGCGAATTCCGTAGGGGCGAATGAAGCGGAACTCGGAGGCCGGCGCTCGTGGGTCGCGCCGTGCCAACCCTCGGGCGTCGCCCCAGGTATCGAGGGTACTACCTTCGGCCGGCCCGACGCCCGCAAGTCCGTGTCACGAGGCGGTCGAGAGCAACGGCCGATCGCGCCGAGCGATCCCGACCTCGCTCGGATCTCCCCACGCAGAACGGCGACGCTCGTCCGGCTGCCTGAACCGCCCCGGTAGACTGGTCCCCGATCGGGCTCGTGCCTGGCGAGGAGGTCCTCAGCCACCTTCTTGACAACTCCGGCCCTCGTAGCTCAGTGGATAGAGCAACGGTTTCCTAAACGCCGTGTGGTGCAGTCGTTTCGGCTACTTCAGCCACCATCGCGTCGAAGGGCTCGAGGAAGGACTCCGCCGGGTGCCGACGGACATCCGGCACTTCGATCCCGCACGACACGAGATCCGGCCGGACCGCATCAACAAGATCGCGCGCCGAACTCGAGCGGAGATATAGGCTGGTGTCGGAGGAGCGATAGGCTTCGAGCCATCCGAGGATCCGGGTGGCCGACCGAAACAACCCCGTCCAGGGCACGTACCCGGGAAGATCCTGTAGCTGTATCCCCAGGAATCCGCACCAACGATCTTTGTCGGCTGAGAACACCCGTCGGTTGCCTGCCCAGACTTCGTGAACGACACCGGCCTTTACGAATGAGAGGAGGATGTCGTTCACGTTCCGCTTGGCGAACGCGGCAGCCGCCGCCACGTGCTGAGCATCTACACCGGCTCCCGGCCAGGTGAGAAGGAAGCGTGCGACCTCGGATCGCGAACCAGCGTCCATCAGGAGTCGCAGTCTGATCGCGAGGTTCGCCGGAGCCATCGGATCAGGCTCCGTCGCCTTGACGGTCGTCTTGATGCGGGCACGGTTGGCGTCAACCGGCCTCCCGAGCGCCGATATCGCGTTCTCGAGCGCGGTGCCCCCCTCACCGAAGGTATTGCGAAGGCGGTGGACAGATATGAGGTGCCCGTTCAACGCAAGCCAAGCGCGCGCGGCATCGACGAGCCGTGCGTCGATGGCGCCACCAGATGCAAAGGTCAGCCAGATCAGCGCCTCCGGGTCGATGCACCGGGATTCGGGCTGTCGGGTGTCGCCCAAGACTCCGAGGCTCGTCCACTGCGCCCATGCCGCGTGAGACAGAGCGCGTCCAAGCGCCTCGCTACTCGAGGGTCGCATCGTCCACTCCGAGCCTGCCAAGCGCGAGCAGCAGCTGCTGGCGGAACCCGACTGAGGGATCGTGGGATGTCGTCCAACGCGCCGCAGCGAGAAGCTCTTGCGGCGTCGGCGCGAGCGCCCGCAGATCCTCCTCGTGGCGACCACCAGCCTGATCCACCATCGCGTAGAGCTTGAGGTGGATCTGGTCGTATCGATCCGCATAGAAGACGACTAGACCGTGGCCAATCTCCACGCGATGCGCGCGATCGAGGAATCCCTTGGGGAGCCCAAGATCGAGCAGCGCGGATGGACCGGAGTTGAGCCAATCGGCGGGTAGGCCGAGGTCGCGAGCCACGCGGGCGATAGCCGTCGCAAGCACTTCCGGGAACGGCTCCGAGGAAGACAGCCCGGCTTCGGAGAGGATGCCGAGCACATCAACATCTCTCGTCGCCCGCTCGACCAGCCCCAGCGCAACGAGAGCCGACCCTCCGACGATGACCAGTTCGAAGTGAGCCCCGGCTGCTGAGAGTTGCTCCGAGAGGGCTGCGAGCGCTCGGTCATCCCATCGCATATCCGTGTCCATACGGGATATATACCATCTTGTATCGCGATAGTAAAGGCCTCGTCATGAAAGCCATCCCCGACTGCCCCGTGGGCTCGAGATGAGGCGAGCCGACTGGGTAAGCTGCAGGTGTGTGTCACTGGCCCTCGTAGCTCAGTGGATAGAGCAACGGTTTCCTAAACGACGTGGCTCGCGCAGCCCGAAAGGGATCCCCTCCGGCGCTATCCTCAACGATGCTGGGACGGGCCCTCGTTTGCCCTCGTAGCTCAGTGGATAGAGCAACGGTTTCCTAAACCGTGTGTCGCAGGTTCGATTCCTGCCGGGGGCACCACCTGCGGAAACGCCCTTGCCCCGGGCTCTCCGGGTGGGCCGGAACTCGCCATGAATCGAGCCCCGTAGGCACGGAATGGCCCGCGGTGCCAGAAACCGCTTCTCGCCCCGCGGTTCACGGCATCTTCCTAAGCCGCGTGTCGCGGGTTCGATTCCTGCCGGGGGCACACGCCCGCGTGCAACGCGAGATCCCGTCGCGACAGTTCGCCCACGTCCATATGCCCGATGGAGCTGATCGATCCCCCGCGCGACGGTGAGCTCATGGTCTTCGCCAGCGCGTCGGCGGGGCGCCTCGGCTCCCTATCCGGACCATGGAGCGGCCAGGACTTGCGCGGGACCGTATCGCGGCGCACCATCGGAGCATGTCCGGGCAGCTTCGAGCGAATCGACGGGAGGATCTCGTCATCGACGGCGTCCCGTACGCGGCACTCGACGTGGAGACCACTGGGTTCTCGCCCCGCAGGGGCGACCGAGTGGTGGAGATCGCCGTCGTGCGCATGGCCCCGGACGGCACGATCGAGGACGAGTTCGCCACCCTGGTGGACCCCGAGCGCGACGTGGGTCCGACCCACGTGCACGGCATCCGAGCCTCCGACCTGGTGGGCGCCCCCCGGTTCGCCGACATCGTCGGCGACGTCGCCGAACGGATGAGGGAGGCGGTCCTGGTCGCCCACAACTCCCGGTTCGACCTCAGCTTCTTGCGCGCCGAGTTCGAGCGTGCGGGATTCGAGCTCCCCCCGTGGCCAACTCTGTGCACACTGCACCTGGCTTTCGCGCACCTGGCCCTCCCATCCCGCCGGCTGACCGACTGCTGCCAGGCGTTCGGCGTGCCGCTCCCCAACGCCCACACGGCTCTCGACGACGCGCGAGCTGCGGGCCAGGTGCTGCTGTGCTTCCTGCGCAGCGCCCGCGAGCAGGGGCTCCGCGACCTCCGTGCGCTCGGCTGCGAGCCCACGACCTTCCCTTCGATCCCGTGGCCGCCGATCAGCCCATCCGGTCGGTCCCTACTGCGGGGATCCTCTACTGCGACTGCGCTCGAGCAGGAGCCCCCGTATCTGGCGATGCTTGTGGAGCGCCTGAGCCCGATCGACACCGGAGACGCGGACCTCGCCGCGTACCTCGGGCTGCTCGACCGGGTGCTGGAGGACCGGCGGGTAACCGAGGCCGAGGCCGGGGCGCTCCTCGCTGCGGCAGAGGAGTGGGGCCTGGACCGCGACGACGCGGAGCGGGCCCACCGCCGGTACCTCGTAGCCCTGTGCGAGGTGGCCCTGATAGACGGGCAGGTCTCGGCGACAGAGCGGGCGGACCTCGAGACGGTCCGCCGGCTGTTCGGGCTCGAGGAGGACGCCCTGGAGGAGGCCCTGGCCACCGCGGCATCCGGTGCAGGTGATGCGGCCGTCTCCGTCGATCGCCTCGCCGGGAAAACGGTCTGTTTCACCGGCACACTGACGGGTTGCCTCCACGGCGAGCCCATCACGCGGGAGCAGGCGCACGAGCTGGCCGAAACGGTGGGTTTGGTCGCGCAGGACCGCGTCACGAAGGATCTCGACATCCTGGTGGTCGCCGATCCCCACACGAAGTCCGGCAAGGCCCAGGCGGCACGCCGCTACGGCATCCGCATCATGGCCGAGGCCGCCTTCTGGCGTGCGATCGGCGCACAGGTCGAGTAGGGGTCTGGACGACCGAGCGGTCGGGCCTGTCGACTGGCCAGTCATCTTCTTCTGGCGCACGCCTATGGCCAATGACACGTCGCATTCGACGGTTCGGGCCACCCAGGGGGCCGGTCTCGTCTGAGGCCTGCAGTCGCCCGCGGGACCGAGCGGATCGGCTTGGGCGGCGCCCTATGGAAGTCGGTTGGGAACGCCAAGCCGGGGCGGACCCTGCGGGGGCGGTCCCAGCTGCGGTCCATCAACCCGATGGAATCGTGATGGGAGCCCAGGCGCGCTGATTCGGGGCGAGGCGGGTCAGATCGCACCTTTCAAGTGCAGCGGTCGCCGCTACCGGAGGCGCATCAATCGTCGCAGGTCTGGCCCAAGCCCCCAGCGGCACTCCCTTGGGATCGGGCGTGCCAAGCTCGGAGACGAGGAAGCCTGGCGTACTGATCGGTTGGCGGTGTGCTCCACTTCCTGAATGAGAAGCGCTATCGTCCTGACGTGTCTGAACGCCGCGAGGTACGAGGACGGGTCGTTCTCAGCCCGCTCCGCTATCCGGGAGGCAAGCGCCGACTCATGCCGTACGTCGCGGCTACGCTCGAAGCTAACGGTCTTAGGCCAGACCTATTCGTTGAACCGTTCACGGGCGGCGGGAGTGTCGCCCTGGAACTTCTAGCGACAGGTAGGGTCGAGAAGATCGGGTTGGCGGAGCGTGATCCCTATGTCGCCTCGTTCTGGCAAACGGTCTTCTTCGACAGTGACTGGCTTTGCAGCCGCGTCCGAAGTATCGAGGTGTCGTTGGCAAAGTGGGAGTGGATGAAGCGGACTGAGTTCACGACCATCCGCAACCAGGCAATCGCGTGCCTCTTTCTGAACCGCACAAGTTTCAACGGCGCGCTGAACGGAAGGGCCGGGCCTATCGGCGGCAAGGCGCAGAGGAGTTCGTACAAGATCGATTGCCGTTTCCCACGAGAGCGACTTGTTCGCCGCATCCGAGCTTGCGCAAGACTGGCGGACAAGGTCGCCTTCGTGAGATTGGCGTCTGCGCTCGACGTCGTCGCCGACGTTCACCGGGAGTTCCAGGAGGATTCCGTCTTCTTCTACTTCGACCCCCCGTTCTGGGCCAAGAGCAGCAGACTCTACCGCTACTCGTTTAACACGGCCGACCATGAGCAGCTGGCGACCGCGCTGCGGTATCTCGAGAAGCCGTACCTGCTCTCCTACGATCCGGCCCCCGAAGTGGAACGACTCTACCAACAGCACGACAAGGCGAAGATCGAGCGGGTCGAGCTCCTCTACACGGCGACGCAGCGTACCGCTGAAGAAGAGCTCGTGATTACGAACCTGGAAGAGACTCCCCAAGACACCCGCCTGTGGCGCACACACGCGGAATGGACGCAGCTACGACGTCGACGGAGCTCCGTGCGTGCTTGATGACTAGCCTCCTCCGCCCCTTCAAAAAGTCATGGATCTGCGTCATCCTTGGGGGTGTCTCGGTTCGAGGGGGTAGGCATGAGCACGGTTGAACGGGACGGAGCAGGCCTTCGGTTGGGGCAGGCTGCAGCGGCTGGGGCGTCCCAGTTGCGGGCACTCCTGCGCGAGGCGACCTACATCGGCGGTATCTTCGATCTCGGCTACCAGGAGGCATCACTCATCTCAAACGACGCCTGGGTGCGGCTCGCTAACGGCGTTCCGCAACACTGCTTCCTGCTTGCCGCGGTAAAGGAGATGACAAGCGATGAGGAAGCGGTCGGCATGGACACCGCCGACCGTGAGGTAATCCTCCTTCGCGTCCTCAGGGAGGCGTCGCTCCCAAACCAGTCGGAGCTGGTTTCTCTGCGGGCCGAGATGATGGATCGGATTGTTACCGAGCGCTATCAGACACGGCCGCAGGGAGGGCCACTCGCCGACGTGCTCACCCGCGAGGTGATGCAGCGCGCGGCCTTCCGGTGCCAGGTGCTTGGCACCTTCTACGAGGATCGGGCCGGCGAACTCCAGTTTGGCAAGGACATCGACAACGTTTACGCTGCCGGTCGCTACGAGGTGGTCAAGCCCTGGGGTGCAAGCCTCCAGCTAATCGTCGACCACTGCGAACTCCCGCTCGGAGAGCGGGAGGGCGAGACTGAAGACGTCGCGCCGAATGCCGAACTTCCCGACGGTGGGCGTTTTCCGATCGGGACTCTGCGCTACTCATCGACGCGGCGCCGCGAGCTCATGGCCAACGAGTCCGAAGCCGGTTCGACCGATGTGACCGTCTCCGTCCGCGCCAAGGACTTCGTTGCTCACAAGACAGCGGTGTTCGGGATGACGCGGGCCGGCAAGTCAAACACCATGAAGGTCATCGCCACAGCCGTGCATCAATATGCGCACGAGGCTGACGTAAAGGTCGGTCAGTTGATCTTCGATCCGACGGGCGAGTATGCGTACCCGAACAAGCAGGACGGGACCGCGCTCTTCCAAATCAGCGGGGAGGTACGCGTCTACCGGCTAGGCGCCACGCAGCGGGACATCGCCAGCGGCTTCCGCCCTCTCTCACTGAACTTCTACCGGACCGAGGACGTCGCCGCGGTCTGGTCGCTTATCTGCACTCTTCTGCGGGATCACACCGCACAATATGTCCGAAACTTCATCACTGCCGAGCCGGACCTCGAGACCGACGGGCTCGATATCGGCGACCGTCGCCGGGTCGAGGCGCTCCGCGCCATGCTCTATGCCTGTCTGATCAAGGCAGGGCTCCGACCGCCGAACGGTTGGACATACCCGCTCCCGATGAAGGGAGAGCTGCATGACAAGCTCGTTCAGCAGAACGGTCTTGATACCTTGCCGCCGATCCGGCCGAACTACAACTACTCGAACGCAGTCCCGGACCAGCTCGTCGCTGCCTGCGAGTTCATCGCCCGCAGCGTGCGCGAGCCGACCTCTCCGGCCTTCGTCGACCTCTACTCGAAGGCCGAGGGCATGGACTCAATGGCCCGTGTGCTCGTGACCAGCGGCGTTGCCAGCGGTTGGCGCATTCTCCAGCCGCTGCGACCGTTCCACTCGCCAATCTCGAGTCTGGACTATGCCGAGGCCATCTACAGCGACCTGGCACGAGGCCGAATCGTCATCGTCGACCTCTCGCGGGGCAATGAGCTCGTGCTCCAGACCTGCTCGGAGCGAGTAGTGAACCACATCCTCGCCCGTGCCTCTCAGCGCTTCCGCGAGGGCAAACCGCCGCGCCCGATGCAGATCTTCATCGAAGAGGCCCACCAGCTGCTCCACCGCGACAAGTTCAACAAGGCGGCTGGCGAGCACGATCCCTATGTACGACTAGCGAAGGAGTCGGCGAAGTACAAGATCGGGATGATCTACGCCACTCAGGAAGTCTCGTCGGTGGACGAGAGCATCCTCTCGAACACGGCCAACTGGATCGCGGCTTACCTGAACAACGCTAATGAGGCGAAGAAACTTGCTGCCTACTACGACTTCGACCGATTCACCGCGCAGATTCTGTCCGCGGACGACCGCGGCTTCATCCGACTGCGTACCGACTCAGCTGCCTACACGATGCCAGTGCAAGTACGAAAATTCGACATCGAGATGGTCAACAAGGCACGCGCGGCGGCGGGCCTCGAACCGACTGAGGGCTTGACCGACCTCGAACCAGAAGTTGCCACGAGCGCTGACGACGAAGACGTGGTCGACACTGACGAGATCTTTGGAGCGGAACAACCTCTCGGGAACGACTGATGCCGTATCAGTCCTCGCGCGGGTTTGAACGAGCGCGACGGCTCGGACACGTGCCGACTGCCAACAACGCTGAGATTGTCGCCAAGCTCGGGCTCTACCGGCACCCTGATGACGATGACGCCGGCATCCCCATCGAACCACTTTTCATCCGCCGCGACCAGATCGACGGTCCGGACCGGCCTTCAGCGGGCTTCGCCATCGCCATCGACGGCTCCAACTATGAATACACGGAAGCCTTCGACCGCTTCCCCTCGACACGCGCGCTCTACTTCCAGATCGCCGGCGTCTTCTGCGACATGCGGACGATGCTCAACCAGTCGGGCCCTTTCGTGAGTCCGGCACAAGTCGCCGATGCAATCGAGCAGGATGTGATTCCCGGCTTCCTACCGTCTTCTTACCTTGAGCACGCCGTCTACTCCGATCCAGTCGAGGCGTTCCGGGCCGAACTCTTTGACTTCTTCGTTAGCAAGCAGGTCAATGACCGGTCGCTCGCCGCCATCCTTCTACGCGTCCAGCGCCAGGCTACAGCCGAGGATGCAGCCGCAGCACGCGATTCCATGATCCGGGTCCGGCGCTGCCCGAACCCCGACTGCGGCACGGTCAATGGCGAGTCAGCCCGCGACGTGCTCGTGCCAGCCCTCGCCGTCGGTGAGTGCCCAAGTTGCCAAGGCCGCGTTTGGCCAACGGACGTGCTGCGACTCCACGAGGCGTTCAACCCGGAGGGCTCGAACCTCGAAGTCCTGGGACGGGCGATGATGGCGATTGAGCACCTCGTCCTCGTTGGCGTCGCACTGACGATCCTCGACGACGCGCCGCAGATCCTCTCTGAGTGCGCCTTTATCGCCGATGGCTCGCTTGCTCAGTTCGGTGAGGTTGCCCCGCTCCGGCTCGGCCTCCTCGGCACCTGGCGCGTCATCGGCAACGACCTCACGTTGCGGGGACTGGCGCCGCCAGTTGTCCTTGGCATCGAGAAAACGGGATTCGCTGCCGACCACCTCCTGGCCCTCAGACAGCGAATCCCGCCAGGCACGCTGATGCGCCTGCCCGACGAGTACCTTACAGAGCACCTCCGCGCCCGCTCTTGGAAGGAGACCTACTACGGGCGCAAGTTCTTCTACGTGTCCGAGGCGGGACAAGCGCTGGTAATCACCGTACCGCCCCTCGGTGCGGACTTCTCCCCATATCCGTCCGACGCTGCCGCGGATCGCTCTGACCCGCTCCACTATCCGACGCTGAAGCGCACGTTGCTGCTGCTCGACCAGATCGGTACGCGGCTCTACGACAACGCCTTGATTCCCGTTGCGCTCGCTCACTCATTCGCCGCCTACCCGCTTACGACCTCGACTCAGGTTCTCCGCCTCTTGACCGAACAGACGCTGGGGTGGCATACCACTCGTAACTAGTGCCGGCACCAGTGCCGATGCCAAGAACATGTCCCTGACGTCGCATCTCAAGGACACGAAGAGCCCCGTCACGAGGTTCATGAAGGGGCGATTCCCAAACGTGGGCGCAATCCGGCCAGCCTGGCGGGAGCAAGTCGGCCACCCGAACACCATCCGGCCGAAGCGCGACCCCGGCGGCCACTGGAGTACGCTCGGCACCGCGATTGACTACCGGCTCCGCTACTACTTCCCCGCGCCGGAGGGAAGGTCGCTTGTCGCGGAGTGGGGAGTCGCCGAACTAGGGGCAGGCATCGGGCCGGTGGACAGGCTTACGCCGGCCGGCTGGGGGCGACTGGGGAACGACTTCCTGGGGAGCTTGACGGCCCTCCAACACAAGGCCAGTCCAGGAACACGCCTGCCGCGCGCGCTCGAGGATCGCCTGTGCAGGCACTGTTTCGTCTTGGCGCTCTTCGAGCAGCTGTTCCGAGCTGGCCCGGGCATTGGTTCGGCGCTGTACACGTTGCCGGCCGGTGCGACCGTCTCTGACCTGCTCGGTCTCGCCGCGTCATCGTGGGTGTCGGACCTGCGGGCCATGTCCTGGGCGTTCTACGACGGTTTTTCGGAGCTTCTAGCCAGACCGGCCGTCCTCAACCCGACTTTCGACGGCAGCCTCGACGTGGGTGCTGCCGACGCGGACATGATAGTGGGCCGCTGCCTGCTGGAAATCAAGACGACCATTGACCCACGCGCGCTTCCCTCGGGGATCGTCTACCAGCTCATCGGCTATGTCCTGCTCGACTACTCAGACGAGTTCGGGATTGACGCTGTCGGCGTCTACCTCTCCAGGCAGGCAATCCTCGTGTGTTGGCCCCTCGAGGAGATACTCTCGACCGTCGCGACCGGGCCGGCCAATCTCCCTCGCCTCCGTCGCGACTTCCAGACCATGCTGCGGGAATGATGGCGCCGGGGATGGGCGCGTCGGAAGCCGCATTCCCAGAATGCCCTTCGATTGGGCACGCGCGGCCGATCCCCCCGGTATCGCCGAAAGGGCTGGCGAATCGATGCCATCCCGCTGTTGCCGCGAGCACCGCACTCTGTCGACACCCAGCAAGCGACGCCTCTTCTCCCCGCGATCAGCGGTGCTCCACAAGCTGCCACCACCGACCATCGCCAACGGTGTCTCACACCGTTGCGATAGTCACAGGAGTCACATGAGCACCGTTGGCCACACCGTTGCGATCCCGAGCCTCATTGAGCTTAACCCGCCTCCCTGGACACCCTGATGCGTCCACGAGACCGGGGCAAGCTCAGTGCGAACGCTGGCGACCGTCGAGCTGCTGACCGACGCGGAGGAGAACCCCGCGCTCCGTGCCGTAGTGGGTGGTGATGCTGCGCGAGACCGACCGCTGCGCGGTCCCACCCTCCGAGAAGACACACGCTCTTGCCGAGAGAGCAGCAGGGGGACTAGCCTCAAGCCACTCATTCGCATCAGAGGGCGCACGCTTCCCCAGCGGGAGGGAGCGCACCCCCCACAGGGAGGTGGAGGTATGCGGAGATGACGCGGATGCACACGCATGCTCTGACCGCATCTATTCTGACCGCATCTATAGGGAGGAGGGCGGTATGAGCCTGGAAGGACGGCTGCTTCTCTTGGAGCAGGCTATCAAGGGTCTCAGCGCTCGAGACTGGGACGCGTACGGGCAGATGTTCGCCGAGGACGTCGCCGTTTACTCCCCCGGCTCGAAGGAGCCGTCACTGGGGCGTGCGGCTCGCGTGCAGTGGGTTGTGGATCTGATCCGGGCCTTCCCGGATGCCATCATCGAGCTGAAAGGCACCTTCGGGCAGGGGGATCACCTGTGCGCGGAGTTCGCCTTCGCCGGGACCCACACGGGTCCGCTCAACACTCCGGGCGGCGAGGTGGCACCGACAAACGCGCGGGTGGAGTTCCCGTACTGCATCGCCTACGACTACAAAGGCGACATGGCCACGGAGGTCCGTGAGTACTTCGACCAGCTCGAGCTGCTGATGCCGCTGGGTCTCCTGCAACCGGCCAGCTCGTGAAGACACCACGGCGATAGCCGAAGGCCGGGCCCGGTAGGCCCACGGAGATCGGCGATGGCGCTCGTCTGCGATTCGTGTGGGACGGAGAACCCCGACCAGGCCCGATTCTGTTTCGCATGCGCCGCTCCGCTTGTCGAGGCGCCTCGCGCCCGGAGGGAGCGCAAGTTCGCGACGGCGCTCTTCGCGGACCTCGTCGGCTCGACCGCCCTCGCCGAGCGCGAGGACCCCGAGGTCGTGCAGTCCGTGATCGGCCGCGCCTTCGACCGGGCCGCGCGCGAGATCGAACGTCACGGTGGGCTCCTCGAGAAGTTCATCGGCGACGCCATCCTCGCGGTCTTCGGCGTTCCCACCGTCCACGAGGACGACCCCGAACGCGCCGTCCGGGCCGGGCTCGCGCTGCTGAAGCTCCTCGACGATCTGAACGAGGCGTTCGCCGCGGAGGGGCGGCCAGAGCTCGCCATGCGCATCGGCATCGAGGCCGGAGAGGTGCTCGTCGACCTCGATCGCGCAGAGGGACCGCGCCACCGGATGCTCACCGGCGACGCCGTGAACACCGCCGCCAGGCTCGAGCAGGTGGCCGAGCCCGGCCGGATCGTGGTCGGCCCCGCGGTGTTCGAAGCCACAAAGCAGCACATCGAGTACCGGGCCCTTCCTCCCCTGGAGCTCAAGGGCAAGGCCCTACCTGTGCCGGCTTGGGAAGCCTTGCGGCCCAAGACCATGCCGAGAGGCGACCGGGCGCCGCTCCGGCTCGAGGCAAGGCTGGTCGGACGCGATGAGGAGCTCGCGCAGCTCGAACACACCCTTGAGCGCGCGCGCTCGGAGGCGCGACCGATCCTCGTCACCGTCCTCGGCCCGGCGGGCATCGGCAAGTCCCGCCTCGTCTACGAGTTCCTGCAGCGCCTCGAGCAGCTGCCGGAACCTCCCGAGGTGCGCAAGGGCCGGTGCCTCTCCTACGGGAACGTCTCCTACTCGGCTCTGGCCGAGGTGGTGAAGGCCGAGTGCGAGGTCCTGGACGACGATCCGCCAGAGGTGGCCGCGGCGAAGGCGTCCGCCACCGTGGAGTGCCTGTTCGGGGACGGGGAGCTGATCCCGCACGTTGAGGCGCTGATCGGCTCGGGCCGGGACCACCGCTTCGGCCGGGAGGACCTGTTCGACGCGTGGCGACGGATCCTCGAGCGGATGGCGACGCGGGCCCCGCTCGTCCTCGTGCTCGAGGACCTCCACTGGGCCGACGACGGGCTCCTGGACTTCGTGGAGCACCTGGCCGATTGGGGGCAGGGCCCGATCCTGATCCTCGCCCTCGCCCGCCCCGACCTGCTCGAGCGCCGTCCCTCCTGGGGCGAAGGCGCGCGAGGCCACGTCGCCATCGTCCTCGACCCGCTCACGCCCGAGGAGTCCGAGCTCATGCTCGAGCATCTCTTGGGGGCCGGGCTCCCCGCCGCCCTGACGAAGGTCGTCCTGGAGCGCGGCGAGGGCAACCCTCTGTTCGCCGAGGAGATCATCCGGATGCTGATCGACCGCGGCGTGATCCGAGCCTCCGAGGCAAGCCTTTGGGAGCTGATCGGGTCGGTGGAGGAGGCGGAGGTCCCCCGCTCGATCCAGGCGCTCGTCGCCGCCCGGCTCGACTCGCTCCCCGCGGAGGAGAAAGCGATCCTGCAGGACGCCTCGGTCATCGGCAGGACGTTCTGGGCGGGAGCGCTCCAGCGCCTCTCCGACCTGAGCGACGAACGGGTGCGGGAGGCCCTCGGCGGACTGCAGGTTAAGGGGCTCGTGGCGCTGCGGGAGGCGTCGACGTGGTCGGGAGAGCAGGAGTTCGCGTTCCACCACCTCGTGATCCGTGACGTCGCCTACGACTCGCTCCCGAAGGCGCTCCGCGCGGAGAAGCACGTGGCGACGGCTCGCTGGGCCGAGGAACAGGCCGGCTACCGAAGCGACGAGATCGCGGAGCTCCTTGCCACGCATCACCTCCAGGCCCTCCACTGGCTCGACGAGCTCGGCGAGACCGACGGCCGCCGGCGTGAGGTGGAACGCGAGGGCTACCGCTGGTCGAAGGCGGCCGGGGAACGGGCGCGGCGGCTCTGGCAGCAGCGGGAGGCGGTCCGGTGGCTCAGGACCTCGCTGGACCTCGGCGCGCGGATCGGCCGCCGGGACGACGAACTGGCGCCGCTGTGGGAGGCCTACGCGATGGCCTCGGATGGCGTCGAGTCGTACCCGGACGTTGTTCGAGCCTGGGAGGAGGCCCTGGCGCGGTACCAACGCGAGCGGAGCGAAGGAGACATCGGGCGGGTCGAGGCCTCCATCGCCCACTCGGCCCTCTGGGCCGGTCGGTTCCAGACGGCAGGGCAGCGGGCGAAGCGTGCGGTCGACCGGCTCGAACCCCTCGGGGAGAGCTCGGATCTCGCGTTCGCGCTGTTCGCGCTGGGCCGCTACGAGCTGGAGCGCGACCAGATCGACCGAGCCGAGCCTCTCCTGCGACGGGCCAGGGACATCGCCGACCGCGTTGGGGATCTCCGGACGCAGGCGAACGCGACCATCTCGCTCGGGTGGACTCTGCACGCCAGGGGAGGAGGGGACGAAACCGTCCGGCTGTTCGACGAGGCCCTCGAGGCCGCGAGACGGGCGGGCGATCTGTCGCTCCTCCTCGACACCCTCGAGGCCGTCTTCTCGGCGGCGATCGAGGTCCTCGGCGACTATCGACGTGCCGAGACCGTGGGCAGGGAGTCCCTCGAGCTGTCCAGGAGAGCGGGCAACGTGGGGAAGCTCAGCAGGTCGCAGCTGAACCTCGCCTACCTCCTCCGAGAGCTGGGGCGGCTGGACGAGGCCGACGAGTCGGCCCAGGGCGCCCTCGGATCCGCCATGGCCGTCGGCGATCAGCTCGTCGTCGCCTACAGCAACGCGGTCAGCGCCCTCGCGAACTGCCCACGGGGCAGGCTGGACGAGGCGGAGCGCGCGCTCGACCGATGCAAGGCGATCCTCGCGGAGGAGGGGATCGGGTACGACATGTACACGGAGGAGTTCGACGCGCTCGTCACCAGCTACATTGCCGCGGGAAGGGGACACGACGAGCAGGCCGCCGACATCCTGACGGAAGGGATCCACCGCCTGACGGACGAGCGGCTGTCGGTCTGGGTCGGGCAGCTCCTTCTCTTCGAGTGCGTCAAGGCTCTGGTCCGGCTCGGCCGGCGCGAAGAAGCCATCCCCCATCGGGACCGGCTCGCGCGCCTCGCCGCGGGGAACGTCCCACCCCGCGCCTTCCTGGCGTGGGCGGACGGGCTCCTCGAGCCCGATCCCCGCGTGGCTCGCGACCACCTCTCGGAGGCGGTCGCCCGGTTCGAGGCCCTCGGGCGCCCGATCGATCTCGGCCGGTGCCTAATCGACCTAGCCGAGGCGGAGCGCCGCTCGGGCGAGGATCACCACCAGACCTTGGACCGCGCGCGGATGGAGCTGGAGTCATGTGGCGCCCTGCTCTTCCTTCGGGATGTCGCGGGAGTCAGGCCGCTGACGCCGGTCTCACCCGAGAAGACACACGGCGTTTGACGCGGGCTGACACCGGGGACCAGACTCCGGCCGTTCGTTCGCATCGGAGGGCGCACGCCGCGCGTTCGCCACGACGCCACTCGCGGCGGGTGTGAATGTGAAGGTCGTCTCCGGAGCGCTCGGCCACGCGAACTCATCGTTGACGCTCGACACCTAAGCGCACGTCCTGCCAACGATGGGTGAACAGGTCGCCTGGGCGATCGAGGCAACATCGGGGGGTGAATGAGCGAGATGAGGCTAGAGGAGTGGCACCCTTCAGACGTGGGGGACCAACTCACGGGTCACTACGGCCGGCAGGGCGGGAATGCGGTCTTCTACACCGCTGCAAGCCAGCGTGTCTCACACTGATTGCATCGCCTGAGAGCCACATCATCAGCCACCCTACGGCCCCTCTTCGACGATCTCAGCGAGCATCTCTTCAATGCGAGGATTGCTGCTGTTGTCATTGAAGCGAACAGAGTACGTGTGACCGGCACTGAGCATCACATCGGCTGTGACGTAGTCGACGCGTCGGAAGAAGCGGCTACCCTCGTCCATTACCTCGTACATGTACCGATAGCACTTGTGGGGCGACCGCAGGTACTGGTCGGTAATGATGTGTACGGTCGCCACCTGACCTTCCATGCGCACGCTACCGATCTCAACCGCATACGGACTCTTCTTGCGCCGGACACGCTGCGGACCCGAAGTTCGTCTGGAAGGGCTCTTCGCAGATTGCTTCGCCAGGTTGTCGACGCGCTTGTTGAACCGGTCCTTCTTGTGGCCCTTCACCCACTGGATCTCTACCCTCAGCCTCGAGTCTCGGTCTATCCGCCTGACCAGCCTCAAGAGTTCCTGCCACTCGGGCGTGTTGAGAACCGGCGCGCCACTCCTGGTCCTCCATCGGTTTCCTGGCCACTCGAACTTCACCTTGGTGAAGTTGTCGCAGACGTACTCAGAGTCGCTTCGGATCACGATCTTGTCGAACCTGGATAGGTCGAAGGGTGGCGGCCTACCGGTAGCGATTCTGAGTGCCTCGATGCAGGCCTGCAGCTCCATCTGATTGTTGGTGGCGCCCTTCCACCCAGGCGGGCACTCCTCGTGCGTTTCCTCATGGCCCTCGTCATCAACTGCGATGAAGATGAAGCCCACTCCCCCGACTCTGGGCGAGGAGTAGGACGAGCCGTCCGTGTAGATAGTGAGCGCCAGTTCGTCCAGCTGCTGCATCACTGCTCAACCAAGAATCAGACTACCGCCGCCGCGGCTCTTCGCGAACGAGGCCTCGAGGGAGCTCGAAACGGGGTCACGCAAACGGTTACACAGACCGTTGCGTTACACGGATGTTGTTCCTTGGACACCGTGCTCCAGAATGCTGCAACCGCTGACTATCGCCCTCGGTGTCTCACACTGTTGCGGCCCCGGTGGTGCTCCACAAGAAGTCCCGCGTCGGCCCGATCCCGCCGGCGCCTTGACGACCGACGCCAGGCCGACGCTCCGCCGAACGCCGATACTCGAGGCAGCCTTTAGGTCGCGGTGGCCGATTCGAGCAGCGGCTCCGCCACATCGATCGCGATCGCGAAGCCGATGTTCTCCGCCTGGGTCGTCCCGGCAGCGCTGATCCCAACGACCTCCCCGTCGAGGGTGACCAGCGGGCCGCCGGAGTTGCCCGGGTTCAGGGCCGCGTCGGTCTGTAGGACATCGCGGTATGTCCGGACCTCCCCCGTCGAGTCCTGACCCTGCACCGTGCGCTGCGTCGAGCTGGTAATCCCCGAGGTCACCGTCGGCCCGCCGGACAGGTCCAGGGCGTAGCCGACCGCGACCACTCACTCTCCGACGACGAGCTTCGAAGAGTCGCCAAGCGTGAGCGTCGCCAGGTCCTGCGCGTCGACGTCGAGGACGGCCAGGTCGTGATCCTGGTCGGTGGCCAGGACCTTCGCGGTCAGCTCCCGGCCGTCCGGGAGGGTCACCACAACGTCGATCGCGTCCTCGACGACGTGGGCGTTCGTCAGGATCAGCCCGTCGGACCCCACCACGAACCCCGTGCCAACGGTTTCGCCGGTCACGCTCCCGCCAAAGGGCCCGGTCGAACGAACGTGGCTCGTGACGGTCACGGCGGCGGGCGTCACGCGCTTCACCACTTGGACGATCGGCTCGTCGCTGGGGTCGTAGGAGGCGGGTGACGATGAGCCGACGAGGACGGCCACGGCCGGAGACGCACTCGGAGAGGGGGAGCCGAGGGTCGCCGCCACCGTCGTCGCGCACGCGCTGAGCGCGAGCGCGGCCGCCGCGAGTATCGCGAGCATCCTCGCCGACGACCGCCGCCTCAGGTTGGTGAACACACCCGCCTCCTCGTGCCCGACACTGCAAGTCAAGA
>Ga0315277_10001263_pt1 | contig 37446 bp, 35 predicted proteins | sample YL17G05_15_MG_FD_203695 | JGI IMG/M metagenome (GOLD analysis project Ga0315277, IMG submission 203695) | Sediment microbial communities from Yellowstone Lake, YNP, Wyoming, USA - YL17G05_15 | ecosystem: Environmental > Aquatic > Freshwater > Lake > Sediment | place: USA: Wyoming | collected...
CCGAGTATAAGGCATACGCCAAACAGTTTAATCCCGTCCGGTATAATCCGGATGCGTGGGTCCGCCTGGCCAAAGAAGCGGGAATGAAATACATCGTCATCACCTCCAAGCACCACGATGGTTTTGCGCTGTTCGATTCAAAGGCAACCGATTGGGACGTCGTTGACGCCACGCCTTATGGCAAGGACCTGCTCAAGCCATTGGCCGAGGCCTGTAAAAAACACGGCATCAAACTGGGCTTTTATTATTCTCAGGCACAGGACTGGTGTCATCCCGGCGGAGCCGCCTCCGGAGGTCATTGGGACCCGGCCCAGGACGGCGATATGAACGAATACATCCAAAAAATCGCCGCCCCGCAGGTCAAAGAGATTCTGACCCATTACGGAGACCTCGCCGTACTGTGGTGGGATACGCCGACGAATATGAACAAAGAACGCGCTGATATGCTCCAGCCGCTGATTACTCTGCGGCCGGGCATTATCACCAACAACCGTCTCGGAGCCGGTTACAAGGGCGATTTTACAACCCCCGAACAGCATATCCCGGCGACAGGCCTGGATTATGATTGGGAAACCTGCATGACGATGAACGGCACGTGGGGTTTTAAGAGTTATGATGATAAATGGAAATCCACAAAAACCCTGATACAGAACCTCGCCGATATCGCCAGCAAAGGCGGCAACTATCTTCTGAATGTCGGCCCGACATCGCTGGGCGAAATCCCCCAGCCCAGCGTCGAACGCCTGCGGGAAATCGGGAAATGGATGAAAGTCAACAGCGAATCGATTTACGGTACAACCGCCAGCCCGTTTGCCAGGCTGACGTGGGGACGATGCACGAAGAAAGAGCTTGATAACGGGGCAATTCTTTACCTGCATGTCTTTGACTGGCCGGCGGATGGAACGCTCATCGTGCCGGGACTCAAGAATAAAGTAAAGCAGGCTTACCTGCTGGCCAATCGGCAAACGGAAACCAATCCTGTTTTCGCTATTCTTTCCGCGGTCTTTCGCCTCTTTGCCGGTCCGCAGGATCTGAAAACAGAAACCGTCAGCGACGGCATCAAGGTCTGTCTGCCCAAAAAGCCGCTGGATGCGATCGACACCGTTGTCGTACTGAAGGTCGAGGGCAAACTGCAGGTGGAAAAAGTATTGCCAAAACAAAACAACGATGGAACCCTGGTGCTGACTGCGGATATGGCCAACATCTATAATCGTTTGGGAACCGACGCCAAACTTGAAACCAGAGACGGGATTCAGAATATCGGCTATTGGACGGATGAGCGGGTCTGGGTGGAATGGTCGTTTCAGATTGACAAACCGGGGCGATTTGAAATCGCCGCATATCTGGCCGTCGAAGCCGCCGAAAGCCGCTTCGAAATCATTGTGGACGGACAGAAGCAGAACGCGGTGGTTGTTTCTACCGCAGGATATGATAAATTTGTGAAGACAAAACTGGGTGAGATCACGCTGGCACAGCCCGGCGAACACAGGATTCAGATTAAACCCATTGAAAAACAGTGGCAGCCGATAAATCTCCGCACGATTCTCCTGACCCCGATTGAAAAATAACTGTCTTTTGCTGTTTGTATCATCGTTGCGGAAAAACAGGAGCGGGAAGTTTCCCCGCCGCCGGATTCTGTGCAACTTGCTCGGCAAAATGGTCGAAGATATCTCCTACACCAACGCCCGCAATTACTTTACGATGGAGTGCAAATAAACATTTAGCCCCCCGCCTGCCGTGGCACAGCCGCCCCCGGCTGTGAAGTTGCGCTACGAACTTACTTCTGTCTTCAATGAACTTGTCAATGCCGGACGGAAACTTGTGATGAAACGCCTACGAAGTATCTTTGGATATACAGAAGATACGCCAGAACAACGACAACCCAAAAAACCAATGGCAAGTACATAATATGTTCCCATAACACGATAAACTGTTTCATTTTCTCCAGTTGCTGCTCGGGAAAATTCATCTTTTCATAGAACGTTTGCATGCTTACGCACGAGAAGGTAATAATCGTGGATAAAAACCAGACAATATTCACCAGAAGAACACACCACCACGCTTTGATATCAAGTTTGTACGTGCCCCGCGCGATATAGGCAAGGAGCAAAATCAAAACAAATATTACGATTGCCCCCGGTATTCCGCTCAGGATGGTCCCAAAGAAAGGAATGACCCATCCATAAGCTCCCATGAAGAGCAATGAGACTGCCCATAATGCGCATACCAGACTCACACCAAGAACTGGTAAGGGACATTTGTCGGTCCAACGGACGTGAGGGTCTCTGTATTCACAGGTTGCCTTGACATCCTTGCCGCTATAGAACAGGACAAGCAGGCCCGGAATGATAACATAAAACACGGCCATAAATGCCATCATCGTGTACTTCATAATGACAACCGCCTCTTGAGGACTAATAGGAATCTGGCCGCTTTCTCCCATCTGGTCATACATCGTGGGCAAAAACAGCAGCATGAAAGCAAATCCTATCGCGCCGGTAATAAGCCACAGCCACGAGGAAACCAATATCAGCGCCCTTGCCCATCGTCGTGTCCGGATTGAGCCAATCCCCATCCAGATAAACCAGACCGCCAGCAGTAAATATATCAGGATTCCCGGAATCATCATTCGCAGGCTGGCTCCTGCGGCGGCATTCCCTTTATTAACTGTAGCCGACATTATCATGCCCAATATCACAAGAGGCACCAGAAGTGTGCAGAGGCCTCCGAAAATAATCTGAAGAATTCCAAATACGACAAGTCGTGTTTTCCTGTCCTTAAATCCCGCAGCTTGTGCTGTTTCATACTCTGCCATTTTTCATTTCTCCTTTTTTCCCCGCCATTTTTTTCAACCTCTTTTTTACACGTCGCGTCGAAGTCTCGACGAAGACGTATATCGCTCAATTTTGAATTTTAAATTTTGGTTTTGTGTTTTGGCTTTTAACTTTTGAATTTCTGCATAGCTCTTTGTTGCCTCACCGATGATGAATTTCCCGCACTTCCTTTCGCCCTCATTATACAACCCCCCTCCGAATTTTCCAAACCCCGTTTCCCCCTCTTTTTTTGTTTTGGAAATTTGGATTTTGGTGATTCGGATTTGTCCTTCGACTTCGCTCAGGATGGTGAGCCTGTTTATACTGAGCTTGTCGAAGTATCTATACTGAGCTTGTCGAAGTATCTATACTGAGCTTGTCGAAGTATCGAACCATTTCGGATTTCGTGCTTAGAATTTCCTACTGCCTTTTTTCTCGACTCTCGTCTCTGGACTATCGACTAATCACAACTCAACCACCAGTGCCGTCTCGTCGCAGTGGTCTTGTTTTGGGCACTGGGCGCAGTCGCTCCAGACCTTCATTGGAAAGGTCTTTTTGTCCGCCCGTGTAAAGCCGATTTTCTCAAAAAACTCCGGCACCAGTGTAAGCGTAAAGATTTTTTTGAGACCGAGATTGCGGGCCTCCTCAAGACAGGCCGATACGAGCGCTTTTCCGACCCCCTTGCCGAAATAAGTCTGTTCGATCGCCAGCGATTTAATCTCCGCCAGGTCCGCCCAGATAACCTTCAGCGCACAGCATCCCACCACCCTGTCGTTGTCCTGGGCCACCTTGAAAATCTGAAGATTTTCGTAAATATCGGCCATCGAACGGAACAGCATTTTGTCCACTTCCGCATAATAACTAATCAGAGTATGGATACTCCCCACATCCTCGACTCGTGCATTTCGTATCTGCATATCAGAAAAACCGCAAAAACAGACTTCCTCTCAGATTCACGTCGATACTATGCTCTCAGGTATGATATACGATGTTTCGATGAAAAGCAATATGAGACTTAATTCATCCAAAGAAACGTAAAATCAGGAGGGCGTTATGCAGCGGATTATAACACCTCTCAGCCCGAGTAAAACGAAATGCCCTCAGACCGATAATCTGTCCTGTTCGCCGGCTGCCGGATGGAATCGTAGATTTACGCTCGCCTTCTGGCCTCAACCGTCAGTGCCGCCAGCAGGACATGCCGGAGTTTATCCAGCGCCAGTCCGTCAAGGTAAGCCTCGGTAAAATCCATTTTCAGCCGACCCTGAAAGTGCAGCAGGCGATGTTTAATCTCGTTTTTGCCCATCCCCGCGACGTCGGAACAAATTTTCTCAAAACCATACTCCCCGGACATATAACACTCCCCGCAAAAATCGGGTCATTTCAAACGCTCAACAGACATTTCTTCGGTTATGCCGGGGGAGGAGTTAACTAAACCGCACACAAAAATATCACACGCGCCCCATGAGGAGGTTCCAAAGGCAAAAGTAAAAGAACAGCCCTCGCCTGCGGTGAGCAGGCTTCGTGCCGGATTAATAAATATAGACCCCGCAGGTCCATGAGCCGCGGACCCATCGGACGGTTTCATTGGAGAACCGTGCAAAAAAACAAAGCCCTCTTTGCCGGGGTATCCTGCCAAAAAGGACTTTGTCTGTGAAAATTTTATCAGGCCACGAGGCGGAGGTTAGCGTCTGCCGAAACCGCCGCTGCGATTTCCGCCGCCGCCGCCGCCGCCGAAGCCTCGGCTTTGGCCGCGTGGGCCGCCAAAGCCGCCCGGGCGCCGTCCGCCGCCGCCGCCACCACCACCGCCAAAACGCGGCTTCACCTTTGGCGGATTGGCCTCAGCCACCTTCAACATCCGGCCTTCCACTTCTTTGCCGTTGAGAGCCTGTATAGCCGCCGCGGCTTCCTGCTCGGAGGCCATCTGGACAAAACCATACCCTTTACCCTGGCTTGTTTCACGGTCGGTCACGATATTGACACTTTCCACGACGCCAAACTCTGAAAACCACGTCTCCAGCATGGCGGAGTCCACATTGGGACTCAGATTTCCCACATACAGTTTTTTAGGCATTTTTTGTTTCTCCAAGAAAAATTGCGACCTATACGCCATACCGACAGACAGGTCAGATTGTCGCGGACGGAAACAGTTTTCCGCCCAAATTCGGCCTTACTATACCACCCCCCCTGTCAGAAAGCAAAACAATAAAATCTTAAAAAACTTTTCAAAAAACACCGCTCATTTATGGGGTCATCGGGTCATACCGAAGAACCCGAAATGTTCTTTTATCGAGGTCGCAGAGGCATTTATTCGGACACCGCCCATCCTCAAGCAATTGACCGGGGAGGCACTGGTCAGGCGATGAAACCTCCTTTTTTAAGGTTCCATCGTCACTGATAAACCAAATTGTTTTTTGGCCGGGGAGAATAAACAGCCCCTCCGGCGTAAAATCCTTCGGAAAATCGACCTTGACCGTCGCCAGCTTTTTGTCCGCGTAATGATAACGAAAGAGTGCAAAGTCCGCCTGTGAAACTGCGGGGCCTGCGACAATCCAATACTCCTTTTGGGTTTCCACATAATCTATGGAGCGAATTCCCCTGCCGTCCAAATCCAGTAAAATCACGTCGCCAAAACGGGCGGTTTTCCCCTGCTCGACCACCTCGGCGGGATTCAGCAGCGGTATCACAATCGCCTTGCGTTTTCCCGCGACATCTTCATACAAGGGATTTCGCAGACCTATCCAAAGCGAACGACCATTGGGCCCGACAGCCAGACCTTCGATATTCAGTCCTTTTTCTTTTGGCGCCAGTTGTTGGCGTTCTTTCCCGGACAACGGTTCCCCGAGGCGAGTGATGTTGTGCAGGTTTAAACTGCTTAGCCGGGAAGAAGCGAGCATATCCGACATGAGAGCGGCATAAGGTCTGCCGACAGGAACTATTTGCGGGGGGCGATTCGGCTCTGTTGGTGCATCGGCGACTTTGATTTCCGTGGCAAAGAACCGATATCGGCTGGGGCGAATTTGACCGTCTTTGTTTCGGCCGTGCGACGTAATCCAGTAAATCCGTTCTCCGAGCCGAGCGGCGCCTTCAATATCGGCCTCGGGGTGTTTTGCATCCGCCCTGAGGAAATCTGTGACGTCCACGCTGAATACAGGGGCGGAAGAACCGGAAATGGAATACACCCTCAGGATATTGTGTTCATCATCCTCCACGACAAAATAACGTTCATTGACGGCCGCCGCCGCAGAAGGATCGCTGTCACCATTATAGGTGCGAATCTTAAGTTTCTGGGCCCACAGATTTCCCGCAAGCGACAGTAAAACAATTCCGCACCATCGAATACAATCGACTCGATTCAAACCAAGCTCCGAATTCCACCATCAGTCCAAGGGTACCGCCTGCCGATATTCGGGAACCATAATATCCCAGCCGGTGTTATCCGTCAGATATTGGCGAAAATGTTCGGCGGATACCTTTTCCCCGTGGACCAAAAAAATCTTCCGCGGCGGCTGTCTGAAATTTTTCAGCCAGTCCAGCATTTCTTTTCGGTCGGCGTGGCCGCTGAAACCGTGTGCACGTACAATTTTCGCCTTGACGGGGCACGTCCGTCCTAAAATCCGCACTTCCGGCTTACCATCCAGAATCTCTCTTCCGAGCGTGCCGCCAGCCTGATAGCCGACAAATAAAATTGTGCTTTCGGGGCGAGAAATGTTGTTGACCAGATGATATTTGACGCGTCCGCCGGTACACATCCCCGAACCGGCGATAATCATCACCGTCCCTTTGATGTTGTTAATCGCCTTGGATTCCTGCGTGGACTGCACCTTGACCAACCCCTTGAAACTGAACGGCGAATTGTTCTGACGCATCAAAACACGCATCCGGTCGTCATACAATTCCGGATGTTTTTCAAATACTTCCGTAATCCTGACGGCCATAGGGCTGTCCAGAAAGGTCATCATGTGCGGGATGCGGTTTTCCAGCAGAAGCTCGTTAAGGTAATAAAGCACATCCTGGCTGCGCTCGACGGAAAAACTGGGAACGACGATATTTCCGCCGGCTTTCCACGTGTCATTGACCGCGCCGGCAAGCTGCTGCTTGGTATCTTCCACCTCCGTATGTTCCCGGTCGCCGTAGGTGGATTCCATCAGGATGTAATCGGCCTGCTCAAATATCCGGGGGTCGTGGATGATGGGTTTATGACTCCGGCCCAAGTCTCCGGTAAAAAGGATTGTCCGGCTTTGCCCCTCCTGCTGCAAAACTACCTTAATGATGGAAGCGCCGAGAATATGGCCGGCCTGATAAAAACCGACCTGGACTCCCGGGATGGGCGAGAAAACCTGATTAAACTCCACCGGGCTGAACACGCCGAAACTTTTTTGGGCCTCTTCCATCGTATAAAGAGGCTCTATCGGACGTACCTCCTCGCGCCCTTCTTTTCTGTGGCGTTTGCGTTTGAACTCGGCGTCTTCTTCCTGCAGTTTGCCGGCGTCCAGCAAAACGATTTTGGCGATTTCCGCCGTGGCGGGCGTACAATACACTTTGCCGGTAAAGCCTTCTTTGACTAATTTGGGAATCAGACCGCAATGATCAAGATGGGCGTGGGTCAACAAAATGGCATTCAGTTCCGCAGGAATAAATCCGAAATCTTCCCAGTTGCGGTTTTGCAGTTCGCGTTCCTGATACAAACCGCAGTCAATCAGAATTCTGCACCCGTCACACTCGAGCAGATGACGGGAACCGGTCACATTCTGAGCCGCACCGAGAAATTTCAGCGTAAAATTCATCGTTGCCCGCCGGATTGCCAAAAATTAGTGAGCGGCATTTTGCGGCCCAGCTTGCGGCGGCACTGCTTCCGGAGCCGCTTGCGAGGCCATCAACTCCGGCTTGACAAAAATATAATACAATTTTCCTTCCTCATAAACTTGGCCGGCCATTTTGCCCGCCTCGTCGCCGCAGCCCATATACACATCACATCGACCTGGAGCGCGAATCGCGTTGCCCGTATCCTGGTCCAGCGCGAAGCCGATATAAGACCGTTTGGCCACTTCCGTTCCTTTGGGTCGGGGCAGTTTGGTCTTGACCAACGCGATACAGGCCCGCGGAAAAATGGACTTGTCCGTGGCGATGGAACGCATCGTCGTAACCGGCTCATTCAGACTGCCGCGGGGTTCGCCTGAATCAAACTGGAAGAACACAAACCGCGGATTGCGATACACGTAATTATCCACCTTTTGCGGGTTCGCCTTGAAGTAGTCAATCATCGCCTTGAGACTCAGGCCATCTGCGGACAAAACACCATCTTTAATCAATTCATGGCCAATGCTTTTGTATTCGTGGCCGTCGTTGGCGGCGTAACCCGCCGTCAGGAGCTTGCCGTCGGCGGTGCGAATCTTGGCCGAGCCCTGGACCTGAGCAATGTACGTCTCAAATGAATCGGAAAGCCAAGCCAGTTCCAGCCCTTTCAATTGGCCGCTTTGTTCCAATTCTTTGCGGTCGGGATATTGGGTGAACGAACCATCCGGCATTTTACGGCCCAGGATAACGCCGTCTTCACCCTTGACCAAATCTTTGGGCTGTTTATAGAGCGGATATTTATAGACGTCCGTCGGTTTTAATGACCCGTTAAAAATGGGCGTATAGTAGCCGGTGAACAAAACCGTTCCCCTGTCATCACAGCCGACGGATTGATAAAACTCGAACTGCTCTTTAATGGCCGCAGCCAGAGGACGTCCCGCAAGCCCCTGGTCCAGCAGTTTAGCCAGTGTTTTCAGACCGGCCACCGCCCGTTCATGAGTAATATCGCCGCAGGGGAAATACTTTTTGCTGCTGGGTTTGGCCAGATAGCGCAGACTATAATCAATCGACTGACGAAGATCCAGAACCTCATAACAGGCAAAAGTAATATCCGGAATCATCGCCGGGTCGGTGATTTTCCGCAGGGCGTACTGGCCCGGCGGCAGCGGCTTGTCATACTGCGGTTTTTCCACCTTGACCGCCTTCTTACAACCGCCAAACATCATCACAATCATCACAATAACGACAATTCGAACCGCCATTACACGCATCATATTTCATCTCCACAGCAAACAAAAAAACATCGTTGTCCGGCTTTTCCATAAGTCCGGAAATCAAAAACAGTTAAACATATTATGCCGAAAAATTCCCGCTTGTCAATGCAACGGAGACATTTTGTGTGTGTATCGACCAAAAAAAGGAAAAACGTTGAAAAACAGCCCCCAAAGGGAAATAAAACTATATTTCATCGCCGTTTTGCCCTTTGGGCGGCTGTGGGGTATTTTCGTCCGGCTGGGCCGGGCCGACAGGAATACGATACTGACCGTCCAGCCATTGACCCAGATCAATCAAACGACACCGCCGACTGCAAAAAGGGAAATAGGGAACAAGGCCCCCGCTTTCTTTGGGATTCGCCACCTTTGATTTACAGACAGGACATTCAAACCACAGAAACAGAAAAAACCACAGAAGGACAAAAATCATCGGTTCATTCTTACGAATGCTCTTCTTCCTTGGGCTGTTCGTCTTCCTCTTCTATTTCGTAGAGGTCGTCGAGGTCGGGATCCGTTTCTACCGGCTCAAATTCGCTTTCGTCCTCCTCTTCATGCTCCTCCTGTTCTTCCTGTTCTGTTGAACCTTCCGACTCGATTTCATCTTTCTCTTTGGATTTGTCTTCGTTCGTTTGCATCGCCAAACGACGAGCTTCCCCCCGCTGGAATACGAGTCCTTTTTCCAGCCTTGCGGCGTACTCTACGCAGTACCGCGCCCAGGGATTTGCCTCCAGGCGTACCTTGGGAATGGGTTTGCCGGTCCCTTCACAAATGCCGTAAGTGCCGTCCTGAATGCGTTTCAGCGCTGCGATAATCTCTGCGACGATTTTGCGTTCGCTGCTCATCAGCCCCAGCGCAAAATCCTGTTCGAACGTATCGGAACCAATGTCCGCCATGTGGATTGGCATCGACGACAAGTCCCCCGTGGCGTCGGCGCGGTTCTTGCGCAGCACTTCGCTTTCAATCGAATCCACATCGCCGTTAAGTTGATGCAGCTTCTTCTGCAGAATTTGTCTGAAGTGCTCCAGTTCCGCATCCGTCAGATAGGTTCTCGTCAATACCTGTACCGCTTTGGGTTTCGTCCCGGAGGAAGACGGATTTGCCGGACCGGCCTGGGACCCGGCAGGTTTCGTTCCGATTTCGCTCCTCTTAACAACATCGCTGCTTTGGGGGCTTTTTGTCAGAGACGAAGTTGGTCTTTTTACCGCCGCAGGTTTCTTTTTCGCGGATGTTTTTCCGACTGCCTTTGAGGTCGGTTTCTTCGCGTTTTTTTTGACCTTCTTTGCCACAATTTACACCTTTCCCAAGAGCCCTGCCGCACTGAAGTTATACTATCGTCTTAATTGTCGGCAATTCAAGAAGGCAAAAGTATAATTTCTTGGAAAAAAATATCAAGCAAGAACATAGAAGTTTGTAAGTCGTTATAAAAGAATGGCTTATATGATTTCTGGACGCGTTGCTTTAGTCGCTGATTCACCAAGGGGGATAAAAAATGGTTTGTTTTTGACAATTCCCCCAAACCCATCCACCTCAAAAACTTTCTTGAGTTTTTCGATTGCGAACACTTCCGACGGATTGCCCCAAAGCAGTCCTCCGTCCCCCGCCAACAGCATTGCCCGGTCACAGTACTGACAAGCCATATTGATATCGTGTGTCACCGCCAGAATAGTTTTTTTCTGCTCTGTCTGAAGCCTTTTTAACAGGTCAAATATCCGAATCTGGTGTTTCATATCCAGATGATTGGTCGGTTCATCCAGCAGTAGTATCGGCGTTTGTTGAGCCAGTGCGCGGGCGATGAAGACCCGCTGGCGTTCGCCGCCGCTGAGCTCATTCAATCTGCGTCCGGCCAGATGTGCGACTTCGGTTTGTTCAAGGGCGTCAGCGACAATTTTTTTGTCATTCTCGTTTTCAAACAGAACAAAATCCTGGCGGCTCAGGCGAGCCATCATCACCATTTCCAGCACGGTAAAACCAAACACCGGGACATACTCCTGTTGAACCAGCGCCATGTGTCGTGAAAGTTCTTTAGGTCTATAAGAGCCTATGTTTTTCCCATTGATTTGAATGACTCCGTTGTTGGCTTTGAGCAAGCCGGCCAAGAGCCGAATCAGCGTGCTTTTGCCGGCGCCGTTGGGACCCGCAATGGCGCAGAAAGAACCGGTATCGACGGAAACAGACAAATCCACGAGAATGGGAATTTGCGTATAACCAAAATGAACTTGTTGGACTTCAATAGCCGCCATTTATTCCCCCCCCGTGGAACTTTCCGCCATAGCGAACCAGAAGGAACAGAAAAAACGGTCCCCCCGCCAGCGCCGTAACCACGCCGACCGGCATAACCGCCGGGGCGACCACCACACGCGATACGGTATCAGCCAGAACCACAAAGCCCGCCCCGACCAAAGCGCTGAGAGGAATCAGTTGACGATGGTCCGGACCGATGAAAAGCCGCACACCGTGAGGTACAATCAGTCCAACAAAGCCCACCAGCCCGCTGAGACTGACGGCAACGGCTGTAATCAGAGCCGAGACGGCAAAACAGCCCTGACAGAGCCATTTCACGTTCACACCGGCCGAACGGGCCTCTTCCGGACTGAAACTTAATAAATTCAAAGAAGCAGACCACCGCAGCAAAATCAACACGCCCGCCAACACAACGCCGGCGCAAATCCACAGCAGACTGTAACTTTCCAGTGCAGTGATATTGCCCATCAGCCAAAACAATGTGGTTTGTATCTGTCCGGGTCGAGCGAGGGAGTTCAGGAACATAATGACCGCCGACAAAAACGCGTTGACCACGACGCCGGCTAAAAGCAGGCCGGACATTCCGCCTTTTTGTCCGCCGCCGCCCAAAAGCCAAACTATCCAGACCGTGACCAGAGCGCAAAGAAACGCCGAAATGGTAATCGGAGAAATCCCCCAAAACGACCACGAAACCCCTGCTGTTATCACCGCCAGCATTGTCCCCAGGCCGGCTCCACTGGAAATGCCAAGTAAATACGGATCGGCCAGCGGATTGCGCAGGATGGCCTGCAAAACCGCGCCGGCACAGGCCAGAGCGGCTCCTACAATCGCAGCCAGGAAAATACGCGGCAGCCGCGTATGGACATAAATCTCATAATCGATATTAAACGTTCCCGCATCGGCAGGCGGCGGCCCGGCCAGCATGTTGCGAAAATTGACCGATCCCGAGCCTACCAGCGAACATAAAAACATCGTCAGCAACAGAGATGCCGCGACGATTCCCCCCCGCAACGCTAATTTCCTGGACGTCAGCAAATGATTCATTCTCCAAACTTCTCCTGCGGCCAAAGACATCGGGCGACTTCCTGCATTCCTTTTTCAATTCGCGGCCCCAGGCGGCTGACCAAATTGCCATCTAATACATAGATTCGCTTGTCGCGCACAGCCGGCACACTGGGGTAGCGACCGTAAAATTCCTCCGCGGTACGACTGAGCTGTTCGTAATCTTTGACCGTGTCGGCAGGTTCAATAATGATATCCGGCGCCGCAGCCAAAAGCGACTCCTGACTAATGGGGGGATACTGATAAATAGTTTTAGGCACGGCGTTCCTGCCGCCGCAGATGCGAATCATCTCATCCACAAACGTATTCTGCCCGGCCACTCGCAGCGGCTCGCGCTGAATGACCCAAAGTACTTTCGGTTCGGCTCTGCCGGCAAAACGACGTTTCAGATTATTTTGTGTATTTTGAATCCGCCGAATCAGATTCTGGGCCTCGGTCTGCTTTCCCACCACTTTGCCGATGGCATCTACGCCGCTGAATAATTCCGGAAACGACTCGATATTGAGCGACAGGGCCCGGTAACCCATTTTTCTGAGCCGTCCCGCCAGGACACTCTGCTGTTCAAAACCCAGCGCAATCACCAATGTTGGACGCACAGCCAGAATCGCCTCCATATCCGGCTGCCAGAACGTCCCGACTCTGGGCAGCGACTGGACCTGCGGCGGATAATCGCTGTCGGATGTGACAGCAACGATTTCCCGGTCTATTCCCAGCGCAAAGAGAATCTCTGTCAGATTCGGCGCCATCGAAACCACTCGAAGCTCCTTTGGCAAAGCGGCAGACATACTGTTGACCTCGACCACCTGCGGCTTTGCGTTATGCCCTTTCCAAAAATGCAGAACGGCAAAAATAATTCCGGCCAGAATCGCCGTGTCAATCAACAGTAATGTCATCAGTGTTGTCTTCTTCATCGTTTTGTTTCATGCTTTCGCAATAACCATTATTCATTTATCGTTATTCACTTAAAAGCCTGTTCGCTTAAATTGTTTTTCCAGTTCGGCCAGAGAAAAGGCGATTGCTGCAGGTCTGCCATGGGGACATCGGCAGGCCTGGGGATATTTCTGTCGGTCGGCCAGCAGTTGCGCGACTTCCGCGTTCGTCAGCGGTTGTCCCGCCTTGACTGCCGCCGAGCAGGCGGCCCGTTCCAGAATATCCTGCAATAATTTTTCCGGCTCCTGGGTGTTTTCCGCCGATGCCAGGACGTCCAGTACATCCCGCACAAACACTGCGGCGTCGGCTTTTTCCAGCAGGATCGGAAACGATTGTACCGCAACGGCGCCGGGTCCGAAAGAGCCGACTTCCATTCCCATCTTTTCAAAAAGCTCGGCGTTTTGCTCCAGCGTCCGCTCTTGGGCCGGTGTAATTTGCACAACCACGGGAACCAAAAGCCGCTGCGAGGTCAGTCGGCCCTGACGGATTTTCTCGCACAGTTTTTCAAACAAAATTCGTTCGTGCAGAGCGTGCTGGTCAATAACTTCAAATCCCTGTTGGGTCGCAAGCAAAAGATAACTGTTATGGATTTGCAGGAATCTCCCTGCCGCAGGCAAAGACGGCCCCGCGGAAGAATCCACCCTGTCGGCAAAATCCTCCTGACGCTTCGGCGATAATTCAGAAGACCCGTCAAACAGCGGCTGTGGACGGGAAGGATGAAAATTAAAACTTTTCTGCGAAGAAAGCGGCGATTTGAAAAAATCCTCTACTGCCTGCATAATCCGCTGTTTTCGCTGTGATTCTGCGTCGGAAGCGGTTTGGGGCAGCGAAGGCGGCGGCAAAGGAATTTTGCCGTCCACATCCAACGGCGTACTGAGCAGTTTATCCCGTAAAGCCGACAAGACCTGCGAATGCACCAGATTGGGGTTGTCAAACCGAACCTCGATTTTGGTAGGGTGGACATTGACGTCAAACAACTCCGGCGGCATCTGCAAAAACAAAAACACCACCGGCCAGCGGCCGGGTTCGGTCAGGCCCTGATAGGCCTGGCGCATAGCGTGCTGAATAAATTTATCCCGAATGAACCGGCGGTTCAAAAACACGTACTGGTAATTGCCGCTGGTACGGGCGGCGGCGGGCTTGCCGATCAGGCCGGTGATTTCCATCCCTCTCTCCTGTTTGCGAATCTCCATCAACGTTTCGGCCATTTCTTTGCCGAATAAAATTCTCACCCGCTCAGTCAGCGTCTGTCCGCCCGGCAGGCGATAGATTTCTTTGACATTATGAATCAGCGTCAAATCCAGCGAAAGATGAGCCAGAGCGATGCGTGTGAAATGTTCGACAATATGCGTCATCTCCGTGTTGGCGGTGCGCAGGAATTTTCTGCGGGCCGGCAGCTTATAAAACAGATTTCGCACATCCACCGTGGCGCCAACGTCGCCGCCGACAGGCCGCAGCGGCTCTTTTTGTCCGCAATCGGAAACGACGCGATTGGCCTGAATCGAATTGGGCGCGCGGCTGGTAATCGAAACCTGCGAGACAGCGGCGATACTGGCCAATGCCTCGCCGCGAAAACCCATCGTTTGAATGACGTGCAAATCATCCGCCGTGCGGATCTTGCTCGTCGCGTGGGGTTCCAGAGCTAATTGCAGATCCGAGGCGTCCATTCCACATCCGTCATCAATGACAGCAATGCGCTTTCGTCCGCCGTCCTCGACCTGCACGGTGATTCGGGTCGCGCCGGCGTCGATACTGTTTTCCAGCAGCTCTTTAACGATGCTGGCGGGACGCTCGATGACCTCCCCCGCCGCGATCATATTGATCATATTGTCATCGAGAACGGCAATTTTGCCCATATAATCCGTCTTCCCACCTGTATCGGCGAACATTTTATATCAGAAGGCTCTGGCCGGTCATTTCCGCGGGCCTGGGCAATCCCATTACTTCCAGAAACGTCGGTACGACGTCGGCCAGCCGACCGCCGGAGGCCATTTTGCGATTTTTGAATTCCTCGTCGAAAATAATGAACGGCACATCGCCGACGGTATGCGCGGTGTGCGGCATATTATTTTCGAAATCCCACATTTTCTCGAAATTGCCGTGGTCGGCCAGAATGACGGCGCTTCCGCCCATTTGTTTAATCTTATCAAGAATCCGCCCGACGCATTTGTCCACCGTCTCGGCGGCCTTGATTGCCGCGGCCAGAACGCCGGTGTGACCCACCATATCCGGGTTGGCGAAGTTGACAATAATCACGTCAAACTGGTTGGTATCGAGTTTTTCGAGAATAACATCGCAGACTTCGTTTGCGCTCATTTCCGGTTTGAGGTCGTAGGTCTTAACCTTGGGCGAGGGGACAATCTGCCGCTGCTCGCCTTCAAACGGCGTTTCCCGACCGCCGTTGAAAAAGAACGTTACGTGGGCATATTTTTCCGTTTCGGCACAGCGGAATTGCGTCAGACCCAGCTTGCTGAAGTATTCACCCGCGATATTCGGCATCTTCCGGATTGGCGGAAACGCCACCGGCGTCTTGATTGTCGCGTCGTATTCGGTCATACAAACATAATTGCCCACTTTCGGCCAGACCTTGCGTTGGAAACCGGAAAAATCCGTATCCACAAACGCGCGGGTCAGTTCTCTGGGTCGGTCGCCGCGAAAATTAAAGAAAATCACACTGTCACCGTCTTCAACCAGAGCCAGCGGTCTGCCGTCAGCGTTGGCGATAACCGTCGGTTCGACAAATTCGTCCGTGATTTTTTTGCCGTAGCTTTCCTGAATCGCCTTGGCAATGGAAGATGCGCTGTGTCCGACACCTTCGGTTAGACAGCGATATGCCGCTTCGACCCGCTCCCAGCGTTTGTCCCGGTCCATCCCGTAAAACCGGCCCATTACCGAGGCGATTTTGCCGACGCCGATTTCAGCCATTTTCTTTTCAATGTCGGTCAGGTATCCGGCACCGCTGGTCGGCGGCGAATCGCGTCCGTCGGTAAAAGCATGCAGGAAAACGTTTTTTAGGCCGCTGCGTTTGGCCATCTCCAAAAGAGCGTACAAATGACCCAGCAGAGAATGGACGCCAATGTCGCTGCAAAGCCCAATCAGGTGGAGTTTTTTGCCGTTGTCTCTGGCGTTTTGAATGGCGGAAAGAAGAACTTTATTTTCAAAAAAATCTCTCTCGCGGATGGCGACGGTAATCCGCACGGAATTCTGATAGACGATACGGCCTGCGCCGATATTCTGATGGCCGACCTCGCTGTTGCCCATTGTGCCTTCGGGAAGTCCCACGTCTTCGCCGTAGGTGCGAATCAGGCAATGCGGATATTCCTTCATCAGCATCGTATCGACAGGCACTTTGGCCTGTTTGACAGCGTTGAATTTGTCTTCGGTCGGGTTGGGATTCCATCCCCATCCGTCCCGGATAATCATCACACAGGGTCGTGTTCGCAATGCAGTTTTCGGTTTTGACATGCCGTTTTCGACCTTTCTAATCGCTGTTTTTGGAAAATTTACAAAGTTTCATCATCCTAAAAGCAAGTGCCTCTAGTGTCAACGATTTAAGTTGATTCTGTTGGAATGGGAAGGGAACATCGTATCCCCCCCCAAAAAAAATTAGACATATGTCCCGCACGTGTGTGTTGAAACCGCAAGAAGGCCACTCAAACCCTCTTCTTATAGGCACGGATTATGTCCCCAGAGGTGTAAAAAATCGGTTTGAAATGACAAAATTTGTGCTATTCCAGATAAACCGTCGAATGGGGTTTTATGGCTGGAATTTTATCGGCTTTGTCTTTTATATCCTCTTTGAACAGAGCGAATGTCGGGGCGATTTCCAGGATGCAATCGGTTCTGCCGTCGGCCTTGCGGGGCACTTTGACACCAGCCGATTCGAGCCACGCCGCGGCTCGGTCGATTATCATCCGACGTGTCACCTCGGCACTGTCAACGCCCGTGGCGTTTTTGACGGGGGCAAATTCTTCACTGCGGACGGTTTGCAGAACGACGGATTTTCTGGCCATCGGCAAAGCGTCAAATACAAACGTCTCCAGTTTGACGCCGTTGGGTTTATCAGGATTGACGGGGTTGCCTTTGGCGTCGATACAGGGAATCTTCTTAACCGCGCGGTGGAACGGCAAAGCGAATCCGCCGCCGGCGTTGAGCTTTTCGACAAACGACACGGAGATAATATGGATTCCAATCGAGCCCAGTTCAAACACAAGCGAGCCATCCGGATTTTTGTGATGGGCCTGTGCGTCCGGCAGGTCGCTGTATTCAATGACCGTCACTCTGCCATCAACCAGACAGAAATTACCGACCCTTTCCAGCGGCCCCGCTTTAATCAGGGCCTTGGAGGACATTTCGGCTCCGTCGGTCGCGTGTAAGCCTATAAACAGCGGGTCCAGCACATAGACCAAAGGATTATCAACCTGCCAATAGGACAGGTACTCAACGCCGCGTTTTTTCATATCCGCCAGTGCGCCACTGTCGGCAAGGGCCTTCAGACTTCCGCCGTGGCCGTCGGGACTGGCTGCCAATGTGCCTTTGTCAGCCAGCAGGATTTTGCCGTCAACGGCGAAATTGGGCACTGTGCCCTGCTGAAAGATACACACATTTTTTTTCTTAAGGCCGAAGTAATCGGCCTTTTCAAAGGTGTCTTTTGTTGCATCGTAATTCAACGGACTGGCCATTATGTACCAGGGAATATCTGCGCCGAATTTTTTCGAGGCGGTCAGAATGGATTCACCAAAAATTGTAAACAATGTTTTCTTTTTGACGGGGCTGATGGGGAAATTACCCTTGGGGCCGTCAAATCCCAGACGCGTGCCCTGACCTCCGGCGACGACAAAAGCGGCCACTTTGCCTTTTTTCAGCAATTCAACACCCAATTGACGCGCCCTGGCGTACTTTTCTTTTTGCCCGGCTGTTCCGGGCTGGGGGGGATAGGACGGCACCGGCTCAAAATGCGTTGGAATTGCCAGCGGCGAATCATTTTTCACATATTGCTCAATCCAGCCGGGGATACGCTTAAAATCCAGTTCTTCAATCTGCCGGAGCAGATTCTTTTGCCGCTGCGGATTCAGTTGCTCATAAAACGCCAGTAAATGTCCCTGACCGTACTGCCTGCACAGTTTCAAAACCTTTTCAAATCTCGCTTCGCCCGCCATAGTTTTCTATCCCATATGCTTCTGTTGTTCATATTAAGCGAGTTTTTCCACAATGAGTTTCTTTGCCGCTTCAATCGCCTCAGCGATTTTAGCCGGTTCTTTTCCGCCGGCCTGGGCGAACTGCGGTCGTCCGCCGCCGCCCCCACCGACAATCGGGGCAATCTGCTTCACGAGGTCGCCCGCTGAAATCTTTTTAATCAAATCATCCGTCACGCCGGCAAAGAGCATCACTTTGCCTTCGCTTTCGGCCATTGCCAGCATTACCACTGCCGAGCCGGCTTTGGCGCGCAGGCTGTCAATCAGACCTCGCGCCTGCTCCTGACCCACCGGTGGAATCTGCTCGACCACCACCGCGGTATTATTGATCTTCTGTGATTTGCCAAGTAAATCGTCGGCTGAAATCTGCGCTGCTGCCGCCGCGGCGACGCCGCTTTTGAGCTGCCTGGCCAAACTTTTATTGTCCTCCAGAATTTTATTGACGCGAATGGTGATTTGCTCAGCCGGCACTTTTAATAATCCGACCAGTTCGTCTATAATTTGTCCGCGGGAAAGCAGGTGCTCAACGAGTTTCATTCCCGTCAATCCCGTGATGCGTCGCACGCCCGCGGAAACGCTTTCTTCTTTCAACACCGCAAAACCGCCGATTTCGGAGGTGTTGGCAACGTGCGTTCCGCCGCAAAATTCTCTGCTGAACGCATCATTCAGACGGTCTTTATCATTGGCCCCTACAGCGATGACACGCACGGTATCGCCGTATTTTTCGCCGAACAAAGCCATCGCGCCGAGTTTCTTAGCCTGTTCAATTGGAAGTGTTGCGCAGGTGACCGGCTCGGCGGCGGCGATTTTCTCATCGACCAGCCTTTGCACCTCGGCCAGTTGCTCTTTGGTCAGCGCCTTTGGCCAAGTGAAGTCGAACCGCAGATACTCCGGACAGACCAGACTGCCTTGCTGCCTGACCGAATCGCCGAGAACCCGCTGCAAGGCCCATTGCAGAAGGTGCGTGGCAGTATGATTCTTCATACTTGCCCGACGATTTCTGCTGACCGTCAACTCAGCTGTATCGCCGACGCTCAGGTAGCCGGTATGAAGGCGGCCCTTATGCAGAACGCAGTTGCCGGCCTTTTCCGTATTTTCCACAATGAATTCCCAGTCGGGTCCTGTGATGTGTCCTATATCGCCGACTTGTCCGCCGGACTCGGCATAAAAACAGGTCTTGTCCAAAATGATGGCGATGGTCTTGTTCGTATCCTCAAACGAACCCTCCCGCGATAAACCCTCCTGTGTCACCCAGCCCAGCGCTTTGGCCCGGCAGGACTCGGTCTCATACTTGGCTGCGTCGTCCGTCGCGGGCAATCGCACATTGGAAAGACCGGCGGCCAGCGAAATGCTTTTTTGAGCGGCGCGAGCCCGTTCTCTCTGCTGGTCCATCAACTTCATAAACGTATCGGTATCGACCTTGAGTCCGCGTTCGCGGGCCATCAGTTCCGTCAAATCCAGCGGGAAACCATACGTATCGTAAAGCTGGAAGGCGTCGTCGCCGGAGATGATTTTGCCGGCGCCTTTCTCGGCCTTGTCGGCGGCGACGGCAAATAATTCCAGTCCTCTATCGAGCGTACGTCCAAAGGACGTCTCCTCGGATTTAATCACCTCGGCGACAAAATCCGCCCGGCCCTTCAATTCCCCAAAAGCGTCGCCCATTTCCCGCACCAGGACCGGCACGAGTTTGTATATAAATGGCTCGTGAGCGTCTAAGTTGCGTCCAAAGCGGGCGGCCCGGCGAAGCAGTCGGCGAATCACATAGCCGCGCCCATCGTTGGAGGGCGAGACGCCGTCGGTAATCGCAAAAGTCAATGTACGGATATGGTCGGCAATCACGCGAAAGGCATTGTCGGTTTTATTGCCCAGTTGCGAGGTGTATCTCTTGCCGGTCAAATCCTGCACCGCCGAGATGACCGGCATAAATAAATCGGTATCGTAGTTGCTCGTTTTGTTCTGCAATACCGAACAGAACCGCTCCAGCCCCGCGCCAGTATCAACATAATTAGCTCTGAGCCTTTCAAGAGAACTGTCAGCCCTGCGGTTGAATTGGATAAAGACCAGGTTCCACAATTCCATAAAGCGGGAACAGCCGCCGTTGACCTTGCAGATATGGCCGGGGATGTGCTTCATATCACAGCGATCCGGGCCAAGGTCGATATGGATTTCGCTGCACGGCCCGCACGGCCCGGTGTTGCCCATCTCCCAGAAGTTGTCTTTCCTGTCGCAGGCCAGAATTTTTTCTTTCGGCAGCGGCGTCAGCTTTGCCCAAAGTTCTAACGCCTCGCTGTCGGGCTGCGAGCTGTCCTGTTTATCGCCGCCAAATACCGTCGCCCAGAGTCGATTTGGATCGATGCCATAGATTTCCGTTAAAAGTTTCCAGGCCCATTCGATAGCCTCGGCTTTGAAATAATCGCCAAACGACCAGTTGCCCAGCATTTCAAAGAACGTGTGATGATAGGTGTCCAGTCCGACTTCTTCGAGGTCGTTATGTTTGCCGCTGACGCGGATGCACTTCTGGCTGTTGGCCGCGCGTTTCCATTTGGGCTGCGAATGGCCGAGAAAGATATCCTTGAACTGGTTCATTCCCGCGTTGGTGAACAGCAGCGTCTCATCCCCCACCGGCACGACCGGCCAGCCCGGCACAAACGTATGCCCGCGCTGTTTGAAAAATTCAATAAACGCTGTGCGAATCTCTCTGGACGTCAACATAGCATCTTTCTTACTGATGTTGTGTTAAGAATCAAACCCGACAAAATAAGGGGATATTATATAAACCGCCCGCAAAATGTCCAATCAAAATCCTGCTTGTTCATATTCAGGCCGGATGGGCAATTCCCTGCCGACAATATCCTTATTTTGTTTGATTCTAATCCGGCTTTTTCATAAAATTATTCCCGTGTCAAAAAATGGACTTTATGGGATTGTTATGCCGGAACACAAAACGCCAAAACGACAAATTGTACTGATTTCAGCGGCGCTGGTTTTGCTGATTCTGGCGGCGTTCGAACCGCTCAGACACAATGATTTTATAAGTTATGACGACGACTTCTATGTAACCAGGAATCGTTATATTCAGTCCGGCATCACACGCGAATCGGTCGCCTGGGCGTTCACTACTGGACGCCAAGCCAACTGGCACCCCCTGACTTGGCTAAGCCATATGCTGGATATCGAACTTTTCGGTCTGAACCCTCTCGGACATCATCTGCACAGTCTGGCGCTGCATATTGCCGCCACAGTACTGCTGTTTATCGTATTGCAGAGTATGACCGGCGCTGTGTGGCGAAGCGCCTTTGTAGCGATGGCCTTTGGGATTCATCCGCTTCGTGTCGAATCGGTCGCCTGGGCCGCCGAGCGAAAAGATGTGCTTTGTGCCCTGTTCTGGATGCTAACTATCGCAGCCTATCTCTATTATGTCAAACGAGGTGGAATAAACCGCTATCTGCTGGTTGTGTTGTGCTTTGGGCTGGGTCTGATGGTCAAACCGATGATCGTTACCCTGCCGATTGTGCTTTTGATACTGGACTTCTGGCCTCTCGGACGAACCCGAAAATCCGCCGACAAAAAACAGAAATACGGCTATCGTCCGGTATCCATTTGGGGTCTGGCAGCAGAAAAAATCCCGCTGTTTATCCTCACCTTTGCTTCCTGCATCGTCACCTATCTGGTTCAACAACATGAGGGAAGTGTGGATGATAATGCGCTCCATATTACAAATGCCCTGGCCAGTTATGTCGGTTATCTGGGCAAAATCTTCTGGCCCGTCAACCTGGCTATATTATATCCTTATCTAAATAACGGATTTGCCTGGTGGCAGTCGATTGTTTTCTTTTTAGTATTGGCAGTGTGGTCCGGCTTTGTAATTTACAGATTCCCGAAACAACCCTACCTGGCGGCGGGCTGGTTTTGGTATGTGGTAACGCTGATCCCGGTCATCGGCTTGGTACAGGTCGGTGTACAGGCGATGGCAGACCGTTATACGTATTTGCCTTCCATCGGAATTTTTATCATCCTGGCCTGGTCGGTGGTGGAATTCTCGGCAAAATGGCGGTATCAAAAAATTCTTATGGGGACACTGAGCGGACTGGCAGCGATAGCGATGGTGGTCGGCACACGAACACAACTGGCCTACTGGAAAGACAGTATTACGCTGTTTAAACATACGCTGGCCGTAACCCATGACAATTATATGATACACCATAATCTGGGCTGGGCTCTGACAAGACAAAACAAATTCGACGAAGCGGCCGATCAGTTTAATAAAACGCTTCAAATCCGGCCCAATTTTCCTGAAGCGAATACCTCCCTGGCCGCCATATTGATAATCCGTAAACAGTTTGACAAGGCTATGGCTCATCTTCAGACTGCTCTAAAAATGGAGCCGGATAATGCCGCGGCACACTATAACATGGGGCTTATATTTGAAGCCCAGCAGAAATTCGACAAGGCCATTCATGCTTATGAGCAGGCCGTACGGCTCGATAGAAATAATTCCGATGCGTTCAATCATTTGGGGGGTCTAAAACGCGAAAAAGGCTTACTCGACGAAGCCGCTGAATGTTTTCGTCAGAGCATACGAATCGCTCCGGCCTATGCGGAAGCCTATTACAACCTCGCCGTCGTCCTGCAGATGCAGGGCCGAATCGAGGAGGCCGTCGGCTGCTATCGCCAGACTCTGCAATTGAAACCGGATTTTACAATGGCATTGAACAATCTGGCCTGGACACTATCCACGAGCCCGGACAGCAAAATTCAAAATCCAGTCGAGGCGGTTCAACTGGCCAAGAAGGCCTGTCAACTGACTTCTTTTGAAAATCCCAATACGCTGGACACGCTGGCTGCAGCGTATGCCGCCGCCGGGTAATTTAAAGAAGCAATAGAAACCGCCCAAAAAGCAATGGTATTAGCTAAAACCTCCGGTCAGACGAATATCGCGGAGGAAATTTCCAAACGGCTGCGACTGCAATTGTACCAGGCCGGTAAACCTTATCACGAACCCTGAAATAATTGGATAAAGAAAAAAACCGGGACCCTCAGTAACGAAATAAAAAATGCTGCTCTGTAGAAAAATTCAATTTGCATGGGTGGCAGCTACCGAGTCCGCCGAAGGCGGCCAGGTGGATGGCCCGCCATCGACCTCGGTTAACGCCTCAGTCGCTGCCACACAACAAAATACACAAGGTTTTCTACAGAGCAAAAAATGCTCCTTTTCTTCAGACCCCGACCAACTCTTTGGCAGCTAAAATTTTACTCTTAATCTCGTCTATCAATTCTTTATGTTCAATCAGGTATTGTCTGGCGTTGTCGCGACCCTGGCCGAGTTTCATCTCGCCGTATGTGAACCACGCGCCGCTTTTGTTGACCACATTACACTCGGCAGCCAGGTCAATCAGGTCGCCTTCAAGACTGATACCGCTGTTAAACAGAATATCAAACTCCGCGGTTTTGAACGGCGCCGCAACTTTATTTTTGACCACGCGCGCCCGCACCCGGTTGCCGACAGCTTCGCCTTTGGAATCCTGAATCGTAGAGACGCGACGGATATCGACGCGTACCGAAGCGTAAAATTTCAGGGCATTGCCGCCGGTGGTCGTCTCGGGGTTGCCGAACATCACGCCGATTTTCATCCGAATCTGGTTGATGAAAATGACGCAGGTTTTGCTCTTGCTGATAACACCGGCCAGTTTCCGCAGGGCCTGGCTCATCAGACGCGCCTGAAGTCCTATGTGGCTTTGTCCCATTTCGCCCTGCAGTTCCGCCGCAGGAACCAGCGCAGCCACGGAGTCAATCACAATAATATCCACCGCGTTGGACCTGACCAGCATCTCGGCGATATTCAGCGCCTGTTCGCCATTATCCGGCTGGCTGATAAGCATATTGTTGATGTTGACGCTCAATCGGCGCGCCCAGGTGGGGTCGAGAGCGTGCTCTGCGTCAATAAAGGCGGCGACTCCTCCGGCTTTTTGCGCGTTGGCGATGACGTGCAGCGCCAGCGTGGTTTTTCCCGAAGATTCCGGGCCGTAGAACTCAATCACTCTGCCGCGCGGAATGCCGGCGCCGCCTAGCGCAATATCCAGCGACAATGCGCCGGTACTGATGCCGTCGATCTTTCTGACGGCGGATCCATTCATCTTCATAATCGCCCCGGCGCCGTATTGCTTTTCAATCTGTGCAATGGCCCGCTCCAGCGCCTCGCTCTTAGCCCCTGGACGAGCGGTTTTTGTTGCCTCTTCCGCCCGGGTAGTTTCTTTAACATTGGGTTGTTCTTTGACCGCCGCCATAACTTTCCTTTTTATGAATTTTGTCATATCTTCTCCCTTGTTCTTCCGATTACTCCCAATTTATTATTTTAACATCGCCCGCCGGATGACCGCATAGACCGGCCCAGCCCCGGACAATTGACTTTCAAACACACAAACCGATTCTGCGAAGCTGGTTCCAAACGTCTCAACCGGCATCGCTTCGACTTTTCGTCTTAACGCGTCTCCTGCCGAAGGTACCTTTACCCGGCACAAAGTCAGGTGTCCGGAAAATCCTCGGTTTTCCACCGGCCAGTCGGCCTTTTCGAAGGCTCCTCGCAAATCCGTCTGCAAGGCCTTCAACGCCGGATTTTCCGTAATGCCGACCCACACCACGCGAGCGGGTCGTCCAAACGTCCCCAGCCCTTTAATCTCCAGTTCAAAAGCCGAGTGAGAAACCGCCATCTCTTCCACGATTCGGCACACTTCCATCACGCGATTGTCGGCTGCATCGCCCAGAAAAATCAGCGTCAGATGGGTATTCTCCGATTCGACCCATTTGACCGCGCCTTTGGGTAACGCGATTTCCAAACGCAGCTGCTTTCGTGTCTTCTCAATCCGGTCGCGGACAGTTTTGTCTATCTCGATTGCGACAAATAATCGCATAACGCTTATTCACTGTTCATTATCAACTATTCACTTCATCAAAACTGCGTTACTTTTCGCATGTGGTCGAAACGTTCGTCAATCACCTGCCGTGTGGCGTTTTTGATGCCATAGATGGAAAAGTCGCCGATAGTAAACGACGCCACGACGGTGCCATAAACCATCGCGTTGCGGAGGCTGACCACATCCACTCGGCCTACCGAGGCCAAATACCCCATCAGTCCGCCAGCGAACGAATCGCCCGCTCCGGTTGGGTCAATCACGATTGACGTCGGATACGCCGGCAGCAGGAAACAATCACCGTTGGCATTGTACATCATCGAGCCGTGTTCGCCCTTTTTGATAATCACGACCTGAGGCCCCATATCCAGAATGCTTTTGGCGGCGGTGACCAGATTGCGCTGGCCGGTCAGCAGTTTGGCCTCTCCTTCATTCAGAATCAGCATATCAATGCGTTCCAGCAGTTGGTGCAGGTCTTCGTTTTTCGTGACGATCCAGTGATTCATCGTGTCCGCAGCCACAAACGACGGCTCGCCAAGCTGATCCAGCAATTCCCTCTGCAGCGCCGGAGCCGTATTGGCCAGAAAAACATATTCACAATCGCGATAATGAGGGGGCACATGCGGCGGGTTTTCCGCCAGAACGTTTAACTCCACCGCATCGGTATGGGCGTGATTCATATCCCCCTCATACGAGCCGCACCAGCGGAAGGTCTTGCTGCCCTTGCGAACCTCCAGTCCTTCAAGATCAACCCTGCGGTCGCCGAACAATTCCTTCAGGTTAAACGGACAATCCTCCCCCACGACGCCGAGGAATTTAACCTCGGTAAATAACCCTGCTCCCAGCGTGAAATGCACCGCTGAACCGCCGATACAATCCTTGTTATAGCCGAACGGCGTTCGCACGGTATCAATTCCAATTGAACCTGTTACCAGAAGCGACATTTTCCGAGACCTCCCTGTTAAACCTTAAATTTTCGAATCGTCAGTTCAATCCGTTTTAGTGTTCGGTCCAGCCCCAGTATATCCACGGTGTCGAAAATCGGCGGACTGATGGTCGTCCCTGTCAGCGCCACCCGCAGGGGTTGAGCGACCTTGCCCAGGCCGACCTGCTTTTGTTCGGCAAGCCCTCGCAGAAGTTCCTCTATCGATTCGGACGTCAGAACCGGCAAATTCTTAAGCCCCTGCGAAACGGCGACCAGCATAGCCAGCCCCTCGCTTTTGAGCAAGACCTTTTTGACCGCTTCATCGTCATAGACAATGGCGTCATCGGCAATAAACGCAAACCGCGATTTCCGCTCAATCTGCTCCAACGACCGTGCGCCGACGTTGACTTTCAGCAGTCTGGCCAGCATCGTGTCGTCTGCCGACGCCACGGGGGATTGTATTTCTTTCAGATAAACCTTAAAATGTTCCAGCAGCCGTTGGGGCCTGCACAATTTCAACTGTTCGGTATTGAACGCCAGCAGTTTGCGACGGTCAAAGAGGCTGTTGCTTTTATTGACCCGCGACAAATCAAACGAGGCAATTAGTTCTTCGGTCGTCATAATTTCTCTGCCGTCGCCGGGATTCCACCCCAAAAGAGCAAGAAAGTTAACGAGGGTTTCCGGCAGATAGCCGCTTTTAAGAAAATCCACGATGTTGATTTCCGGCAAATGTACGCCGAGAGATTCAGCCATCGCGTCTATAATCGGCATATCCGGTGCTGTACCGCCGGCAAGAAAACTGTTGACCTCATCCAGACCAATACCGCCGACTTTCGCTACCGCTGACAAATCCACATCCACTTTGGCTTTAATCGCGGTTTTTAAGACCTTGGCACACTCGCGTTTGCTGAGTTTTCCGCCGCCTTCGCTGACAATCACCGGCAAATGCGCATAAACCGGCGTGTGAAACCCCAAAGCCTGCTGTAAAAGCTGGTGATTGGGCGTATTCATCAGGTGTTCCTGGCCGCGAATAACGTGAGTTACTTTCATCAGTTCGTCATCCACCACCACCGCAAAATGATAGGTCGGAAAACCGTCGCTTTTGATAATGATAAAGTCGCTCAGCTCCGTCGGTTCAAACTGCACCTGTCCGCGAATTTCATCATTAACGACAACAGGTTTGCTCTGGTCAACAGCGAAACGAATGGTTACGAGTCTGCCTTTGGCGCGGGCTTTTTGTACGTCCGATTCATCGGGAAAATGCTCCGGGCGGAGATAGACATTTTTGCGTTTCTCGGCCTCGGCCTGTTTGCGCATCCGCTCCAGTTCCTCGGCGGTATCAAAACAATAATATGCCTTGCCTTCGGCCAGGAGTTTTTGAGCGTATTGGGTATAGAGGTCCAGCCGTTGCGATTGCAGATACGGCCCATTCGGCCCACCCTTATCCGGACCTTCGTCCCAGTCGATACCCAGCCATTTGAGGTCTTCGAGTACCTGCTGGGTAGCCGTTGGCGTATTGCGTTTGACGTCGGTATCTTCGATGCGCAGCAGAAATTTCCCGCCCATCCGCCGGGCCAAAAACCAGTTGAACAAAGCTGTCCGCGCTCCCCCGACGTGCAGATACCCCGTCGGCGATGGCGCAAATCGCGTTACAATCATCTACTGATTCCTCGCTTTTTAGACAAAATAAGACTGCGAAGTGTACTCTTGCAATCTGGAAATGTCAAGTTATCGTCCCCCATCGCCAGGATAAAAAATATTTAGAGCCTGTCCGAATAACTCTTTCGTGATGAGGTCGAGCGAAAAGGCCGAGGCCAAGGCGGCAGGGGCAAAATCGCCGCAGGCGTAGCTGAATACTACGTCGAGGACGATTTTGACCCGACAACACCGGCATCGGGCTTTGCAGCCGACCGCAATAGATAGGGTTATTCGGATAGGCTCTTATTGGGCGCCTTTCGTTACGGCGGACACTGCGCACAGACCGAACGAAACAGGGCGGTGCTCAGATACCTGTCTCCCCGGTCGGCAATGAGGGTAACCACCGTTCCGCTGTTCATCTGTGCTGCCAGCCGTACCGCCCCGGCTACCGCCGCCCCGCTGGACATCCCCGCGAAGATTCCCTCCTCAGCCGCCAATCGGCGCGTCATCTCGAACGCCTCGGCGTCGTTCATCACAATTACTTCATCAAGCTTGTCTCGGTCATAAATCGCGGGCTTTATCGACTCGGACATATTCTTAAGCCCCTGAATCGAATGTCCTGCCACAGGCTCCACCCCGACAATCCGGACGGAAGGTTTCTTGTCCTTGAAATACCGTGAAAGCCCCATCAGCGTTCCTGTCGTCCCCATTCCCGTCGCAAAAACGTCAATATCGCCGCCCGTCTGCATCCAGATTTCCGGCCCGGTGGTTTCGTAATGCGCACGCGGATTGTCCGGATTGGCAAACTGGTTGGGCATAAAATATTTTTCAGGCTCCTGTTCCAGAAGTTCATAAGCCTTGCGAATGGCCCCATCCGTCCCCTGCTTGGGACAGGTCACCACCACCTCCGCCCCCATAGCCTCGAGAATCATCTTTCGCTCTGCGCTCACACAGCCCGGCAGGGTCAGTTTCACCTTATACCCTTTGGCCGCAGCAATCATTGCCAGGGCGATTCCCGTGTTTCCGCTGGTCGGCTCCAAAACGGTCATCCCCGGACGCAGCTTCCCGGCCTTCTCAGCACAGGTTATCATATACAGTGCAGGCCGGTCTTTCACCGACCCGCCCGGATTGCAGTACTCTAATTTCGCCAGCAGCCTTACGCGGGGATTGGGGTTAATCCGCCTCAGTTCCGCTATCGGTGTATTTCCAATTGCTGAAAGCATCAATGTTCACCCCTTTTCATATACCCTGTCGCCATCTCATTATCCTAATAGGCCTTCATTTCAAAATAATTGCTCCCAACAAGCTAAGCAATAAACATACGGGTACCATAATTAGGCTTAATCGAATGAGGCCTTTTGTTGCCGACCGGAAATCGGTACCCGGAAAACCTTTTGCCTCTTTGTCAAATATCTTTCTTAAAGGCGTAACACACCAAACCATAAAATTCGTCACTACAAACGCCGGACATACTGCCGCCAAAAAAAGTGGCATAGCAAGTAAAATAAAAAGAGGTCCCCCATTATGCCAAAAATATTTCAACTGACCTGCGTGACTTGGATGAAATAATGTATGCACAAACCACATTATCCGAAGTAACCCATAAAAAATGCCTAACAGGTTTATTATGAAGATAGGAAATAATATCAAATTCCAGGGGCTTTTCCTTCGCTTGGCTCTTTGTCTTGCTTGGGCAACATATCCTTCCTTCATAAGGTCCTCACATCCAGTTTAGTTAAACATCTGAATTTGTTTTTTTAAAATCGTTTCGACATTTACTTCATCATCTCGCCAATGGCCTTTTTCAAAACGGGAATATCATTTTTCACAACAGACCAGACTGCCTCAATATCGATACGGAAATAATCATGAACAAGAATATTGCGCATGCCAATGATCTTAAACCATGGTATGGCTGGGTGACGTTCCTGAAAATCATCCGAAATTCTCGCTGCGGCTTCACCAAGAATCTGTAAATGATGCAAAATCCACGTCTGGACAAGCTCATCGCTTTCAAAAACAGCCCTTCCACGAACGGCGTATTTTTCGATGTTTTCAATCGCCTCAAGGATGTCCAGCATCCTTTCCTTGTCGTCCCTCATAATCGAACCGCCTCTCTTAGAACACGGTCCCGAATCCGCGGACGTAATCCCGCAGAGGTGACCACATCCACCCGACGGTGCAACAAAGCCTGCAAATCCATCAGCAACCCCCCAAGGTCAAACAGGCTGCGTCCTTCTTCCAAATCAACCAGAAAATCGACGTCGCTCTGGTCATCCGCCTCGCCTCTGGCAACAGAACCAAACACCCTCACATTGTCGGCCCCATATCTGGCCGCGATGGTAAGTATCTGGTTTCGCTGTTTGTCTATGACTTCCGCGATTCCCATATCATATCTCTATCAATCAAATAGTTTCATAATTATAACAATAATCATAGTTTTGTAAAGCATTAGCGAAAATTGAAATACACTGTACAATAAGAATTTCTTATGGTAAAATACATCGCCGTTGTTGTCGAGAAAAATCCATCTTCTGAACATGGGAAAAACTATGGCAGAACGGGAAAACGCCTCGCAAAATGATGCTTCCGAACGGCTGGATTTCATCCGTCAGATTGTGACTGACGACTGCAAATCCGGCAAATGGAACAACCGGATGCACACCCGTTTTCCCCCTGAACCCAACGGTTATCTGCACATCGGCCACGCCAAGAGTATCTGCCTAAATTTCGGCATCGCCGCGGAATTCGGCGGCAAGTGCAACCTGCGGTTTGACGACACCAACCCCACTAAAGAAGAGCAGGAATATGTCGATTCCATCATTTACGACGTTCACTGGCTGGGCTGGGACTGGCAAGACCGCCTGTTTTTCGCCTCGGATTATTTTGAGCAGATGGTTCAGTGGGCCATACAGTTAATCAAAAAAGGCGCTGCGTATGTCTGCGACCTTGACGCCGACCAGGTCCGCCAACTCCGCGGCACACTCACTCATCCGGGTAAAGAAAGCCCCTACCGCAACCGCAGTGTCCCGGAAAATCTCGATTTATTTGAGCGGATGCGCAAGGGCGAATTTCCCGACGGTTCCAAAACACTGCGGGGCAAAATTGATATGGCCCATCCCAACCTGAATATGCGCGACCCGATTATGTACCGGATTATGCGCGCCACCCACCACCGTACCGGCGACAACTGGTGCATTTATCCAACTTATGACTGGTCGCACGGCCTGGAAGATTCCATCGAAGGCATTACGCACTCCATCTGTACATTGGAATTTGAAAATCATCGTCCGCTGTACGACTGGTTCCTCGACCAGCTCGGCATTTACCATCCGCAGCAAATCGAGTTTGCCCGGCTGAATCTGACCTATACCGTAATGAGCAAACGCAAACTGCTGCAATTAGTCAAAGATAATTTCGTCAACGGCTGGGACGACCCGCGGATGCCGACGATTTCCGGGATGCGCCGTCGCGGTTTCAGCCCGGCAGGGATTCGTAATTTCTGCAAGGTCATCGGCGTCAACAAAACCAACAGCACGGTCGATTTCGCCCTGCTGGAACACTGTATCCGCGAAGACTTGAACAAGACCTCGCCTCGCGTGATGGCCGTACTCAAACCGTTGAAGGTCGTCATTACCAACTATCCCGAAGGTCAGGTCGAATGGATGGATGCAGTCAATAACCCCGAAGACGCATCAGCGGGCACACGCAAAGTCCCCTTCTCGAAGGTTATATATATCGAGCAGGAAGATTTTATGGAGAATCCGCCGAACAAATTTTTCCGCCTCGCTCCCGGCCGGGAGGTACGGCTGCGATACGCCTACTTTATCAAGTGCGAAAAAGCGATTAAAGACGTTGCGGGTAATATCGTTGAACTGCATTGCACGTATGACCCCGCGACCCGCGGCGGCGACGCTCCCGACGGCCGTAGGGTCAAAGCAACGCTGCACTGGGTCGCCGAGTCCAACGCCCTCAATGCGGAAATCCGCCTGTACGACCATTTATTCACAAAGGAAAATCCGGAGGATACGCCGGAGGACCAGCATTTTACCGCCAATTTGAATCCCAACTCATTGCAGATTTTGACCGGCTGCAAAATCGAACCGCATTTGAAGGACACAAAAACTTTAGATCGCTGGCAGTTTGAGCGGATGGGCTATTTCTGCACCGACCAAGACAGCAAACCCGGCAGATTAGTCTTTAACCGCACACTGACCTTGAAAGACACCTGGGCCAAAATCCAGCAGAAAGGATAATAGGGCAAAAATATAGGTGGTGTGGAAATTTTTCTCGATAAAGAAATGAAAAAGATCAATCCATCCAAAGCGTTCTTCATAAAACTCGGCCCGAGGGGACTTTGGGAGATTGACTGCCTACAAACAAAGCAAACCATCCGTCTGGGCTTCAATGAGACAGATCATGCCGCTTGCATGAGGGGCGATTGGGAGAAAATTTGTCATGGCCTTTTGGCAGAAGGGCGGACTAAAAACAAGGCGACTGAAATAACAAACGAAATTCGACATTTCTACGAATCAGACAAGAATACACTCTGGGTGACCTTTTTCGGCAACCGGATGTGGTGGGCGTTTGCAGAATTGGGCGTCACACGATTGCCAGACGGTAGCAAGACAAGAGCTATTGATGGAACATGGCGAAGCACCGACATTCTGGGAGCACCGCTTTCACTGGAGAGAATCAGCGGTCGATTTCTTCAGGTCAGCAGATTTGCGGGCACAATCTGCTCGGTAGATATAAAATATGCGACCAATAAAATCAATGGACATAAACCAAGCATTGTCTCAGAGGCCGAATCATCTCTCGATTCGTTGGAGCAACGTCTTGTTCCTTTGATTCAATCTCTGACATGGAATGATTTCGAGCTTCTTGTTGACTTGATTTTTTCAAACGCGGGGTGGCAGAGAATCAGTGTTCTGGGGAAATCACAGAAAACACTCGACCTCGATTTGAAACTCCCCGTCACCGGGGAGAGAGCCATGGTTCAGGTGAAGTCGGCATCCAACCGAACCGAATACCTTCAGTATCACAAGGAATTCACGGAAGCACAGGATTTCTCTCACTTCTTTTTCGTTGTACACTCTCCCTCGCCCGATCTTGATACTGTACACAACCTCCCGAACTCGACTGTGTTGTGCGCGACTAAACTGGCACGCATGGTTGTCTCGGCTGGACTGACACGATGGCTACTTGAAAAGAATACATGAACATCGGGGGATAAATAAAGGAGATAAATAAAGGGGTCAGGTACATTATTCTGTAACCCTTTATAAAACCATTGTTTATATATCTCTCTGTTTTTCATCTTAACGCCCGTCGTCTTAAAAAATCTTGTTTATCCCGTAAATCCTGTCTAAGAATTAATCTGTGAAAATCTGTGAAATCTGTGGTTCCATTTTAAATCGAAAGGAAAAGTTTATGTCATTTGGCAAAAATCATTCTCAGGGATACCACCAGCAGGAAGCCGCCGAAAATTTTTCTCAAAATCGGGTCGGGGATCCCCGTGGCGAATTTGGCGCCGAGCAGGCCGCCGACAAAAAAACCAAGACATATAATCGCCGCCACCTTCATGTCCACAAAGCCCGCTTTATAATAGGTCCAGGCCGCCAGCAGGCCTATGGGCGGCACCATTAACGCCAGCGTTGTGCCCTGGGCCAGATGCTGTGAAAATCCGCAGAGAATCACCAGCGCCGGGATGATAATGATTCCGCCGCCGATACCGATAAGGCCGCTCAAAATCCCCGCCGCGACTCCAACTGCCAGATAAAGAAATATATTGACAGGCATTTGAATCATCCTTTCCAAATCGATAAATCACTGCATCGTTTTTAACCAAACAACTCGGCAAATTTGGCCTTGATGTCGGGGCTTTCGCAAAGTGTCTGACCGATCAGCGCCGCGCCGATGCCCAATCGAATCAGTTTCTCCACATCCTGACGGGTCTTGATGCCGCTCTCGGCCACAAGCTGTCGTTTATCTTCCACCAACTCGGCCAGGCGGCTCGTCGTGTTAATATCCACCTTCATCGTATTCAGGTTGCGGTTATTGATGCCCAGTACCATATAATGCTTTTGCGGAAACCCCAACATACTGCGCACCTTCAGCAGCGAATCGGCGTCGTGTGTCTCGAGCAGCACCGTCAGGGTCAGCTCATTGGCCGCAATCACCAGGTCCATCAGCAATCCCGACGGCAGCGCCTCGGCAATCAACAAAATCGCGTCCGCTCCCGCCGCACGGGCCTCATAGACCTGATAGGGGTCAATGATAAAATCCTTGCGCAACACAGGAATTGACACCGCCTCTTTGACCGCCGTCAGATACGCCAGCTTACCCTGGAAATACTTCTCATCGGTCAGAACGCTGATGGCGTCGGCTCCGCATCGCTCATAAATCTGTGCGATGGCCACCGGGTCAAAATCACCGCGAATCAGACCCGCCGACGGAGAGGCCTTTTTAATTTCCGCGATGACATTGAGTCCGCGGGGATTGGATTTGGTGACGGCCTTATGGAAATTTCTGCATTTCGGCATCGCCGCCGCTTTATCCCGCAAAATTTCAATGGGTGTCCGTTCTTTACAGGCCTGTACCTCCTGCACCTTATCCCGAATAATCCGTACAAGGATATTACTCACGTTGTTTTTTCCCCCTGGCGGGACAAATTGACAAACAGCATTCGCAACTGGCTCAGTGTCGTCTGCAAAAGCTGTTGTTCATCGTCGGTCAGGTTGCCTTTGCACTTTTGCTCCAGCAGGCTCAGCATATCAATATGATATCGCGCGGCTTCTAAATCCGGCTTGATTTGCTTGTCTTTGTCCTCCTTGCTGCGAATCAATCCCAGTGCGAAATACGCCTGCGTGGTGAAGAACGAAACCAACCCTTCAAAATCCGCCTCCGGCAGTTCCGGACGAGTCGCTTCTTTCTCCACCGCTTGTTCAGCCTTTTTCTCAAGCACTTCCTTCTCTTTCTGTGCCTGGCTTTTCCAATCCTCGTCGATAATCACTTTTTTCGGTTCGTTCTGCTCTGTCATTTTGTCCTCATATCAAATTTTTGTTTTTAGTTCTGGGCTTGTCTCTTATCTCTTGTCTCTGGTCTCTTGTCTCTGGTCTCTTGTCTGGTCTATTTGAACTTCTTCATTCGGCGCAGGTCCCGTTTCTGGTCCTTGTCCTGAATTTTCTGTCGTTTATCATACTGCCGTTTTCCGCGGGCCAGTCCCAGCTCACACTTGGCGATACCTCGATTATTAAAATACATCCGCAGCGGCACCAGCGTAAATCCCCGCTGCTCCAGCTTGGTACGGAGTTTTTTAATCTGGGCTTTGTGCAGCAGCAGTTTGCGTTTGCGCATCGGGTCGTGGTTGGCGAAATCCGCCGCCTGGGCATACTGAGCAATTTTGCATCCCACCAGCCAGACATCGTTATCGGTGATACGGGCGTATGCCCCGTCCAGTTCACACTGCTTTTGACGCAGGCTCTTGACTTCGGTGCCCACCAGCGACACCCCTGCCTCGACCTTTTCCACCAACTCGTAGTTGAAATAGGCCTTTTTATTCTGAATCACAGGCCCGGACTGCTTCTTTTCCTGCTTTTGCGTCATAACTGGCTATCTTACTGGAAATTCCCATTTTTGCAAGGCAGACGCGAAATAGACAAAAAAAGCCGGGGTCAATCACCCTGGCTTTATCATTCCAATAAGCTTCTTTACTACTTGATCAGGCGCAGACACAAGGGATACTTATAGTACTCTCCCCTGGATGCCGCCATACAGGCAATAATACAGAAAATCAGGTCTGCCAAAACAACAATCGGCAGGAGGACTATGCCGATAAAACAAGCCATGGAAATGCCGGCCACCACAGCTGCGATAGCCACAGTAATTTGAAAATTCAGCGCTTCCTTGCCATGATAATCGACAAACGGTATTTTTTTGTCTTTTTGAATCAGCCATAATACCAGCGGTCCGACAAAACAGGTGAAAAGTCCCAGCAGATGACACACCACTCCCAGATTTTTTGCATCATTGGAAATCTCGATTTTCTGAGCCTCAACGGGCTGCGTCTGCTGAGGCTGACCGGTTTGATTTTGCTCGTCCATAATTTTCACCTCCCTGAAATAATGACCCTATTTCCGTTAATAGGTATAGTGTAAAAGGCGACAACTATAAATGCAACAAGAAAAATCGGTGGGTGCCCTGGCTGCTGGTGAGTTTATCGAACCGCTTGCCCCCGGCAAGCAGGTTTTGTTGGTTTTATGCGTTTTCCTGTTCATCCGCAAGGATTTGTTCTATCACTTCGCTCAGCGGTCTCAGCTTGGTCTGAATAATGTCCCATACCAGACTGTAATCCACTTCGTAGTAGTGATGAATCAGGCGATCTCTGGTACCGGCAATCAGCCTCCATTCAATCTGGGGGTACTTCTTTCTAATGTCCTCCGGCAGATTTTTTGCCGCTTCGCCGATAATTTCGAGGCTCCGGACAAACGCTCTGCCCCGCAACGGGTCTTCCAGAAGGTCCGCCTCCGTCATTTTCGCCGACTCTGACAGCAAAAGTTCAATCTCGTCGCGGATGTGTTTGACGTACTCCTTATAGTGCTTCATAGACCGCCTCCTTCTCCACGTAAGGCCGGATATACCGGCTGATTCCCTCCGGCGTCAGAAGGTCAACCTTCTGCTCAAACAGAGATTCGATGTAGTCGTACAGGTGCATATAATTGTCGATGGTCTTTTGGCCCTTGTCGAAAATGACTAATAAATCAATGTCCGAGTCCGCCCGCTGCTGCCCGCGGACGTAAGACCCGAAAAAGCCAATCCGGCAGACGCCGAATTGCTTCAGCGTCCCCCGATGCTCCAATATCTTTCCGCGTATCTCATTAAACGTCATTTTTCTGCCTCTTGTCTGAAAACCAGACTACCAGAAACTGTAAAATTTTACAACCAAAAATCGCCATACCTTTGTCGGGTGGCACAGCCGTGGAAAATCCAAAAAGCCCGGAGCGTCAGCGACGGGATAAATTCTTTGTGGTTTTGGTTAGCCCCCACTCCCGCGGTGGGGAGCGTTGTCATTCCGGATTTAATCCGGAATCCAGACTACTCCCTCCTGGCTTCTGCCTTCTGGCTTCTTTGCTTTTTCCCCCTTTGCCTTTTGCCTTTTTGGAGGTATAATCCCTTCATCCCCTTTCAGAAAGGAGAACCGATATGAATTTTAATTTTTGGTCTTTGATTTTTAATTTTTTTTATGGCCGTCGCCTCTTTCAATAATTTTGATTTTGAATCTTTGATTTTTAATTTTTTTATGGTACCGGCAGGTAGAACTTAAATAAATTGGACGAGTATTGAACAGGCAACAGCAACTTCTTATACAGAAAGAAACAGCCCCTGTTTACGGTTTTATACAGTACGCCGTCGGCGTATAAAACTGTATAATCATTGTTGGATGCAGGAAAGGAACATGCTTGCCATCTTGCTCGGAGCGGGATTCTCAAAATGGGCTGCGGACCTCCCATTGGGGTCTAATTTGTTTGATTTCGCCGTAGTACTCTGTCCGGCTAAATGTGCATAGATTTAGGTTTCTTTGTCGATATTGCTAAAAACAGCATTTATCTGGCAAGGAGACCGAATATGAAGCAGTATAGAGTAGAATTGACAAGTGAAGAACGT
>Ga0315277_10001264_pt1 | contig 37436 bp, 19 predicted proteins | sample YL17G05_15_MG_FD_203695 | JGI IMG/M metagenome (GOLD analysis project Ga0315277, IMG submission 203695) | Sediment microbial communities from Yellowstone Lake, YNP, Wyoming, USA - YL17G05_15 | ecosystem: Environmental > Aquatic > Freshwater > Lake > Sediment | place: USA: Wyoming | collected...
TTGACCTATTTCTTTATCGAATACTAAGCTGGTGGGGGTGGTAACGTTGAATATCAATATTGCAGAAGGGTTTCCTACGCCTAAATAGATTTTTTCATTCTCATAATGGATGCTCTTTAATATCCTATTAATTGTGTAATTTCCTTCAGGTTGGGGATTTAGAGGATTGGCAATGTCGAGGATCTGAATGCCGGCACCATTTACCGCTAAATACGCGTAGCTTCCATATACAGAAACGTCAACTACGCTATCCAGCGAATCTGCGGGGGTCCAAACCCCTAAAGCGTCTGGTCCTGACGAATAGGCACGAGATTGAACAGCAGCGCCGAGCTGAGCTCCCACTATCAATAGCAATAAAAGCAGAATTGACTTTTTGTAGGTTCCACTCAAATCCATATAGAATCCATCTTTTTCATTTTTAATGTAATTAAAACCTAGCAGCATTCTATGTTTTATGTTTTTTTCTTTTGATAATAACTAATGACATTTGCCAGAAGCAAAATATCCTTAATAAACGTTAAAATATTGGAATGAACATATTTAATAAAAACATAACGTGGTGAATATATGCCTGAAAGCAGAGGTGAAGGTGGTTCTCACCTATATGGAATACTTTTAATAATAGCAGGTGGATTCATCGTTGCTACTGGAATACTGAACTTAGTTGGGTATAATCCTTTGGTTGAATGGTTGCCTTCAGATCTCGAATTTCTGGCGGGAACGCTAGGATGGACTACAATTGGGATTGGCGCTTGGGGCATCATTGGTGGGATGGGACTTCTCAGGGACCAAGAATGGGGCTGGGGAATCTCACTGGTGGTTCTCTCTCTTGTGATTATAACCTTCATTTCAGAAGTCATCAGTGGTTTTATTATCCAGGATTGGTTCAATATCAATTTATGGATCAAGTTTGCGGCGATGATTGTCGCTGGCGTTGGGATTGTCTACCTCTTACTCACGAAATACAAATACGCATAAAGCACCAATTTTTTCCTCTTTTTTTAGAACCTATTTTGTATTTGAATAACAATTAGTGGAAAAAGATAGAATCATTATATAGTTATGAAATAAACAAGATTTATAATAGTCCAGTCCGATCATAAGAAAAAGAGTGGTTTGTGAACGCTTTTGATTCCTAAAATTGATATTAATACGATTTATAATCGGCTCTCTGAGTTCAAAGCTAGTGGCAAAAAGATTATTGGTGTTTTTTCTCATACGCTCATTCCGGATGAGCTTATTTATGCCGCTGGGGCAATTCCCATCAAGTTGAATTTGGGGGGCGATGATCGCTTAGCAGCGATAGGAACCGAATATCTTACGCAGGCGACGTGCCCCTTTGCACGTGGATGTATCGGATATTTTGATCAATCCAATCCAATCTATACCTTATTTGATGCTTTTATTGGAGGGAATTTCTGCAACGGCGATCTTTGTGCATCTGAAATGATTTGCAAATTCTTTAAAATCCCATGGCTGAGAGTTACCTTTCCCACGACCTCCAGGCAGTTTTCGCTTAAATTTTTACGGCAGGAGTATTTAAAGTTGACAGAGGGGCTCGAAGCCTTGACGGGCACTCAAATTCTGTCAGAGAATCTATTTTCAGCGTTTGAGAAATATAATACCCTACGAGAGGCTCTGCTCCAGGTCAATCTGCAAATGAAAGATCATAATACAACACTCATGGGGGAGGATTTGCATAATTTAATGCATCTCTTTTTCCTGCTTGGACCCGATGAAGCTCTCCAAATCTTAAAAACCATTAAAATAGAGGTTGGCGACTCTTCTGGGACTCGAGTTCCAATTTTACTTTCGGGGTCTGGAATTGCGTTAGGTGATGAATTAATTCATATTATTGAAGAATTAAATGCACGAGTCACTATTAATGATACTTGGACTGGGCTCTATTTTTACAATGAAAAACTAGTTTATTCGCCCCAAGATGATCCATTTGATGCGCTCGTGAATCATTATCTTCTAAAAAATGAGTCGGCACGTATGGTCCCGAACGTTCGGCGAGTTCCCCGCGTATTGAAATTAGTGAAGGATTATAACATCAAAGGGGTTATCAACCACATTTTGAAATTCTGCGATCCCTATGTTGCAGACCGCACTCGCTTTAAGACGGCGCTTCAAGCGGTGGATATTCCCGTTTTGGAGCTAGAGCGCGATTATGCCACCAGTCTAGAACAGTTAAAAACCCGGATCGGAGCCTTTCTTGAAATGCTTGCTTGAGGAATAGTTATGAGCCAAGGTACACGGATAGTCAATGATATTTTCCGGAATAACTTCCTAAGATTAACTGTCAAATTTTTTTCGGGGAAAACCCAACTCCAATTAGCGCGTAAAATGCATAAGAAGGTCATTTCGATGGCACTACCGGCGGGGATTGAATTAGTTTTAGCCGCAGATGCCATGCCCATCTTTCTCTGCCGGGTAGGTGACTATTCATCTCAACCCTTCCTGCGAGCTGCCCGGCTTTACCAGGGTTTGGTGGGCTGGGATCTACTATCTAGTGGCGTCCGATTCTTGCGACCCCTTTTAGGAGATCAGTTTTTCTCGGAAATAATAGACAAATTATTAAATACGCTTTATTCCACCTACGAAAAGTATATTGCAGTGGCAGAAAGTGAGGGCACTCCGCTAGATTCGTGTTTTGGTACTCGATTAATATTAGGTGCAACATGGCCTCATTTAAAGCAAGTAACAGGAACCCTAGGCTACGGAACGCGTTGTAATTGGTTCTCTAAAGTATTTGAGGAGATTGGAGAAAAAAGCCCAATGATCCTGCTGGAGATACCAAATCTTGATTCAAAATCCGCCGAAGAAATGATGCTTGAGAGTTTAAATCAAACTATCGCCAAACTAGAGCAACTTACTGGAAACACAATTACAAATGAGAAGTTACGTAAGCAGACGATGATTGCCAATGAAATCAAGGAAGCATATTTAAAAATTCTGGAAATTTGGAGCAAAGAGAAAATACGGCTCCATCCGCTTACGTTTACCAATCTTTTATCCTTACTTCACATCGCGTTCACCGATTTTCTATGTGAACCTAAATTCTTTAGACAAACGCTCCAACAATTAGCAAAGGATTTGGAATTTGTTAGGAATGATATGTTTGATACGGCGTCTATGCCAAAATTGATCCTTGTCAATGCGTTCGGAGGTTATGAACCGCGTTTACCAGATATTGTGGACAGTTTAGGGGGACGGATGCTTATCGCCGATTGGGAAGTCCTCAAGATCCTTTATAGGATTGAGGTTAATGGCAGTGACATGCTTAAAAACTATGCGAAGGCCCTCATCAGCTTTGAATCTGCCTGGATGGATAATACAACCCTAGTCGATCGTTATATTTCTGTCGCTACAAAGTACAAGGTCGATGGAATTCTCTTCAATAGCATCTACGGTTGCAAGTCCATTACCCCCTCGTTGAAATTGTTCAAGGAGAGATTGCAGGAGGCGAACCTCGCATTAGTTGACATCGGCTTTCAGAATGTCGGTGATAATAATGAACAGTTGAAAACGCGGATCGGAGCCGTCCTAGAGATTATCCATGAGAGAAAGGGCTAATCTCTTCTTTGGTTATATTAATCTTAGAACATCCTTGAGAAGAAGTAGGCGATAGAGGAGCTGATCTCTTTTATTGTTCCAACCCTCTGTGAGCTTCCCTTTAAGGTCTTTCGTTAATGGAAAGGGGGATTCATCCAAAAGGTCTTGAATTTTGTTATTCTGAGCAGTTAATTCGCCTGAAATTGCCTCTAAATCTTTTGAAATTCTTTCCTTTGTGGATAGATCCTTTGTAATTTTCAATTTATTTAAAGAGTTTTCCAAAACATTTATTTTTTTGAAGATATCCTGAAAGACTGTATCATAAATTGAATCCATGGTGATTATATAGTTTGAAACCACTTTTTCTTCATCTAGCACGACGGGCTGATCGGCGTGTGGTCGGTTTACCTTAAAATCAGCAGAGATTGAAAATTGCTTTTGATCTATGTTTCTTCGATATATTAATTCACTCATCTTGTTTATTACGGCTGTGACATTGAGCCCAGTCTTGAAGCTCACTTCATAATAGCCTTGCAATTTATTGGCAATCATAAATTGTTCGATATCTGCATCATCGACATTTTTTAAATGGAAGAGGTCCGCTTTTGTTCCGATGAGGAGAATAGGGGCATCCGCCAGGTTTTTATGGATAAAATTAATCCAATCTGGCAATTTTCTAAAAGTTTCTAACCGGGTCAAGTCGAACAACAGTAAAATGCCAGATACGCCCGTCATGTAATGCGGTTGCAAGGTTTTGTACCTTTCCTGCCCCGTGAAATTCCAAACAACCAGCGTCATTTCAATATCGACGCTTTTCAGAATTTTAACGGCGAAAGAAACGCCATAAACCTGTTCGTGGATTTGTTCTATACTCTCCTCGAACCTAGAGCTGCAAAACTTATTCAATTCGCTCTTTCCAACATTTGGTTCGCCGAGCACTGTAATTTTAAATTTATATTGCGTTTGCATCGAAACTCCCTCATTAACGATGTTTTTAACCACGAAACTGTTCCATTTGTGAGTTCTTTAGCTACAACAGTTACTTATTCCTTTAACAACAACAATTAATTATTCTTTATTTAGATATATCTAAAAATATAAAATATCTTCAGATTTTGAAGGCGTAAAAAATATGGATAAACAGGCAAAAATCAAATTGTTTAAACGCTTTACACTGATTTCGGCGATTTTAATACTAATTCTCTTAATGTTCCCACCAACCGCACCAGTATACGCAGCAGACACGGATGGCGATGGACTTGATAACGTCGATGAGCAATATTACATGCAATTGTACGCGCCGACACTCTATTTCAAAGCTGGCGAAAACTTTTTCCCAGTGGATCCCTCCTATTTTGTGGATAATTGTATTTTGTATCAGAACACAGGTACGCCGCCGTCTATTATCGATCTCAATCCCTCCATTACTACCATAGATTCCTATACAACCAATGATTACTTTCTGGGAAGTGCAATTGGTGGCTATTCGGCGATTCTAGCTGACTACGCAAGTAATCGGGCAACTCTTGGTTACCAGATTTATGGCCACGTCTATCCTGAAGGCGACTTTATTGCAGTCGAATTCTGGTTTTTCTACGTCTATAACGACGGCGCGTTAAACCAGCACGAAGGCGACTGGGAAATGATCGTGGTTCTTCTGAACGAGAGTAGTTCTTCTGAACCAGTTTCAGCGGTTTATTCGCAGCATTCCGGTGGTGAGGTAGCAGCCTGGGCTGATGTAGAAAAAACTAATACAACGCATCCGAATGTTTATGTCGCTAAGGGCTCCCATGCCAACTATTTTCGCCCCTATCAAGGCAAAGTCGGAATAGAGAATGATGAAGTCTCTAATGATGGCTTTGTTTTACCCTACAATGATCCGGATGTGACCTTTGAACTTCTAAGCGAATTAGGGAATCATCCCGTCTCTCAGGACTGGATCGTATATGGCGGTCGATGGGGCAATTTTACCGGCACAGTTGATGCATTAATGGGGTTTGCAGGACCGTATGGCCCTGGACATGAAGATAACTCTGAGAAATGGATAAGCCCAGCAACTTGGGCGCTCGGAACCTTTCCAGTGAATTCGGGATGGTTCATCCTCTGCTGGATCATGTACTATCTCCTCTACATCTTCTTAGCCATTTTCGCGATACAGCTCATCATCAAATTGATTCGTGCAGCCAGAACACGTAGCTCGAAGGAAGGCCCCGGTTTGGGCACCGTTTTACAAGGGCGAGCGACATTTGGAGTGGTACTTGGAGGCATCGCAATGCTTTTAACGGTGATTGCAGTATTCTTTCCATGGTATTCCATCACAGCAGATGTAGACACATCTATTATCTCTGCTGAGGGGCAAATTTTGATCATCGATGGTTGGAAAGGACTTCAGATTAATCCCTTAATCACAGGGGCGGGTTACTCATCCCTTATGAATGTTGCGATTCCCTTTTATATTGTCTTAATCACAGGGATAATTTTGACCTTTGTGGACATTATCGGCGCAAAACGAGCAAAAAGCCTTGGCAATAAATTCATTCTAGGCGGCCTTTCTTTTCTGATTTTCCTGATAATCATCATTATCTTGATAAGTCAACTTGGAGCACTAATGCCCTATTTAGAATCTCTGTTAGGAATAACCCTTCCCCCGGAAATCATTACTCTTATGACCGGCATCTCCCAACAACCCTTCCAAGGTGCATCTTCGATTTCATGGGGCAGTCTAGGAACAGTGGATCTTGCGTGGGGCTTAATGATGGGGGCATTTTTGCTACTAGGGTCTGCAGTAATCAAAATATTTGCTGGCATCATTTTACGATCAACTCCCGAAAGAGCCTAATTCCCTCACTTCTTTTTTCTTATTAAACGATTTTCAAATTCTTGGATGACAATTATGAAGGAACAAGATATTATTATCGCCGGGGCTGGTCCAGCCGGCTGCATTTTCGCATTAACCCTGAAAGAGGACATTTCAATCACCATTCTAGAGCGAAAAGCAAAAGAGGAGCTGGGGCACGATTGGACCGATGGCTTCGACAAATCAATCGTGGAAAGTCAGACAATTTTGCAGTATGTAAGCAAGCTGATGGATACGCCCGCAGCAGATTTTTATACCCCCGATGGGCAAGGACATTTAAATGCGCCCCTCACAGGGCGAATGGACATCGATCGGAAGGATCTCGCGAGAAACCTCGTTTCAGCTATTGAAAAGCGGGTTAATATCACCTTTATTGAACATGCGGACATCCAATCGCCTCTCATTGAAAACAACTGCGTGACGGGTCTCAAATTCTCCCGAGAAAACCAAGAGCAGTTCATTCGATCTAAATTAGTGGTGGATGCAACAGGCTTTTCAGCGGTCTTGAGGAAAAAATTGCCCCCAACTTTCTCTTGCTATGAGGGCGATTTGAAGCAACCAGATACGTTCCTTACATTTCGTAAATACATCAAGCGCCCACAGGACCTGCAACTCCACCAATATCGAATTCTCTTTGGCAAATACCGGGCACTTTCTTGGATTAATACGGAATTAGAGGCGTGGATTGATTTCCTTGCGACTGTCCCTAATTTTCCAGGTCATAAAGACCCCAAAGAGATTGTCGAAGAACTGGAACACACGCTGATGCAAGAAACAGGGTTGAAACTGAATTTGACGCCCCTCCGCGCAAATTATTATAGTGCCATTCCGATGCGACGGTGCTTGGACTCCTTCTGTGAAAACAATTTTCTGCTCATTGGCGATGCCGCATGCCAAGTCGAACCCATTACGGGGTCTGGTATTGCTAGTGGAATGGTTGCCGGATTTATCGCAGCGCAACTCGTGAACAGCCTTTTCGCAGAGGGTAAACCTTTATCCAAGGAGAATCTCTGGCGTTACAATTATGAATGGATCAAAAAGATAGGCGCACAATTTGCTGCGTTGGATGTTATTCGGCTTTTCCTATTGGGGCTTTCTGAAAAAGATTATAATTTCTTAATAAGAAACCGTATCATTACAGAGGATGAGTTTAGAAAATCGTTATCTGGCGAAAAATTGCGGATCGGATTGGCCACGATGCTCCAAAAGGTGTGGCGCGGATGGAAGCGGTTAGGGCTACTCCTAGATTTAAATCGTGCCATTCAGGATTCCAGCAAGATTAAAGATATTTATTCCTCATATCCCCAACGATTTGATGAGCAAGCATTCAAAATATGGCAGAAACGAAGAGATAGCATCATCAATAGGTATTATAAACGGATCGAAACACGTACAAGTTCCTAATAAGGATTTTACTCGCACCCTAAGTAACTCCTTGAAAGTAAAATTAATATCCTCTAAGCTTAGGCTCCAGGAGGGAGAGAGTTCGTCATCTCCCGGGTATTCCCGGGATCAGAACAACAGAGAGGAGGATATATGGAAGCCGATTACAATTAAAGCTCTTTGAAAACTTCACGTGCCACTCGCATTATTTCAACTACTTTTTTGTAGTTTCCCATGCGAATATGCATATGCACTAACGCGTTTAATGCACTATAAGCTGAAGGGTCATCATTCCGTTTTAAAGCGCGAATCGCATATTTAGTGCAGCGATCAATGGCACCGTTCAAATCTGGTATCATATCCATTTCATCATCACCTGTTGTTAATTCTCATAGAACTTTCCTCCCCGCTAAATATAAAATCCGAGAATATCCGCGTATTATTTCTAAGCAACTTCAAAATAGAGATGAGCTATTTTCAGGATACAAAAAAAAAGATGAAGATTTAATTGTAAAGAGATTTTATGTGATACACGCTGCCCGCTTCTCTGCATGTAATTTTGCCTGCGCTTCCTTTATTTCTTTCAAGCGCTTTCCATCCAAGGGGTAGAAATAGAGCGAAGCAGCCCCTATAACAAGGGCAATGGCAGGGAAAATGAACATGATCGACCGTAAGCCCATTTCCAACGCATAAGAATAAGTTCCCGGGTCATAGACTAGCCAACCATTCGTACTCAGGACAACTCCGATTGTTACAAAGGTAAGAATAGTGGATAAGCGAATAATTAGAGCATTTATACCATAGTAGCCTCCTTCACGCCTGCATCCAGTTTTCAATTCGTCTTCATCGACTATATCGCTCACTAGTAAATCAATATAATAAAGAGAACCCGCAAGTCCAAACCCAACGATAGCCATTGTTATCAATCCTGAGATTTGATCTGAGATAAAATAGAAGGGAGTTAATGCCGCCGCCCACCAAAGCATCGAAATCATGTACCCTTTCCTAACACCGATCCGATGACCTACAATTTTCCAGAAATAAAGCCCGGGAATCGCCATCAGAAATACTACTAAGAGCAATGCACTTAACATGAGACTTCCTTTTTCGATTCCCAAGACATAGGTCCCATAGAAGGGAACAATAGGGAGCAGCATACCATAAATATACCAAGTCATGAGCGCCGCAACGACATAAAACAAGAATGACTTGTTTTTTAACGTATATTTAAAAGCTTTGAACACATTTGGTGTTTTATAGGCATCCTGCTTGAATTCCTTTTTTTCTTTTATACCCCATTTTATAAAAATTAGAAATCCCACCAGCACTATGATTCCTAAAATGGCGCCAACCAATTGAAATTGCGATTCGGTGTAGGGATAGCCATGTACATTTGTTAAATCTTCAATGAATAGCGTAGGCAAAACAACTGCCACGATGAGACCAACAATCGTTAATAGTCGTCTCATTCTACTCACGCTGGCCCGAGCTTTTTCGTCAATATACATTTCGGGAAACAAACTAGTATGATTGAGCGATACCATTGTGTAAACGCCATCAAATGCCATGATAATTATGATAAAATACGCAAATGCAGCTTCTTTAGACGTTTGCAGCGGCGTAAATAAAAGAAACATGATGATCGCAAGAGGAATCGTTCCTACAACAATCCAAGGTTTGCGTTTCCCCCACTTAGATTTGGTCCTATCGCTTAGCAATCCTAAGAGCGGATCGTTCAATGCATTCCAAATTGACCAGCCAATGAAAGCCCATGTAATCCACCAGGCATCAAGTCCTATTACAGCAAAATAAAATGTGAAAATTAAATAGGTAAAACCTTGGTAAGCCACTGTATCAGCGAATTGTCCAACACTGTACGAGAATTTTTCCTTGAAAGGATGTGTTTCTTCTGCCAAACTAACTCAACTCGGTTTATGCAAGAGTTTTTCTATGCAGATAGAAAGGGAAATTTCAAATATAAATTTTCTATTGCTAGCATGAAATCTCTAGAAGGGCTAACATGGTCAATTTAGATCGATTATTTTACCCGAAGAATGCAGTAGCATTGATAGGGGTGAGCGATATCCCCATAAAGGGGGCAACTGCTTTCTTATATGCTTTGCGAAAGGTTAACTTTCCGAATCCCATTTATTGCGTGAATGTTGCTCGAAAAAAGGTTTTATTCAATGAGGATGCCTATCCAAGCGTGCTGGATATTCCCGCTGAAATTGATTATGCGATTATTGGAGTTCCAGCTAAAGATGTCCTTCAGGTAATTAAAGAATGCAGCCAAAAAGAAGTAAAATTTGTTACAATCTTTACTTCGGGTTTCAGTGAGCTGGGAACGGAAGAAGGACGAGTATTAGAAAAAGAGATTCTCAAATATACTAAGAATGGTATGCGAATAGTAGGTCCGAACTGTTTAGGAGTCTATTGCCAAGAGAGTAAGGTTACAATAACAGAGATCCTAGATGTACCAGTGCAGAAAGGAGATGCCGCATTTCTTTCTCAATCGGGGGGACATACAAGCTCTTTTTTCTATATTGGAACTAATAGAGGAATTCCTTTTAATAAAGTGGTAAGTTTAGGGAATCAGTGCGATCTTACCCTTCAGGATTTCATTGAATATTTTGGGTCTGACGACCAAATCAAAGTTATATCCTGTTATGTAGAACGACTCAAGGATACAACTCGATTTTTTGAGGTATTGCGAGGGGTTTCGCAGAAGAAACCCGTAATTTTCTGGAAAGGCGGTTATACCAAAGAAGGAATAATTGCAGCTTCATCCCATACGGGGGCAATCAGTTCTTCTTATGAAATATTTAGAGATGCAATCAATCAGCACGGCGGCATTATTGCTGAATCCATGGAAGAACTTGCAGATTTGACGCTTGGAGCACGCATGCTGGCAAACAGACCTTTAGGAAAAAAGATTGGTTTGGTTGTGCCAGGGGGCGGGACCGCTGTTGAGATGACGGATGAAACCATAAGATGTGGATTGGAGGTTCCCGAACTCCCAAAGGAAACGAGAGAGAAAATCCTCTCGATAATTCAAGATGTAAATACGAGCACTAGAAACCCGGTGGATTTAGGCGTGTTGGGATGGATTTCAGATGTTTTTGCCAAGACAATTGCCTACCTCGCAGAATCCCCCGTTGATATGGTAGTTTTTTATCTCATGACCGAAAGAGTCCCTGATATGGCTGAACGATTGGGCGATCGGACTTTAGAAAAATCCTTCTTGAGGAAGATTAAACTCGCCTTAAAAGCCTCTACCAAGCCTTTTATTTGCATTCTTCCAAATTTCAATGTCAGCAATCCTGAAATAGCGGCAATAAGACGGACACTGATTCAGGGGCTGAGTGATTTGAATATTCCGCATTTTCCTTCAATGAGCCGGGCCGGGAATGTCATATTCAAACTACGAGCCTATCAGAAATTTGTGCAGGCACAGAAAAGTCTGAAGTAAAAATTAGTGTGAAGTAGATATTATTTTTTAATTAATTGCACCTTATAGCCATTCATTAGCGGCATTCCCGAGAGCTTATCTAATTTATAAGAATCGGTTAATTGATTGATATTTTCCCCGGGATGTTGGTTGGCAAAGGAGAGATAGGTATTTTTATGTCCCCAGCCATGCGGATAGCAAAGGACTTTCGGAATAATATCTTCCGTAATCTCAATAGGCAGCTCAACAGAACCGATTTCATTCCGGAGTATAACCATCTCGTCTTGCTGCAAGTTCAGACGGTTCGCATCGGAGGGATTAATCAGTAATCTCGGTTCGTCCTTGTTTCTCCATAAAAACTCAATATTATGCAACCATGAGTTTGAAGTCTTTAAATTTCGTTGTCCTATTAAAAGGAACTCATCATCCTGGAGGTTGAATTTCAGATCCTGTGCCAATCGTTCTGTTAGGCTCTTGCGGCATAGCTCTACCTGCTCCATGATTTGAGGATCTACTAATGGAATTTTCTTGTTTTTCGTTCTGAGATACCGTTTCAAAACGTTATACTCATTCCTTCCTAGCAAGATGGTCCCTCTTTTCTTCAACTGCGCCAGTGTTAATGCACCAGAAGATAGGTACGGGAATTTTTTATTTAGGACCTGCCCCAGAAAGAATAGGATTTTCAGCAATTTTTCAGGATCAAATTTCTTATGCATAAACTGATAAAACTTCGGAATTATATCAAAAATTACATTCCCAAACGCAGTGAGTTTTAGTAAATGAATCAGGCTCAGTAAAATTTCCCATTCGGCTTTCGGCCCCTGTTCGTCAGGTATTCTAACAGGCGCCACATACTCGATATGCGGAAAGAGTTGGTAGTTTAAACTAAACAGGGGATAATTGGCATTCTCAAGGGGCGTTTTCACTGGTAGGATGTAGTTCGCCGCAAGGGACGCCGTTTCATTGATATAATAATCAAGCATAACACATAAATCCAGCTTTTTCAAGGCCGTTTTGAATTCATTCGAGTTCGGAGAACTGAGGACAGGATTCCCGCCTGAAATTATCAAAGCACGTATGGGATTTTTAGGCATTGTGATTTCACGCGCCAAGGTAGCTAAGGGAAAAGCCCCCATTACATCCGGATAGTTCCCGATGCGGCTACGCTGTGTATCGAACGGCCCTAACCCTAAGAGCCCACCCAACTGAGCGATATTAACTAAATTTTTGCCGAAAATTTTCCCGCCAGGTCTATCTAATTTCCCTGCCAAAATATTGATAACCTCAATAGCCCAAGCATCCAGTGTGCTAAAGGTGGATAACGCAGTCCCGATCCGCCCGTAGAGCACCGCTTTTTTGGTTTTTACGAATTTACGGGTAAGATCATAGATTTTCTGAGAAGGGATTTGGCAAACCTTTTCTGCTACCTCAGGTGTAAACTCATTTACCAGTGCTTTCAAGGATTCAGAATTCGTGCAATTTTCCTGTATAAATTCATTATCCATAAGGTTCTCCATAAGGATAATATGCATCATTGCCAGAAGTAAGTAGATATCCGTATCCGGAACTATTGGAATGTAGTGCTCCGCATCGTTTGCTAGGGCTTTTGCCGTCTCGTTTCTGCGGGGGTCGATCACATAAATTTCGCCGCCTCTCTTCAGAATATTCTTCAAAACGCCACGTATATTCGTGCAAATGGCTAAACTCAAATTGGTCACAAGAGGGTTTGAGCCCACGATGATAAACAGATCGGTATTGACTAAATCGGGAATCGGATTTACAATCGAGCTCCCATATAGAAGGTATTGGGCAACGAAATTGTTGTTATTATCGACCGAGCCGGCATTATACATCATGCTACTTTTTAACGCACTCATAAATCCGGAAACAAACAGGCTATGCGCATAGTGCTGCAAGGAATTTGTTCCCATGTAGTAGGCAATCGCATTAGGAGTATATTTTTCACGGATTTCATGTAGTTGATCCGCGATTTCATGAAGCGCTTGTTTCCATGAAATCTGTTGAAACTGCGCCCCCACACGTTTTAAGGGTCTTTGAAGCCGATCCTTATCATTCGTTATATGACCCCAAGCAAGTCCTTTCGGACAGCAATACCCTCTACTGAGGGGATGGTCCTTATCAGGCTTCACAGATAGAACTTCATTGTTTTCAACTTCGATGAGCAATCCGCACCCGGCATTGCAGTTCGGACAGGTAAATTTTTTAATATTAGACACCCTTTCTTGCTTTTTTTTAATTTTTCAAGCACAAATCCAGGATTAATTCCCACCAATAATTTTTTTTAATTTTAAAGTATTTTACAAACTTCAAATTCAATTTGGCTTATTAATAATAAATATAAATACGCTCTATAGATTAGAATTATCAATGACAAATGCAGAATTTAATTTATGGTATTCGGAAGCTCAGAATGATTTCGACGTCGGAAAAATCCTTTTTCGGAAAAAAAAATACAATTCTGCAAGTTTTCACTTTGTTCAAGCGGCATGAGAAGAAGGCAATAGATGCAAATGGATCCATCCATTGATTATTCAAATTTGTTCTTAGACATGATCGAAAAAATTCAAGAAAAAATAGTTTTACGCGCAATTATTTTAATTGGATCTCGTGCAAGAGGAGATGCGAAGTATTATAGCGATTTTGACATAGTTGTTATTGGTGACTTTGATATGCCTTACATTGAACGCATAAAATGGGTTCTCTGGCACTCACCCTCCGTTCCAGTAGATATTTTCTGCTATACGCCCGAAGAATTCAATACAATGTTTTATTCCTATCAATTAATTGCAATTGATGCTATTGGGGAAGGCGTCATTTTATATGGCGAAGATTTTATAAAACCTTATAAATTAGAATACAAAAAGTTTGTAGAACATGGAATGCGAAAAACCCCCTGCACGCTCATTCCGCCTTCAATGTAATTAACTCAATCACAATCCTTATTCTTCATTAACGAGAGGCTCATTTAATGAGAGTTTTATTGCTCAAACCGAAAGTCATAGGGAACCCCTGGATTCCACTTGGATTGGCATCCATCGCCGCTTTCATTCGAAAAGATGGTATTGATGTCAGAATAGTGGATGCAAATGTCGTGTACTTAAATAAGGACAAGTTATCCACGATTATCAAGACCTTCAAGCCGGACATTATTGGAACTGGGGGAATGACTATCCAACAAGGTGATGCCCTCAACCTAGGCGCCTTAGTGAAGGGCATAGCTCCGCATATACCTCTAATTTATGGAGGCGTTCACTTTACATTTTTCCCGCAAGATGGATTGAAGTACGGCGATATCTGTGTTATAGGAGAGGGCGAAGAGACCTTTTTAGAAATTTGCAAGGAAAAAAATCTCAAAAAAATTAAAGGGATTGCTTTTAAAGAAGATAATGAGGTCATTTACACCGAAGAAAGACCGCTCATTCCAGATCTCGATATTATTCCTTTTCCAGCGTATGATCTACTTAATATTAACGCCTATAAGGACTATCTCATCACCCGTGAGAAAGCAATAAGTATGATGACTGGGCGTGGTTGCCCCTATAATTGTGTATTCTGCGCCTCGCCTCAACTCTGGAAACGGAAAGTAAGAGTCCATTCGCTAGATTACGTCTTCAAGCATATCGATTTTTTAATCAAGAACTATTCTTTGAAAAATTTACGCATTATGGATGATACCTTCACGCTCAATAAAAAGAGGGTCTATGATTTTTGCGATAAAATTGAGGAGCACCGGTTTAAACTCAAAATGACCTGTTTGACCAATGTAAGGAACGCGGATTATGACCTTTTCAGGAGAATGAAAGAAGTTGGATTTGCAATTGTCGCTTTTGGAATAGAATCCGGCAATAATGAAATATTACAGAAAATTAACAAGGGAATTACCGTTGAAGAGGCGAGGAACGCCGTAGTAATGGCGAAAAAAGCGGGACTCAGAACTGAATTACTCTTCATGGTTGGAAATATAGGTGAAACCAAACAAACCATTATTGAATCTATCAAATTGGCGAATAAACTCAATCCAATCGGATCCAACTTCGATAGATGGTATCAAATTAGGCGATACAATGTCTTTCAATTTGCGACACCTTCTCCCGGGTCTAAATTCAATGAAATAGCAAAAGACTATGGAACCGTGGTCGATGAGAATTATGAAGGATATAATCACGCACGGCCGGTTTTTATTCCTCAAGGGTTAGATGAGAAGACCATGATAAAATTACAAGACATTGCTTTACTCTGGACGAATAAATACCCGCCAAAATGGTTGACTCGGGTCACTAAAACATTGAAAGAGCAACGATTTCTAAAATTTCTTTATAAAAAATTGTTAAATCGCTTTGAATAGACCATCGATTCTATAGAGTCGTGAAATGCCGATTTCACGACTCTCATATACTAATTAATTGATGATCCTGAATTACTAAACATGATGGCTTCTGTAGCAAAAACTTAGGTACTTCTTCAAAGAAATAGAAATGTAATAATTGTAGAAATAAAAAAAAAGAGAAAAGTTATATTAGTTTAGATGGATAACTTAATATCCGCCTTACTAATGGTCTTGCGCTTTGCATGTTTGGCCAAAGTTAATGCTTTTTGGGTTATTGCGGTAGCTTGATCGTTTAAGAATTCCTGAAGTGCTAATATCGCATCTAGAGCTACGATTCTCGCATTGGCTTCATTCTTCATCAATCTTCGCAAAGCGGTTTTGGTGATTACTTTTTTGTCGCCTGCCATTTTTTTCTCCCTCATGGCATTATTTTTAATCTACTTTTAAGTAAATTTCTTATTTTTCGCTATGATTAAGTAGATACTTTTTATAATCTACAATTAGGATTTACCATAAAAAAGATATAAAAAGATATGGGTTTTTTGTCCAAAGTTCATTGATAGATTTCTGATCTAACTTCATAAGTAGGGGGGTTATTCTCAATGATTGCTGAAATGAAAAAGAAAAATCGAAACCTCGTGGAATTGATCTGTATTTTTTAGAAAAAATTTAATATTTTTATTAAAGGGGTTTTTTAAGTCTATAGCATTTTTAAAAAAAATTATGGATTGATTTTCAGAAAAAACTGGACCACTCTTTAGCCCTGAGAAGAAAAAATCGGACCATTCGCTCTTAAAAATGTGGTTTTGGTTGTGTAGTGCAGTAAAAAATGATTTTTTTCAGGGTGCTTCCTATGAGCCACCACAAACTAAATTCAAGCCTCTTACTTTTTACGCTTTTTTTTTCAAGTTTCCTCGCAATTTCGCCTTACTTAATGCATTTTAGCCCTTTAACAAGCCAGGAAAATCAAGGTCCCGCTGAGAATCAAGCGACCCTAAAAACTAATTACAACTGGACAAAAGCTTGGCTGGTCTCCATATCAAGTACAACCTATGCCTATGAGCCTGCCGTTGCGGTGGATGCAAAAGGCAATGTCCATATTGTATGGTATGATGCATCGCCTTATTATGATGGAAATTCAAATTATGATATCGTCTACCGGAGGTGGAATGCGACCACGGGGAATTGGGGTGGCTTCACGAATACGACAGATCTCATTTCCAAAATCAGTTCAAGCGATGCTCGCTATCCAGATATTGCGGTAGATGGGAAGGGGAATATCCATATCGTATGGCAAGACTATACAACATTATATACTGATAATTCGGGCAGTTATGATATCTTTTATAGTTATTGGAACGTTACTACAAAACAATGGCGAGGGCATACCGCCGATTATGATTTCCTTTCGCCCAATTCCACTTCTACTTGTGGGCCGCCCGCCATTGCGGTGGATGCCCAAGGGAACGTGCATGTAGTTTGGGCGGATTATAGTAGTAATTACGGTAATGATAATGCGTATGATATTGTTTATAGATGTTGGAACGCAACCAAAAATGTCTGGGGCAAAATAGAGAATGTTTCCACTGAAGCCACTCTTACTGCCGAGAATCCGAGCATTGCAGTTGATAGTGGGGGCAATGTGCATGTGGCATGGGAAGACACAACGAATTATGTTAGGATGGATGGTACTTATGATGACATCGCCTATAAGTTTCGGAATGCAACCACCGGTCTTTGGAGAGGGCGCATCAATGCCACCGATGAAATCAGTATTGAAAGCACTTATTATGCGTATATGCCCGTGATCAATGTGGATGCTTTAGGAAAGGTGAATATTGTTTGGTATGATAACTCAATTATTTCGGGGATAACGGATAGTTATAGCGATTATGATATCTTCTATAAATATTGGAACGGCACAAGATGGACTGGGCATGTTAAAGCCATCGATGTGATGTCCGATGCTGTTACCACCTCTTATTCTAGTTATACGCCCGCCATCGCGTCAGACAATGGTGGCAACTTATACGTGGTTTGGCGCCAAACGGGGAATTGGTATGGATCGGGAGGGGATGATGACATTGTTTGCCGCATTTGGAACGTTACTACGACCACTTGGATGGTGCCTGTCCTGGTATCTACGGAAAGCACGACGGCTTCATCGCTTCCAGACATAGCGGCAGATACAACGGGTGCTGTGCACGTGGTGTGGCAGGAATATATAAGTGGTAGCATTTATAAGATTCATTATAAGAAAACAATGACAACGCCACCAGTTCCAACGGTATTGGCGCCTATCTCGCCGAATCCAAATCCAAATTATGAGGTCGAATTGAGTTGGCAGGAACGGATATCCGCAACCCAATATTACATATATAGAAACACTTCGTTCATCAGCTCAGTGGTGGGTTTGACCCCCATTGCCATGGTTTCGGGTTTGAGTTACACGGATAAAATTACTCAGAACGGAACTTTTTATTATGTTATCGTCGCAGCAAATCTAATGGGAAATACCTCAATTTCCAATTGCCAAAATGTGACCATGTCATTAATAAAAGGCATGCAACGGATTACTATTACCAGCAATGCCGACTTTATCCTGTATGCATCAAAAGGAAATGGCAGTGCAATTAGCCCTTGGATCATCGAAGGAAACTACATTAACGGCGTTAGTCGCACCTGCATTCTCATTTCTGGGACTACAGACTACTTCATCTTGAGAAATTCCACCGTATTTAATGGAGTTCGAGGAATTCAGCTCAAAAATGTTATTAATGGGAAATTGATTAATAACACTGCACGTTTCTGCAAGGACGGCATCGAAGTAGTTGGAGGCCAGAAGAATCAATTGCTTTCAAACAAGGCCTACAGCAATACAGGAAACTCCAGCTGGACGGGAAATGGGTTTTTACTGAACCAGACAACTAATAATTGGCTAGATGGGAACCAAGCCTTTAATAATAGGGGGAGCCAATATTATGGTGGGAATGGATTCCTCTTGTATGCCTCAGATATTAATAATTTAACCAACAATATTGCCTATCTCAATGTTAATACGAATTACACCGTGAATACTTGTGGTACTGGCTTTCTTCTCCAGAGTGCTGATAACAATAATTTGAGGCACAACACGGCTTATAGTAATAGAGGGGGCAGTTATTTTTGTGGTATCGGATTTTTTAACTTAAATGGTGGGGGGAATATTTTACAGGAGAATATCGCCTATAACCACACCACTGGAGACGCAGCCGGGATCTATATGAGAAATACAAACAGTAACAATAAACTCATAAATAATACGCTTTATAAGAATGAGTATGGGGTGGATATAATAGGGGGCAGTACCGAAACCTTAAACTACAATAAGTTATTCAGCAATGTCTATGGAGCAGAACTATGGGGAAGCGGATTCACGATTTACAAAAATACCGTTTGGAACAATAGTAATGGTATCTATCTCTGGGTATCATATAATTACATAATTGCCAACAATACGGTTTATAACAATACAAATTACGGATTTTCATCTAGTAGCAACTCTAAACTCGAATTCTACAATAATACAGTCTATAAGAACGGGCTCGGGATTGATCTCGGGAGCTCAGATGAGTGCATCCTCATCGATAATGTAGTGCGAGATAACACCGGAAGGGGATGTTCAGGATACGGTAACTTCACGCGATATTTCCGCAATACCATTTATCGAAATGGTATAGGGATTTACGTGGGGTCTGCTAGCTACTCTTCTTATACAAATACCAATATTACTCTCAACCTCATTACTAACAATCGAGAAGGGATTCACCTCCAAAAAGGATACAATACCACGATTCGATATAACCGAATTTACAATAATACGAAGTATAGCATCTATTTAGACAGATCAAATCTCTCGAGTATTACGTGGAACGACATGCTCGACAATGGAAATTTTACCATGCAAGTAAATTCTGTGAATAATCTCATTCAGAGCAATGCCTATTTTCGAGGGACGACTCTCTATACTATTGTCCCAAACCCGGTAATTGACGGGTGGGTGCGCCTGAACTGGCAAAGTGTGCCTTGGGCCACGTATTACCTTATTTACAGGAAATACAATGCCCCCATCTTATACTTTTTCAGTTTGGCTACAATGACCCCCGTTTTAAATGTCACGGGACCTCCAGCTGTTGATAGTACGGTAGCTGTACTGGGTAATTATTCCTATGTAGTTGTTGCGGGAAATGCGACCTGTTGGACCTCGATTTCCAATAATCAATGGGTCATTGTCTCCGCTTATCCTAAGCCTGCTACGCCGGTTTTGGATGCTATTTCTCCAAGTACCTCTTACAACGGGCAGATCGCGTTAAACTGGAATGATGCGCAGAATGCAACCCGCTATTACGTGTATAAACATACTAGTACGATAAATGCGGTGAATATTGGAACGCTTAGCCCGATTGCTAAGGTAACTCTGTCAACCTATACGGATAATGCTTTTATTAATGGGACCTTTTATTATGCGATCGTTGCAGGGAATGCGGGTTTTAATAGTTCTGTCTCAAATTGTCAGAGCGTCTTAATCCAACGCCAGCCCGTCCCATCCACCCCCTCTCTGACCCAGATAGTTCCCAATCCGGATTATGATGGTGTAGTCAAATTAGATTGGGCCGATACTTTCAGTACTACAAAATATTATATTTATAGGGATACTGCCCCTATAATCGGGTTAACGGGGCGCATCCCCTATGCGACGGTTACCCAATCCAACTATACCAATATTATCGCCGTTAACACCACCTTTTATTATGTGGTCGTAGCGGGCAACCTTGGATTTAACAGTTCCATGTCTGTTTGTAGGAATGTGACTGTAATTCTTTATTCAATACCTGGAACTCCTATCTTGAGTTCTATCAATCCCGCTTTAGACTATGATGGTGTAATTCAATTATCTTGGTCTGCCAGTGTCAATACAGTGCAGTATTATATCTATAGGGAACTTTCGTCCATAAGCAGCACAAATGGACTTGTACCCAAAGTTGTTACCACCCAAACCACTTACACAGACGTTATAGGGGTTAATGGAACCTTTTATTATGCAATTATTGCAGTGAATCCGAGCCACAACAGTACTCCTTCAAATAATGGCGTGGTTGAAGTAAAACTCTACTCAATTCCAAGCACCCCCGTTTTAAATCCTATTATGCCTAATGTCGACTACGATGGCATCATTCATTTTAATTGGACTATAAGCTCTTCGACAGATAGATACTATGTTTATCGCAATATCGCCTTCATTAGTGAGGTTGGGGCACTAAGTCCAATAGCCATGGTTACCACAAACGCATACACGGATGTATTATCGATTAATAATACATATTATTATGCAATTGTGTCAGGCAATCCCGCGCATAATAGCACCTCTTGTTCCAATTGCCACTGGGTAATAGCTACGATTATACCCCCTCCGGGCACACCATTCTTAGAGGTTATCACGCCCAGTTTTGACGGGCTGCTCCAATTAAATTGGAATGATACAATAAACACAGATCAATACTACGTTTACAAGGATACTTCATTCATTAGTTCGGTGGCGTCCCGCATTCCTTATGGCGTGGTTACTCAATCTAAATTTATCGGCATTTCAGTGGTTAATGGCACCTTTTTCTTTGTGGTTGTTGCAGGTAATTCCGCCCATAATGGTAGCATTTCCAATTGCCAGAGCATCATAGTTACAATATACCCACTCCCAAATGCGCCCACTTTAAGTCCTATCGTACCAGCTATAAATACCTACGGAATTATCTCGTTGAATTGGACCGATACGGTAAATACCCTGAAATATTATGTCTATAAAAGTAATTCAGCCATATCTGACGCAAGCCTCCCTTCACTACTGCCTTTAGCAGTAATTACTCAGTCGGAGTATTCCTATTTGGAGATGCTAGATGGAGTTTATTATTACGCCATTGTCTCCGCGAACCCCACTTGGAATAGCTCCTGCTCCAATTGTCAAAATGTCACGGTAAACCTCTATAACCCTCCAGGAACGCCGCACTTAGATCTAATTAGACCCAATCCGGATTATGATGGGACAATCCAATTGGAATGGGGCGATGCCATCAATGCTACGAAATATTATATATATCGAAATACCTTAAAAATCACCAATATAAATTCACTTACTCCCAGAGCCATTGTATCCTACTCAAACTACACGGATGTCTTATCCATAAATACTACCTACTACTATGTGATAGTAGCAGGGAATAACAAATTCAACAGTTCGCTCTCTAACTGTGAAAACGTGACCATTGAACGATATCCAGTGCCAAGCACCCCCACTCTGAATTTGATTGTGCCAACGGTGGATTACGATGGCATTATTAAATTGAATTGGTCCGACACTTTGAGCACGATCAGATATTATATTTACAAAGATGTCATTACGATCGTAAACCCCTCCTTGCTCGTGCCCTTAGCAGTGGTTACCCAATCAAATTATACGGATGTATCGTCCATAAATGGGACATTTTATTATGTAATAGTGGCAGGGAATCTAGGATTCAATAGTTCAATCTCCGAATGCAGGAGCGTGAAAATCGAAATGTATCCCCTTCCAACAGCCCCAATCCTCTTGCAGATCACTCCGCTTGCCAATTATGATGGGGTAATTCAGCTGAATTGGTCCGATACTGCAAATACCATCAGATATTATGTGTATCGGGATGAAAACCTCATTACACCTCTCACTATTAATTCGCTTACTCCGATCGAGATGAGTAGCTTATCAGAATTAACGAATATTATATATGGTAATGGCACTTTTTACTATTGCATCGTGGCGGGCAACCCCAGCCATAATAGCTCATTATCGAATTGTAGGAGTGTCTCGGTTATGCTCTATTCGGTCCCAAGTACCCCAACATTGGAATCCTTACCGAGTATAAGTTATAACGGCATTGTACATCTAGATTGGAGTGATACGACCAGCACAACCAAGTATTATGTTTTTCGGGATCTCTTCTTCATATCAAATCCAAATCTGCTCAAACCGATTGCAATTGTGAGTCAATCAGAATATACGGATGTCTTAGGGGTGAATGGGACCTATTACTACGCTGTATTGGCCGGTAATCCCAGTGAAAACAGTACATTATCGAGTTGTTTGAGCATAATCGTCCAACTCACAAATCCACCGACTCCACCTCAGGATTATACCTGGTTGATCATTGTGATTGTCATTGGCGCCTGCGCGGCAGCCGCTATGCTCGTTGTGGTCAAAGTCCGGAGCAAGCCAAAGAGGACCCAAATGGTCACTCAGCAATTTACCGTCGTCAAGGAGAAGTTGAAGGGAATTAAATCAGAATGGAAAGAGAACCTGTCAATTGAGGATAAAATCAGGGCGTTACAACGAAACTTCATATCGATTGAAGAATTCGCAGAGCTATCGGATGCAGAATTAAGCGGTTATTTCAATCAAGCCTTCACACCCATTCCAATAAAACTCATCGAATTTTTACAACGGCTGGACGCGCCCTTAGAGGATAAGATGGAAATCATTGCCGAGTTCAATAATCTGTCAGAAGAACAAAAGCAAGAATATTTGAAGGAATTAAACGAATTATGAGCTGTTTCATATGAAGAGTTTTCGGATACAATCGGAATTTTTTCTTTTTTTAGTTATATTCTCGTCTTTCTTCATGATCAACGCAAATTTATTGAATCCAATCTCGTTCGCTGACCCTAAAATAGAACCAACGGGTGAGAATCCTATTGAGGCTTCGGTCTCTACTTGGATTGATCCAATTTTGATTTCTGTGGAGAGTGATGAAGATGCCATGTATCCGGATATCGCTATCGATGGAGTGGGGAGTGTCCACATCGTGTGGCAAGATAATTCAGAAAATTATGATTCGGACTATGAGGATGATATCCTCTACCGGATGTGGAATGCATCTTTGGGCACTTTTACCTCCACCACCCTCATCTCCTCGCTAAGCACGGGCGCTGCGCGCGACCCGGCCATAGCCGTGGATAACGCGGGGAATGTTCATGTTGTGTGGATGGACGTTACGAATGTCTTCGGCTCAGGGAGCAACTGGGATATTTTCTATCGGATGTGGAATAAAAGTACAAATACTTGGTGGGGGCATTCGGCGACTTACGATGTGGTGACCTCAGGAGAATCTGCTGCCTGTGAATACCCTGCAATCGCGGTGGACTTTAAAGGCAATGTCCATGTCGTTTGGACAGATTATAATAGCATGAATGAATCGGATGGGTACGCTGATATTTATTATAAATGCTGGAATGCTACTAGACGCGTATGGGGGAGCTTGAGGCTTGTTTCTAGCGAATCTACCAGTTATGCCCAATACCCTAGCATTGCCACTGATACTAAAGGAAATGTGCATGTAGCTTGGGAAGATTATACCAATCTCGATGGAGATTCTTATTATGATATTTTTTATAAGAATTGGAACGCCACGACAGGCTCTTGGACCGTGACCAAGGTCATTTCGAGCCAAAGTACTTACTCTGCCTATAAACCCTCGATAGCCGTGGATGGATTAGGAAATGTGCACATCACATGGTATGATAGTACGAATATTTACGGATCGGGCACGGATAACGATATCTTCTATCGAATGTGGAACATCACAACGGGAGTGTGGAGAGGACATGTGAATACTACAGATGTCGTTTCTGGAGGAAGTGCTTATGATTCAATATATCCCCAAGTTGATGCTGATGCGCTTGGGAATGTTTTTGTGGTCTGGGAGGAGTATCGTTTTGGTGGTGGTTATTATTATTGTTATAGCATAGTTCAGCGAGTATGGAATGCTACCTCTCATTCATGGGGGGTCAATGAATCAGTTTTCAAAGCCACTTATGACGATGCATATTCTCCTTCAATTGCTGTCGATATAGCCGGGAACTCACACGTGACTTGGTATCAAGAGGATGGCAGTTATTATAATATTTTTTATAGAAGATCAATTGTTACGGTCCCAATGGTGCCCATATTGCAACCCATTACCCCAAATCCAAACCCCAATTTGGATAATCAGCTTATTTGGTCGAACCGCATGGATGCAACTTGGTATTACGTTTATAAGAATACCTCCTTTATTGCTTCAACAGCAGGCTTGACGCCCATTGCAAAGGTGTCTGAGACATCATACGCGGATGTAGTCACTGGTAATGGGACCTATTACTACGCAATCGTAGCTGAAAATATGTATGGAAACAGCTCTATTTCCAATTGTCAGGGGGTTACTGTAGCTGCAGTGAGTGGATTCTTCCGGCTTAGAATAGCTCAAAATGCGGATTTTGCGAAATATGGGTTCGCTGGTGATGGGACTGAAAGCACCCCGTGGCTCATTGAAAAGTGGTTCATAAACGGCTATGGGGGCAACGGAATTTATATTTCCGATACCACTGATCATTTCGTCTTGCGGAATAATACGATATTCAATGGGAACAATGGAATTTACTTAAATAATGTTACGAACGGGCAATTAATTAACAATACCGTAAAATTTAATAAAATTGGATTTAACCTGACCAATTCTAAAGGCAATTTTCTTTATAATAATACTGCCTACAACAATACGGATAGCCTTAACGCAGCCGGATTCTCCTTATATGGTTCAGATAATAATTGGCTTTCTGGGAACGTTGCTTTCAATAATAAGGACACAGCAGGATTAGGGGGAACTGGAGTTCTCCTCCAATATTCTGACTTAAATAAGCTCAGAGAGAATAAGATTCATCACAATTTCGGTCCAGGCATTTTTATAGAGAATTCTCTTTCAAATAATATCACACGCAATGAAATTTATAGCAATAAAGGTACCATCGGTTATTCAAATATTGGACTTGGTATGGAATATGGGAGCAGTAGCAATGTTATTGAAGCAAATAATATCTACGACCATCAAGTTGGCTTGTATTTTCAACATCCTGGTAGCAATGTCCTGATAAAAAACAATACTCTCCACAACAATAATAGAGCAATTGATATGGTGGTTTCATCTGCGACTGGCTGGATGTTTAGCTATAATAAATTTTTCAATAACAATCAAGCGGGAGATTTATGGTGCGGCGGGGCTACCTTCTATAAAAATGAGGTTTGGAATAACACGAACGGACTATATTTCTGGGGGTCAGGGGGTAGTATTCTCATTAATAACACCGCATGGAATAATATTAATTATGGATTCCTAACTCAGAGTGCAGAAAGTATGCAATTCTACAATAATACAGCCATAAGAAACGGAATCGGGTTTGAAATTGGATGGGCTGATGATATTATTATGAAAAAGAACTTCGCTATTAATAATACCAATTACGGCTTCTATTCAAACGGTGCTTTATCTCAATTCACCGAAAACTTTGTTTCGGGGAGTAACTATGGGGTTTATCTGAGTGGTACTGAGACTATCACACTGAAATCCAATACCATTATTAACAATAATAGGGGCGTGTATGTTCTAAATGCAAAGTATACTACTATTGATTCTAATATAATTCGTAAAAATAGTCAGTATGGACTCTACTGTGAGAGTTCAAACCATACGATGATAACTTGGAATACTATCTGTAATTCCACGCGGGGAGTCTATCTCTTAAAGAATCTTAATTCTACGGTTAGATACAACGAAATTTCCAACAATAGTAATTATGGAATTTATGTTGAAAATGTGAATAACTCCCTGATTACTTGGAATGAATTACTCGATAATGGCAATTGGATTAGTTATAAAAGCGGAGTTAATGTTACCATAGAAAAAAATGCATGTTTTCGAGGACCTATACTTAATAATATTCTCCCGAATCCTGCTTATGATGGCTGGGTGCGCCTTAACTGGATGATACCTGGTTGGGTGCCGACCTATTATCTCATATACCGGAAATTTAACGCCCCTATTACCTCGTTCTGGAATTTAGTTACCATGACTCCTATTCTTAATGTTACTCCAAATCAAGCTATTGATAGTGCTGTACCCGCTCTGGGAATTTATTATTATGTAATCGTTGCAGGAAATGCCAGCTGCTGGAGCACAATTTCTAATAATCAATGGGTGAATGTGACTGCTTATCCGCGCCCTGCTACGCCAGTTCTAAGTGCTATTCTCCCAAATGTTTCGTATACCGGGCAGATAAAGTTGGATTGGAACGATGCGCAAAATGCGACCCGTTATTATGTGTACAAACATACCAGCACGATAAATGCGGGGAATATTGGGTCGCTTAGCCCTATTGCAAAGGTAACTCTGTCGGCCTACACGGATAATGCTTTCATTAATGGGACCTTTTACTATGCCGTAATTGCAGGGAATACAGGGTTCAATAGTTCGGTCTCAAATTGCCAGAGCGTCCTAGTGCAGCGCCAGCCAATCCCTGGAATTCCCGTTCTATCTCAGATTACACCCAGACCTGATTATGATGGTGCAATTCAACTGGACTGGCCCGACACTGTAAGCACAACTCGATACTATGTCTATCGGGATAGTTCTCCCATAATCAGTGTATCTCCATCTCGTATTCCCCATGCTGTCGTGTTTCAATCGAATTATACAGATGCGGTGTTGGTAAATATAACTTATTATTATGCGATAGTCGCTGGCAATTCAGGTTTTAATGGTAGCCTTTCAAATTGCCGAAATATCACAGTGATACTTTATTCCTTACCTGGAACTCCTATTTTGGGTTCAATCTTACCAACTCTTGATTATGATGGCGTAATTCAATTGTCTTGGACTAATACGGTAAATACAGTTCAATACTATATTTATCGAGAACTTTCGCCCATAGGCAGCGTGACTTCACTCACGCCTAAAGTTGTCACCACCCAAATTACTTATACAGATGTAATATTGACAAACGGTACCTTTTATTACGCAATTGTGGCGGGGAATCCAAGTCGTAACAGTACTCCTTCAAATAATGGCGTAGTGGAAGTAAAACTCTATTCAGTTCCACTCACCCCTATTTTAAACCCAATAATTCCAAGTATAGACTACGATGGCATCATTCATATTAATTGGACTATAACCGCTTCAACGAACAGATACTATATTTATCGCAATATTTCCTTTATTAGTGAAATTGGGACCCTTCGCCCAATAGCTATGGTTACCACAAACAAATATACGGATATACTATCCATCAATAACACCTATTATTATGCAATTGTGTCAGGCAATCCAGCACATAATAGCACCTCCTGTTCAAATTCCCAGAGCGTAATAGTTGCGATCATACCCCCTCCGGGCACGCCATTCTTAGAGCCCATCTTACCAAGCTATAACGGAACTATTTGGCTGAATTGGAACGATACCATTAATACAGTGCTCTATTATATTTATAGGGACACTTCCTTCATAAGTAGTGTGGGGTCGCGTACTCCTTACGTGGTGGTCACTCTATCCAACTATACAGACTTCTCAGGAGTTAATGGAACACTATTTTATGCAATTGTTTCAGGTAATTTTGGACATAATAGTAGCATTTCTAATTGTCGAAGCGTCACAATTTCAATTTACCCTCCTCCGACTGCCCCTATTTTGAATCCTATCGTGCCAGCTATAAATACATATGGAATTATCTCACTGAATTGGACCGATAGCATTAATACCGCGAAATATTATGTCTATAAAAGTAATTCTTTTATATCTATGGGAAACCTGCCTTCACTGAATCCTATAGTCGTAGTTACACAGTCGGAATATACCTATTTGGAAATAGAGGATGGACTTTACTATTATGCTATCGTCTCCACGAACCCCTCTTGGAATAGCTCCTGCTCCAATTGTCAAAATGTCACGGTAAACCTCTATAATCCTCCAGGAACGCCGCACTTAGATCTGATTAGCCCTAATCCAGATTATGATGGGACAATACGATTGGAATGGGACGATGCCATCAATGCTACGACATATTATGTATATCAAAATACCTCTAAAATCACCAGTATAAATTTACTTACTCCCAGAGCCGTCGTTTCGCAGTCCTTTTATACAGATGTCTTATCTGTGAATATTACCTATTACTATGTGATTGTGGCAGGCAATAATAAATTCAACAGTTCGCTCTCCAATTGCCAAAATGTGACCGTTACACTATTTCCAGTGCCCAGCACCCCCATCCTGAATTTGATTGTCCCGGCGGTAGATTACGACGGTATCATTAAGTTGAATTGGTCTGATACTGCGAGCACCATTCGTTATTATGTATACAAAGATGTCGTTACAATTGTAAACCCCTCCTTGCTCGTGCCCCTAGCGGTGGTTACCCAATCAAATTATACGGATATATCGTCCATAAATGGGACGTTTTATTACCTAATAATGGCAGGGAATCTAGGATTCAATAGTTCAATCTCCGAATGCAGGAGTGTGAAAATCGAGATTTATCCCCTTCCAACAGCCCCAATCCTCTTGCAAATTACTCCGACTGCCAATTATGACGGGATAATTCAGCTGAATTGGTCCGATACTGCAAATACCATAAGATATTATGTATATAGGGATAAAAACATCATTACACCTCTCACTATTAATTCGCTTACTCCGATCGAGATGATTACCCCATCAGAATTAACGAATATTATATATAGTAATGGCACTTTTTACTATTGCATCGTGGCGGGCAACCCCAGCCATAATAGTTCATTATCGAATTGTCGGAGCGTCTCGGTTATGCTCTATTCGGTCCCAGGTACCCCCACATTGGACCCCTTACCGAGTATAAGTTATAACGGCATTGTACATCTAGATTGGAGTGATACGACCAGCACAACCAAGTATTATGTTTTTCGGGATCTCTTCTTCATATCAAATCCAAATCTGCTCAAACCGATTGCAATTGTGAGCCAATCGGAATATACGGATGTCTTAGGGGCGAATGGGACCTATTACTACGCTGTATTGGCCGGTAATCCCAGTGAAAACAGTACCTTATCGAGTTGTTTGAGCATAATCGTTCAACTCACAAATCCACCGACTCCACCTCAAGATTATACCTGGTTGATCATTGTGATTGTCATTGGGGCGTGTGCAGCAGCTGCTACGCTCGTTGTAGTTAAAGTCCGGAGCAAACCACAGAGAGCCCAAATGGCCTCTCAGCAACTTGTCGACACCAAACCCAAGTTGAAGGGAGTTAAATCAGAATGGAAAGAAAGTTTAGCAATTGAGGACAAGATCAGGGCATTAAAGCGAAACTTGATTTCGATTGAAGAACTTGCAGAATTATCTGATGCAGAATTGAGCGGTTATTTCAATCAAGCCTTCACACCCATTCCAATAAAACTCATTGAATTTTTGCAACGGCTGGATGCGCCCTTAGAGGATAAGATGGAAATTATTGCCGAATTTAATAATCTATCAGAGGAGCAAAAGCAAGAATATCTGAAAGAATTGACTGAACTCTAAATTACCCCTCTTTTTTATTTAATTTTTAGAAATTCGAAAGAACATTAATATGACTAAAGTGTCTAGTTATGGGAATTAATATGAGTACTTTGAAGCTGCTGGAGTAAAGTCAAGTTGGACGATTTAAAAAACATCACCCAAGCGGCATTGGAAATTCTTGGGATTGCAGAAGAACTAACGCGCCAGAAGAAGCCGTTAGATATCGAAACCCTATACAGAGAAGCGAAGAAAACGTTAAAGTACTCAGATAAAGAAATAAATAATACGATTTATGAATTATTGCTGAAGAAAATCATAATCCCGCAAAAAAAGTTAGTCAAGACGCAAGTACTCGCGAATCAAAAGCGAGATGCGATTTATCAGTACATTATTAAAAACCCCGGCGCCCATTTGAGGGAACTGCGGGAGAAATTGAATTTACAGCCCCATGTTACAAGTCTCCATTTAAAAATCTTGGAAAATTTTAACTATATTTATCGCAAAACTTATTTGAAATATTCTGTTTATTTTCCGTCTGATTTCTTACCCGAGAATGAGGAGGTAATTTTGGCGCTCAAAAATGCAAACGCCAAACTCATCTTTTCCAATATTTTTAAAAGTGATGAGCTGACCGCGGATCAGCTAAAACATAATCTTTCTGAAGCACTTTCGCCCAAAATGGTTGATTATCATTTAGAGCCTTTGCTTTCCTCAAAATTAATCACCACACTAGAAAAGGATGGGCAGACTTACTTGAAAATCGGCGAGAAAGCTTCCGGCGCGCTCGAAAAATACTTAAAACCTATAATGGAGGTTGAGAAAGAGGTAGCCGAAGGGCCTTTGTTAATAAAACGGGCCTTTGATTACGTGGGAGCCAGCATCCGATTCAAAGTAGTTGTGGAAAATAAAGCCAAGGAAAACCTGCAGAACATTTCGGTTATGCTGAATATCAAGGAACAATTCGAAGTGGCGCAGCCGATGCAAAAAGTTGCGCTGCTTGAACCCGAGGAATCGCGGGGAGTAGATTTTACGCTGGTCCCACTGACTTGCGGCAAATCAAAAATATATGGGACTGTAATCTACCATGATGCCAATGGCAGGCTATACTCCAGTGAAATAAATCCACTCATCGTCCAAATAAAATGTCCCCTGGTGCAGCCCCGAGTCTTGAAACTACTTGATGTCCTAAAAATGAAAGAGAAGTTCCAGGTGAGCCATGTCGAAATCCTCTATCGTGATATTACAAAGGCGGATGCCTTTAGAATTGCTAGGGAGCAGATTGCCTCGCTGGATGTTTCCATGCTCGATGAGGGCGAGCCATTCGAATCGCTATCTACAGGAGAGGCGAAAATAACCGGCAATCCTATTCTGGTGGATTTGCATGCGGATGACAAGAATATCATTATTGATGTCTACATGGAGGATTTGAAGCAGTCGACCGGTTTCATCGCGTATATCAAAAATTTAATTAATATGGCGCTTTCCTATACGCTGAAAATCTCAACGTCCGTTGAAAAAGTTCGTGCCATGATTTTCAATGGGTTCGAATTTAGCAGTCGTCTTTCCGAACTCTTTGCCTTATGTAATTCCCAGGAGGGACTCGATGATATTTTGATCCTTCTCAAAGAGTTGCAGATAAAGGCCCAATCTTATTTCCCTGATCTAAAACTCACCGAGACACTTAATCAATGGTTCGCCGTCCTAGAAAAGCAGCAGGGCAAAGAATTGAACTCTAGAACTTGTTTAAACTTGCAGTTCGATCTACAGACATGGATGGAATCCATAATCATCTTTGCAGAGACAAATGCAAAAATTTATTATGAAGCGGCTATTGATCAGGCTACCCGTGACGAAATCGCCCGTGAAACGGTCCGTCTCAAAGAGAATTTGTATCAAATTGCCCTTCAATACTCCAAGAGAATCCTATACACTTTAATGCTCATCCATAAGAATACCGGCTTGAGCCTCTTTAATTTTAATTTTTCGGAGAAATTGCTGGATTCAGACCTCATTTCGGGATTTCTTCAAGCCATCTCTTCTTTTGGAGCTGAAATTTCAAGGCAAGAAACAAAAATGAAGCGGTTATCCTATGAAACCTTTGAGATTGAGCTCACTGATGGGAACTTTACCGTTGGAGCCCTCGTAACCTCAGGTCTCCCCAATTATTTAACCAGCACTGCCCTTGCTCAGTTTGTGCAACGGTTTGAAACGCGCTTTAAGCAAGAACTCGAGCTTTTCAGTGGAAATGTATCGCAATTTGCTCTTGCAGGCGAATTAATTCGAGAAATTTTCCTTGTTTGAGTTGGTTTTCGATCATTATAGCCTGAAACTTAAAGGAAAAATTGCCTTTATCTTTTTTAACCAGAAAAATCTTTATTAGTAAAAGGTTATACTTCAATAGAATCTCGTTCCAGAACTAAGGAGACCCCTTTCAATGGTTGGTTTAGAAGATAAATTAAAAGAATTAGGCTCTGTAAAATCGCAAGATGCGGTTCTCAGCCATTTAAAAAATATATTGGTGGAATCCGATTTACCGGAAAAAGTTAAGGATATTCAGAACCTAACTATCTATCATTTTCGTGATCTGACCACCAATGAAAGCGAGTTAATCAGCGATGTCTTTAAGATTAAAACAATCAAAGATTTAGCAAAAGTATCCTACGACCAAGTAATTCAAAGCATGGCTTTATTGAGAAAGGGCAGAGTCACGAAGAAAAAACTGGAATTGATAATTTCAGCGGCAAGGTTCATCGTAGAAGCCGCGAACTATAAACCTACGGACGAAAAGAAAGTTGTGCTTGCTGGTCTGGCAAATGCCGGTAAATCTGCAATGTTAAAAGTAATGAAACGCGAGCTAATTGGCGCTGTGGAAGAGTTATCGTTACTGAAACCGACTTTGGGATTGCAACGTAATGAGATAATTATAAAAGGCCAAAAATTTAATGTCTTCGAATTAGGGGGCCAGGAGGTATACCGCAAGGCGTATATCGAAACGCCCGGTCGGTTCTTCTTGGGCACAGATATTATAATTTATTTGATTGACATGCAAGATGAAAAAAGCAAGCCGGAGGCTTTAGATTATCTGCAAAATATTTTGAATGTCGTAAAATATTTGCAGGAATCACCGGAATTTATTGTTCTGCTCCACAAATGCGATCCTGATTTGCTGGATGATCCTCGTTTCATTGAAAGCATCGATGCTATGGAAAAACGAGTCACTGAGGTATTCCAATCGAATCAATATAATTTCAACTTTGAAATTCAGACCAGTTCGATTTTTCAGACATTAGCGCCCACGCCCTCCTTCTCAAAAATGATGCGGGGGCTCTTCAATAAAGGGCTTCTCGAGGAAAAGAAAAAAATTGAGGCAATCGGCGATTTAGTTACAAGCGTCGTAGATCTAATTCTTGGGATCGAAAAAACACTCGACGACCGCCTAAAAATTGTTGAACAGCAGATTCAGCAATTAAGCCACCAAGGAGCACCAGTACAGCCAGCTTTTGGGCAAGTGCAAGCGGTGCCTCTGCCCTCTACTGAACCCTTTAAACCAACTATTGAAGTTTTAACTCCAGCTCCTCCTCCTAAATCACCCAAAGACGCCTTGATGAGTGAATTAAAACTTCTCTTCGCCAAAAAAAGGTTTGTAGCGTAGAAAGTAAGTTGAATCATTTCAAAAAAAGAAAATAAAAAATTTTGAAATTATAAAAGGATTATTGGTCTTTAATAGCTCGGATCTCGTCGATTTTATTTATAAATTGGTTGAAAAGCGCCTGATCTCCAAGAAACTCAGCTAGCTCAATCCCTTTATCCAATTTGATCAATACTTCCGACCATTGGTCTTTTTGTTCGAGTGTCTCAATCTCTTTCATCAGCGAATTCAGTTGTGACTGCGCATCACTTGCAGATATAGACCCGGTTATTGCGTTGAACACCTGAGCGCGCTCTTCGGTTGGAAGCCCCTGCAATTCTGAGGATAATGCTTCTTTTTGAGATTCAGACAGAGGTAAATTATTTAATTTATCCAAGCTCTCAGGTATAGTTCTGACATCTCCGGGCAGGACGTAGGTGGATACTTCCGATTCAGCTGAAGTAACGCCTTTCATTTTTGGTGTTAGCGGTTGTTTTAGCTGCTTGGTTTCTCCTAGTTTTGAAACGGTCCTCTCATAGGCACTGGCACGACGCCGGTATCTAACAACATAAGCGGAGGCCGCTGCCGCAACAGCCACGGCGCCGACGGAAACGAGGACAATGACCAAGTTTTTATCAATTCCTTCAGGGGAATGTTTTACGGTAATATTAAGCGGACCCGCATCGAGATAGTTCTCTGCAGTATCATAGGCGCGCGCATAGATTTGGTAGGATCCCTCTTCGCCTTCATTAGCATTCAATGTTATTGTATATTGGTAATCGTCACTATAGTAATAATCTTCACCGATATACTTCGATCCTTCTTCTTCTGGAGGACCAACCCAAAACTCCACTACGGCGATTTCAACGTTATCAGAGGCTTGTACCACTATTTCGAATGTCCCGCTGACCGTAGCGTTTTCCTTGGGCTCCTTAAATTCCAAAAGATCAGGAGGGGTCAGGTCTTTGATGAAAGCCCAGTAGCAATCTTCGGAAGCTTCCGTTACATTATAATCATCGTCCCACGCTTTGATATAGAGTTTATGAAATCCCTCTGCTAAGTGATTGAAAAGAGTTTCATCCATCTTGAACGTGTTTTCGTAGGTATCTCCAGTACAATTTTCGAAAATAACCGTCCAATTGTCGGTGGCATTCCCACCAGGGGTGTAAGCATCCACTTGGTAATATGCATCATCGAGTGAAGCTTCATCCCAGATTAATATGCTGATATTAGGGGGTGCGGTATAGCCACCCCAGCACTCAGTTCGATATTCGATGAAGGGTGAATACCATGGCTCTTCATCTCCAGAAGAGATGAAAAAAGCTTGTGTATTCTGAGTGGCTGCAGTGGTTATTGTTCCACTAAGGGAAAATAGCATGAATCCACTGAATAGGGCTATTAAAAGCACAAATCCCAGTAACTTTAATTTAGACTTCATTCGCTTTCCTCAATTAAAAGAATTCAAATTTATTTCTAATTACTTATTGAAAGGACAGCTTAAGAAGGAGGTTAGTAAGACTAACCGCAGAGTTGGTAGGATCTTCCGCATTCGCATAGAATTTGGATAAATGCGAAATAGAATTAGATTAAAGGGTATTGGGTGAGTTTCCCTTCGACTTTTCTTCGTACGGCTTTTCTTGGAAGTATTTTTGAACCAGCTGCTGTGCATCCCTAAAGACAGAGACATCTCCCCTAAATTGCTGGACCAAAGAGGTATATTTCTCTTCAAATTCCTTTGTGAACGTTGCGAGATTTCTTCGTAATACCTCCGGCGCAGTTCCCTTCAGGATCAAAGCCGATCGAACCCATTGGCCGTTCTCCAAATTTATTTCAAAGCCATGGTATTCGATTTTCCTCACAGAAGTGGTTTCTTGAGTCAGCTCAGCCCCAAACTGCTGAATCGCCGTAAGGAAGCCGCTCATAATGTCGATATCGGTCCTTGTTTCTTGGAAATATGAGTTGAAAAGACATAGCCCAGATTTCTTATCGATGACGATCATATAGACCAGGATTTTGTGAATAACTTTTTCAATCAATTCTTGATTATATTTTTCTAGAGTGGCGAGAAGTAAGGTAAACTGCTTTATTTGCTCCTCCTGCTCTTTGAACGTTTCAACGAAATTGTCAATATTCGATTTCGCCAATCGAATTATCTGACTTAACCAGCCTTGAAGACTGGTCTGCAATCGAAGGCTCTCATTTTCCCGTATTGAATCACCCACATTGGGGGTTTTCTCGAGCGTCTCGATCCAGTTCGCAATCTGGTCCGTAATTTCGAGATCCGGGAAAATTCGATTAAGCCGTGATTTTATTTCTCGTAAAATTATGATAATTTCACTGATTATCCATAAGTTCTCACTATATTCATCCAATTGCCGAATGCGGTTTGCTATTTCGAAGATATTTAAAATTTTCTGCCCGAGCTGATCGACCCGGCCCATTAGTTTCTGAGCGCTGTCAAGCGCTACATTTATGAGATTGCGGAGATATGCTAAAAATCCCGTGGCTTGCTTCATATCATCAGCCCATACGTGAAGAACAAGCATTTCTGATGCAACAGATGCCTCTATCATCATCTTTGTCGAGGTTACCTTGGCCAGACCCGAGAAGGTGCATTTAAAATTAGAATTATCGTATAATGCTTCGGCTAAATCCAGAGCCATAATTTGATTGTGGGCAACTTCGAAAACCTGTTTGGGTGCAAGAGATTTAAGTGGAATGGTACTGGTTCCCTGCTGGAGATTTTTCTTCCATTCCGCTATCTGATTCTCCATCACTTTTTGTGGCGAAACGAGGGGACATTTAATCCAAACCTCTTTGGGCTGAACGACAACACTTTGCGGTTTTCCCATCCCATCGGTATACGCAACAGTTGCGTAGACCTGTGACTTCCCGCATTGCAGCGGGGTCAAAATGAAATCAACTCCACGAGTCTCTCCGGGTACTAAATAATCAACGGTTTTAACTTTCTCATCTAAGGTGTATTGCGAAGTGGCTGTAATCAGAATATCTATTTTCGAGACGGTCATTTTCGTAGTATTTTGGACTGCCACTTTATACCGGATATTGCCTCCGAAATAGTCATAGTCCCGTAAAACTTGGATAGCCTCTTCCGCCGGACCCGCCGCCACCTTTCTCGTCGCTTGATAGGTGTCTATTTTCGTGTGGAGTTCCGGGGCGAGCGTAAAACTATAATACTGTTCGAGAAAAGGGAGAAATTCGGTATTGATAGAATAAAGGTTCTCAGGGTTGCTTTTGATTAGATTCACTTTCTGTAATTTTTGGAGATAATATTGGATTGTCGAATGGTGCAATTCCAAGATATTAGAGAGATCAGTAAGTTTGAAGGGTTGATCTTTTAAACAGGAGTAAATTTTAACCGCATTCGCATTTCTCAATATGAACACAATTAAATCCTTATCCTGTGGAAAGTTTTTATGAAAATAACTGCTGTATTTTTCGAATTTCTGCTCACGAATGAATCCAAATTTCTTTAACATCTCTAAATGCCAACGACCCTCGTAAGGACCAATGCGATATTTAGTGAGAATTTGGGTGAAATTGATCCCGGGGTTCTTGGTAATAAAATCACAAATTTGGTTTCTTATTTCATTTCTCAATACATTCTCGCTTGTTAAGCGAGATCCCGCTACGAAAACTTTTTTATGGATAAAATAATCTAGAATAGTCATAATTTCTTTGTCGGGAAGCTTACTAGTTCTTTTGCAGACTGCGAATAATTCATCTTTTGCAAAGTTCGGATGCTTTTGAAGATACTCTTTTGCAATTTCATAGATAATTCTCTGATTTTC
>Ga0315277_10001265_pt1 | contig 37411 bp, 31 predicted proteins | sample YL17G05_15_MG_FD_203695 | JGI IMG/M metagenome (GOLD analysis project Ga0315277, IMG submission 203695) | Sediment microbial communities from Yellowstone Lake, YNP, Wyoming, USA - YL17G05_15 | ecosystem: Environmental > Aquatic > Freshwater > Lake > Sediment | place: USA: Wyoming | collected...
GAGAGGGCTGCCAGAGTTCGGAAAGTCAACAAGAGACGCCTCCGGCAGGCCGGTCATCATAAGATCGTCGTAGATTATTATTGATCGTTCTGGGAGTCCGCTACACCGTCTCCTTGAGAATACCTTTTAACCCGCCTCGGAGCCCGATTAAAAGTACCTTAGAAGGCATCTCAATTCGCCTTACTAAGATAGCGTTGCAAGCAAACTTAAGTCTTTCTAATATAGTATTGGTGTCGAGGCCTTACCGTGTTCACGAGAGTTTTGACAGACCTGGAAAGGCGGCAGGCGAAAGACTTCCTGAAACACAACGGCGCAAAGACGCCAAACGTCCAAGTCATCGTGAGCCGGGCCCGCAAATACCTGCCCACCATCAATACTGACGTCCAACAGCTGGAACGACTAATCCAAACCTACGAAGCCTCGAAGAAGCGCCATTGAACGGTGTCGCTTTTGAGAGACAGCCGAAACCGTACGAATTGTTCTGAACCGCTCCCCTTCTACGATGCTTTCATGATGATACGATGATCATCGAGGTCGTATCGTCAATCTCTTCAGACCCAATGCCCTCTATGTGGGCCAATCGTTCTCGTGCGGACTGATTATGATACGTGTATGACGCATGCTTGCATCGGCATGAGGGACTACCTGTAATTGGGAATCACGAAATCATCGGCTCTTTCAGTTTCCTCAGCCTGCGATGTTCGGAGTACGCCATGCCAACGCCACCAATGATGGCATATCCGAAGAAGATGGCAATTACACATCCATTTGTTGGAACACTCCATCCCAAGAACGTAGCAGCAATGAAGAGAAGGCCGACAAAGAATAGCAGAAACGCAAAGGCTCTCAGAAACCTGGTAGCCGTCGTGCTATGCTCCTCCCACATGCTGAATGCCGACACAGCTATCGCTCCGATGAAGAAGAAGCCAATGGCGCTTAGCCACTCCATGAACCCTGTAGTTGTTGATCCCTTACCGACTTGCGCAACTATGAAGAGCAGTGTGACGAGAAGGGCACTTGCCTCAATGATGGTTCTCTCCAACCCTGTAGCAGAATCTCCCATTTGATACTCACCTCCTCATCAAGGCGCGCACATCCAATTTCTCCATATCTTCATTCTCTCATACCACATACTCACGCGTAATTTTCGCATGTATGCGATCCGGGCATCCATCATGGATCTCTCCACGATACAGGAATGCGAGGAGCCTAGGGAGCCTTGACAATATAACCGCATTTCGGATTAGTGCACACCCATTGGACAACCGGGCCGCGAAAAGTGGGAACTAGGTCGGCCTCGCCACATTTCTTGCACTGGGGATATCCGGCAACCGATAGGCTGACGCTGTAACTATCTGCCATGGTATCACCTCCGAAGACAACTGACTACGTTGTATGATACACACTTAAGTTCTCCTCAGCCGCGTGAACAGTATGAACGCGGAGGCCATCTACAGCGAGCCGCTTAATCTGGATCGTGACTTTCTGTACTCCGAGGCTGTACACTAGGCCGTACTCAGATTCGTCTTCTAAATCCGCTCGCGCGTGGCATGCGTGGGCCTGGACCTTCGTCTTAGTCTAACCCAAGACTGATGCCCACCGGGAAAGATACGGTGTCAACTTGCCGCGCGGTGATCTTTCGCCTCGATCTCGGAATTCTTCCGCTCGCTCAAGGGCGGACTATAGGTTTACGTGTTGCCTTGCTTTTGTAAGAAGCTCAGCGACGTATGTCTGCGGAACTAATTCCTTAACCCATGAAACGCTGTCAAGCACCTTGGCGAAACTGTCGAAACACGAACGGTTAAGTCTCTGCAAGTCACCCCAAGCAAAACTTTCTGTCGATCTGAAAAATTCATTTCGTGCTTCAATGCTATCATAGAAATCTTTCCATAGCCTGTAATCTTCACTACCCAACCCTTCAACTTTCAACCCTTCCATTTTGCCAGACCAGTATGGATATGGAATATCATAGTAGTTTTGATCCCAAGCAAGGCGACCTAGGATGGTTTGTGCCTCGTCGATGATTCTCTTCCTGAAATCGGCCCCTTCGGCCCTACGAGTTCCACTGCTATCAATCAAGAATAGGATCGCGATTAATGCTGAAGGAATCGTGAAGACCAAAACTAGGATTGAGTTGGGTAGTACGTATGGAATGATGTTGGACATGACTGTGACAACCACAAGGGTCAGTTCGAGCAGAAACCTAGTCCTGTAGGAGAGACCCATGATAGTTCCCTGTCGGAACATGGCTATTTAACGTGGCTTTCGGTCACTATCAAGGAAGCGTCCTGCGGTAGAGCGAAGATCATCCGCTCCTCACGACCGTTATGACTCCTCAAGCGAGGCAAACGTCGACAGTTGCTCAAGAAAGTCGAACCCCCACATGTTCTTGCAATGTGCACACCCAACCGGTCCGCGCATAATATTGCCGGCTTGTTCCACACGTGTTAGTCCGCCGCATTCTCTGCAACGGAAGACTGCTACCTTCAAGACGACTTTCAGGCCTCTTGACTTTCGCTTTTCCTCTTCGATTTCGCTCTCTTCATGAATCATCTGGCTGTCCCTGATCGTCCCGTCATACCAAGGCACGACTCCCTCTTCCTCGGCGGGGCCGTGACGGTTGAGGTGGCATTGAGGACAGAGCACAGCCAAGTTCTCAATGGTATTGTTGTATGGATTGCGATCTATGTGGTGAACCGCAACCGGGGAACTCATGGAGGCACAGTCTTGACAGACGTCGAGTCTGCGCCCCGCATGTTCCAGCACGCGCCGCGCTTCATCTGTCCCTGGGTGGACCCTGACTGGATGGTACACTATTCCACGCCGACGGAGACGCTTGAACACGGGCCACTTGATCTCGCTCTTGCGACCGGGTTGGTTCAGTCGGCCCTTTACCTCTCTATTCTCCGGAGACAACGAGAGTCATTTCTGATGACGTTCGCCTCAGTTTATAGGTGTGAAGGGGAGGCGATGATCTTGACGCGAACGCCCTTGAGAGCGCTCATGATTTAGGCAAAGTGGGGTCGCTTTGAATGAAAGAGGTATCGCTTTGATTGAAAGAGGTATCGCTTTGGCCGCCTCTGGCCATGCCCGAGCGTGGCAAACATGGAGCAGAGTGACACTAGTGACAGCAGTGACACTCTATGGTAGGGGCCATCCTCTTCACCATTCGCCGTCATACAGTCATATGTCATACGATCAGGCCTTCCTCAGGGGAATTAACGACGAAATAATAGCGAAATTGGGCCTCCGGACAATGGTCCCTCTGACAGGAGCCCCTACGGAACCTAGATTTCGCAATAAAAACTTCGCTAATACCAATCCGGGCTTAAATCATGACATCCCGGAGTCGAATCATGACAAAGATGGCGAAACAGGCCCAGAACAAGACAAAAACACCCGAACAGACCCATAAGTAGATCACCAATAATCGTGCCGTTCATAGTTGTGCCCTCGCAAAAACAGAAGCGGTTGCGCTATATCACTTGGTGTCTATGACCTTTTCTGGAAAACGACTCGCAAAATCGTACGCCCCATCCCGATTCCAACAGACATGCAGAGTGGCCATGAAGTTCGTCGTCGGTCTTTCTTGCGGTCGTCGTGATTTGAACCGTTGATTGGATGATTTGTGTGTGCCTTCTTTGGTGCGGCCGTCGTAATTTGAACCCCTGGGGAGAGTGATCTTTTTTGTGTGTTCTAGAGTCTTCTCACTTTGTCTTGCTATCACTAGAAGTAGATTCTTCACGCCAGTTTCAACCATTGAGGTATCTTGCGCTTTCGTCTGCGTTTTCTGGCAAGCAGGACAGGCTTCTTCATAGTTTTCTGCCAGTCGATCACTTGCTTGACGACCCAACCAAGCTGGGGTTGGAAGTCGTGACCACCCTTGTATTCCCTCAAAGCGGCGGCTGGGTTGTTTCGTCTCCAGACATCCGCGTGAGATCTGTATCCGTCATCCTTCCCGTATACCAGCAGAGTTCTTGTCGTAATCTGATCCGCGTAGTAGGCTGCATTTACGTGAACCGCCTTGGGATTATTCGCCACCGGACCGCTTATGATCACGAGGCTCTGCACCATTTCGTTCGGGTAGTAGAGGAGCTGGCTTGACGCTAGGGATCCCCCGCCGCTGAATCCGATAAGATGCAAGCTTTCGTATCCCTCCGACTTCGTGAAGGCGTAGATATTCTTCTGAATCCAATTGTGTGGAACGTATATCCGTTTGTTGTCGTTCCACTTGGATCGCACGTCATAATTCTTCCGGCAAACATCAAATCCTGTTTCCTTGTTCACCCTCTTGCAGAACTCCAAGTCTCTCGCATCAACCCACCCCTTGTCCGGACCTGTAATTCGGCCGTGTGCGCCCCAGTAGACGCCGCCCGGAAGGTAGCACACAAGAGCCTTCGTTCGTTCCTTGCCTTTCAGATACAATGGTCGCATTCTGTTTCTCTCCTTTGTTTGTTGGGTACTTGCTGTCATCGCGCCCCTCCTCGGCGCTCCCTTGTAGCAGAGAAAGCCGCGAACTCCGAATAGGCGGACCGTGAATCTCAGAAAGCCGGTAGGTACTATGACTCGTTGGGGATTTCAGACTTTGGGTGCTGTCTGGAACTTGGCAACTGAGGTGAGGAGGAGGGTTGTTAGGGGATTCTTTCCCTAGCGATTGGAGGAGTCAGGAGTAGGAGAGGAGACATTCATTGTGTCTGTGGTACCTTGGTGCGCACAGGCACACACAAGGCACTAACTCCTGTCTTAACAACGCTGCACGCGAGACGCAAAAGGACCCCGCAGTACGAGGCCTTTTCCGATTTTTCCGACATAGATGTGTCCCAAACATCCATGCCCATATCACATCCGAGTTTGGCGAGCCTGCTTGTACTACTATTCTTGATTGTTGTGAATGTCGCGGACTTGAATCAAGTTGGCGCGACATCGTCACCACCTTCGTGGATGAAGGAGGGACCTGGCAGTCGCATGTCGATCGCAGTGATTGCAGAACTCTTCCAATACCAAGGATCAACCGACTCTGTTTTCGTGTCGGTGATGAGAAGTAGCCTTGTCTCTTCTTGCTGTGTGTTGCGATCTGTACATCCACGACGAAGGCTCCGGAGCCGAACTCCTTAGACTCATAGACGTCGAATCCCATTCTGGCATTACTCTTATAGGATCGCTGAGGAAAACACGAAGATCGAAGAGAATGGTTCTGATGGCCCTAGATACTAGCGAAGGCCATCTTCGAAGACTAGTGATAGCCAAGATGATGCTTGTTCATGGACTTCAGCACGCTGGCCTAAGAGATGAGGCAAGCAGGATGCTCTCAATACATCATTTCGACTGGGCGAACGAGATCATTCTTCGACTACTTGCAGACATGTCGGAACAAGGCCACGTTGAAGACGGGTTCAACTCGATTCTGAAAAGCGCCGCCAAAGCGTATCACGCTAAGACCGGCAGAGCCGTGCTTCCCGACCAGAATGAGATCCTGGAACTTCATAAGGTCAGGAATAGAATTCAACACGGCGCAACAATAGTAGACCTTGGCACGGTCGACAGGTTCAGGCAGGTTACGGAGAATTTCATTTCCACTGTTGTGTCGACGGTCTTTCATAAGACGTTGGCCCAAGTGTCCTTGGCAAGTCTGATCCTTGACGAGAAGCTGACAGCAGAGGTTCAATTGGCAGAACAGCGCTTCAATGGCGGAGACTTCAGAAGATGCATTGAAGCCTGCGAAGAGGCTCTGACAACGGCAGCTTTCGATACCGGTGAGATCGTCGGCAAAGCTGGGATGCTTACCCGCTACATGGGAGCAAAGTCAATTGGAAAGATGTTGGACAAGGAGACATTCCTTCGCAAGTACAGGGGGTCTTCTAAAAAGCTCGCCGAAGATTTCCGTGAGGCGATTATTGAGCTGGGAAGAGTCACTACCACGATGCAGTTCTTTGACATATATCGAGGTGCCTTTCTCGATCATCAAGACACTATGGCCAGTCTCGACAAACTCAACCAAGACGAACTCAGACAGAGGGCGTTGTCATCCCTAGACTTCGTCACAAACCTGATTCTGAAATGGCAAGCCGAAGGAATCCTGAGGTCAGCGAGTTCGCGCGGTTTGACTGGGCGACAAAAACCTTCACGGCGATGAGGGCGACGACCTTGTCCAGTGTGTGAATACGATACTATACGCTGTTAAGGAATACGACTTCAAAGACCCTCAGAGCGAATGTCACGAGCGAGACAGGAATCGCAGATGTGAGCATCTACTCTAGAACAGGACCCACTGAGCTCACCTTCAAAGCAGTATCTGATTTTTTACGGTTCTTCAAGCTGCGTTCCTGGTGTTGTCAGGATGGTTCGGCGAGTGGTCGTGGTCGGTCTTTGTTATGAGAGCTGGCAAGGTTTTCGAACAGGAAATGCCTTGCCTCTTTTTCAACTAGATCCCGTTCTCGTACCCTAGCCTGGGCTAAGTCGTGGTCCATCCAGAGTAGGAGCAGCAAGGGAATGGGGTCAAGAGTCGAGATCATTCTAGTTCCGGATCTTAGAAGTTCCGCAATCAACGCAGTCGGTCTTCTTCACAGCAGGTCCGGTCTGGATGCACTTCTCCTCGATTTCCCTGAGACGTTGGAGGATGAAGTGAACAAGCTTGCAGAGTACCGGATCTCATACGAGGAATTGATCCGTACAATTAGGGAGAAGCGCATTCTGCCGGAGCCCTTGGAGAGCTGGACGTACACCGCCGAACCAATTCTTAGGGCTCTTCCGAGGCTAAGCCTGATGAGGCCAGAACTAGAGATCTGCTGTTACACGCCGGCCAAGTCGCCTTTTCTTGCGCTGGAGAGCGCGACGAAGATCGCGCGCCTCACTTTCCGAGTTAGGGCGACAGGAAAGGTCGAGACTGATGAGTGGAGGAACGCTATCGCAAGTTCCTTGACCCGAAGCCGCGAGTCGCTTGATCTTGAGGGTTCCCTGTTAGCCCTCAGGGCGCGCGGGCGAAACGCGGCCTGTCTGGCAGGGCTCAACGCGCTTCGTCTGAAACAGCGGATAACTCAATACTGGGATGTCGCGACGGTGAAATGTGCTGAGCCGCTCTATTATCGGGCACCTCTGGAGGTCCTGTTATCCCTCTTCTCTAGGCGTGAGGTTTCCGATGAGCAGCTTTCAATGCTCGCCCTGGCCCACGTGGAGTACATTTACCGTTACGTGTTGCGGTCCCGAGACCGCGACGAAGCCCACAATAGGTGGGTCCAAGAGAAGATCTTCGAGACAAAGAAGCATGACAGACCATTACGAAGCCAAAGCACGGCTGAATCACCGAGGAAAGGTTCGTCGTGAAGAGTGAACGAATAGAAAGCGCGATTGAAGCTGCCGAGCGTTCTTCCAACAAATATGACTCAGCATGATGACGGGGGACAACGCGCACCCGTGCAACTCACGCTGATGATGCGAGAGACTTCAACGCCTTCTCATGTACGCGGAGGGCGTTGGAGTCGTGTAGGACGAAGCGGACCAACCGGATCTTGCGCGTCTTTCTCAATGCGTCTAGGACTGTTTTCAACGCTATTTTGGCGGCGTCCTCGATTGGATACCCGAACACTCCGGTGCTTATCGCGGGGAAGGATATGCTCTTGATGCCGCGCCCCTCAGCCAGACGGAGAGATTCACGATAGCAGGATTCGAGGAGTTTCGCATCGTCGGATGAACCGCTATAGACCGGTCCTACCGTGTGGATGACGTAGGACGCAGGCAGTCTGTAGCCCCGCGTGATCCTCGCCTCTCCGGTTTCGCAGCCGCCCAGCTTCTTGCACTCCTCCCAGAGCTCTGGGCCGGCGCCTCTATGTATGGCGCCAGCAACGCCGCCTCCTGGAGCCAGTCTCTTATTGGCCGCGTTGACGACGGCCTCTGTATCCTGTTTGGTGATGTCTCCGACCACCAACTCTAACGTAGACTCGTTAACCTTGACTATCATAACAGCGCCTGCCTACTCACTGATGAGAAGTATCGGGACAAGACATATGAAAAGATAGAAGCGGCCGAACAGGCAGGGACTAGGCCTTGACGAATGAGCGCTGGCTGAAGTGGGCGGTAGCGCGCTACTATCGCTCCATCGGGTGCAAGGTCTCAATAAAGCCCGCCCGCGCAGGCAACGCGATGGTCGACGGCGTCGCAGTCACGCCTGAAGGCGAGCGGATAGCGATAGAAGTCAAATCACCACGCGATGATATCATACGCGGCGTCGGACAATGCGCCGAAGCGCTCGCTGGCGGCTACAACCGAGCTGTCCTCGTCACAACGCTTCGCGTGGCGAAGAAACTGAGAAAAAGCGTCTTCCAGCGCAGAAAGGTGAAACTCATCGGCGTAGACGCAAGAGCGCGTATTCATAGATATGACGCCGACGGTTGGCGTCTTCTCGGATGAGCGTCTTTTCTTTGTGAGGACCAAATGACGGGCCTCACAGGAGGGGAGATGATGTGGCTGCTCCGCGACGCCATCACCTCCATCAGGACTACCGGGGATGCGTGGGCTTCAGCACGAAGCGGGTCATCTCGATCGAGTGTTCGAGAATTTCCCTCTGTTCTACCATCCACTCTTTGATCATGTCTAGGGATCGCTCGATATCATTTCGTGATTTGACATTCTGAACAAATAGTTTCGGGACACATGCCGTCAACCGGTATCTGTATGTTTCTTCGAAGTCGATGCTTCCCAACCCCAGTCCGGAATAGATCACCGATGGCCCTATCTGCACCAAAGTGCATGGATCATAGCAATATTCTCGGATGCGTGTTCGGCTCACAGAGCCTACGCAGAAGAGGGCGAATATGTCCGCCGTTCTTCCATCAACCCTTCTTTCGCTGACTAAGCGTTCCCACCCTTCTTGAATCAGTTCGTATGTGTAATACAGACTCCACCGATCTAGATCCCCACTGAAGGTCAGACAGTACAACCTGATTCTGACCCCGCTGACCATGCCTTCGACAACCGGGATCCGTCGTGAGCGGGTTCTGCTCCGGAGAGTCATCCAGCGTCTTCTGAATCCGCTCTTCTTGAGGGCTTCCAAGATATGCAGACGTAGCACTTCGCTACGCTCAGTCGGAGCGTACCGTTCGTATTCGCCACCTTTGGCTCGTTGTGCCTCAATTGTCCGGAGGATCATCCGGACAATCTCTGAGGTAGTGGCGATGTCTGTGGTCGTTCCTCTCCTCAGATAGAAGGCACCTGTCTTTCTAACCTGATGCGGTCTGATCAGGCTCCTGGGGATTTCTATGCATACGATTCTCTTGGAGTTCAAGCTCAGGATGCCAACGGTGAACTTCACCGCTGGGTCGAGCCGCTGCGTAGCCACTTGTTGCAGTCTTTCCTCGTTCAGGTTCGTTCTGCTGTCTATTCCTCTAGGTGTGCCGCTATCATCCACGCCAACAATGATGTAGCCTCTTCCACCTGGGGTGTTGGCTATTGCGGACAGGTCCTTAGCGAACTCCGTCTTCTGTTGATCGGTAGACAATGGTAGATCCAGTTTGAAATCGATCTTGGAAGATTCGCCTTTCCTGAGCGCTCGCTGCAACCACTTCTTCGACGCAGACATGGGACATACGTCTCATACGTCTAATATGATAGAGCCAGTCCGCAGACATCACAGAAGTTCTCCAGTGGCACGAGCGAGCGGCAATTGGGACATTGTACTAGGCCAAGCACGGATTCGATTTGAGCTTGGACCTGTCTCGGAGTTCCCTCGAAGCTCCAAAGGTAGCCTTGCTGATCCTTAATCGTAACCGACAATTTGCCAAGACTCAACCATCTATCTACCACAAGTCTGAGAACAATAGTGAGAACTGCGTTGAACGCCACTTTCAGAACTTCGAGGAAGATTGCGGGAACGATCTCTGGAGGGCCCGCGATGATGAGCGGAGGAAAGGTGGCGTAGGCATGCCCTTCAGCCCTTGGCGTTTCCGCTTGGATCTGATTTGCTGCAAAGAAGGCATGAAGATCCTCGACTAGCCCGTCATCGCCTGAAACGAGGACGTCGGGATCAGGGGCTGCCATGGCTAGAAGGTAGGAGCGCCTGTCGCTATAACGATTCGCCAGCCGGCACTCTCTAGGCGGCACGTGTCTGCACCCGCGCCTATTTCACAATAACGATATCCCTAGGATATCGTGCCCTGACCTTCTAGGCGCTCGTTTCGGGCAGTTCTTCACGCAGTATTTCCGACTCTTCATGCTTCTTGCTGTGATGGGAAAGCTCGTTATGGTCTGTGGTGAAGTAGTCGCATTTCGCCCAGGGACAGAAGAAGACCTGTCTCAACCCTGCGATGAAGGCATCATCAAGCTTGTCATGTGGAACGACTGGAATTCCGGCCAGTTCTCCTCGCATTCGTGAATCTGTTGTAACGATCAGCCTAAGGTGGACAGGCAGCCTCCTGATTTTCTCCACCTCTCCCTTGAGGTCTGTAGAATTTGAGACTTCAACTGCAATGGAGTCGCCAAATAGATCCAATCTCTTGCCGTTTGTCCCTTGCACCAACGGACCGTAGCCGCCTGTTCTCATTTTCAATCCTAGGATGTCAACGATTTTTGTCCATTCACGCTTCTTCCCGGTGAGCGCATGGTAAACCTCAAACGCTCCGAGTCTTTCTAACGGGATTGAGCGGCGCATCCGAACATAGAAGTCATTCTCCCGCAGAAGCTTCGCTACTTGGTTTGCTATCTCATCATGAGTGACCAATCGTTCACCCATGCGATCATTCTAAGTTCTTCTTTATGGCGCTTCCGAGAGAAAGTCGCAAGGCCCGGTCTTACCATTGTCGGGCTCACGGTCCTTGCTTTCGGGATTCAAGTTCTCTGTGTAGTACACTGCGTCCTACGCTGGAGTTTTCTCTTGCTTCATGGTCCAAACATGGTCCAAAGCGAAGCGCCCTGGAGAGCGCTCGCGATTTAGTCAAAATGGGGTTGCTTTGAATGAAAGAGGAGTCGCTTTGGGTGTCCCCTCTACCAACACTGTCCTGTGGTACGTCTGCGAGGTACCGGCTGCGGTTACGCCACTTCGACATCCAGCAGATGTAGCAGAGAGCGAGCTCCATCAAGCTTCGCCTCCTTTCGCGGTGGCGCCGGATGACTTGTCGAACTCTAGTCCGCCGAGATCCTGCTGTGGGGCGTTCTTACGGGCCTTGAGAGCGACCTTGAAGGTGGCTTCCGGTTCGGTGGTCTGCTGCTCGATTAGAGGCGTCAGGTCGCGGTCAAGCTCATCCTTGTCAAACCAATCCTCGGGAGTGAGGCCTATGAGGTCGTGGGGCAACCCTGCGGAGATGCCATTGAAGAAGTTTTCAGCCTCTTTTTGCATTTTGACCGCTATTTGACTCCTCGATTCCGCATCGAGGAGATGATTAGTGATGTTTTCCACTTCCAAGCCCGAAATAGCGCTATATACGTTCTCCCTGCTTGGCTTGGTTACGGCCAGTATACCCCGATCCTCTAGTATCTCAAGCCATTTGGCCAGGGTCTTCCTCGGAAGGTCCGGTTGAATTGCCTCGCGTGCCTTTGGCAAGATCTGTGTGATGGTGAAACCTTTGATCTGCTCCGCCTTCTCACTCTTGCCGATCCTATAGGTGTAAACGGAGTCTCTGAAGGTCTTGACGACGGGTAGTAGGTCCCGCAGACGTTTGTCCAGCTGCGTCATCATTGTTAGAATTGGTTCGAGACCGATCTCCAGAGCGTAGTAAGCGTCCTGTGGGAGCGCAAAGATCATCCGCTCCTCCTGCCCCTCGACGATTCGAGTGACGTAAGGCCGCTGCAGCTGATGGAGCCAGGCGATCATTGTGGTTAATGCTAATAGTTTGTCGTAATCGCCCCGCGCTCTGACATAGGTCTCCTTCAGGACCTCAGATAGGGTTTGACTTATTGATGCGGGACTTACCTCATAGGGCTGCAGTAGATCCATTATTGCTTTGAGAACGTAGATGCCTCTACGTGGTTTCATATCACCAAGCCATTCCAGGACTCCGCGCTTCCTTTCCTGCGCCTTCCAATCGAGAACTGCTCTGGTGGTCTTGGCGGACTCATCCACATTCATGCGGTGGATTCGTCTTTCGAACTGCGGCTCGGTGTCGGCAACGGTCGAGGTCGATATGACCGTCATCGCGGGAATCTTCTTCTGTTGCGTCGTGAACCCAGCGTCGGGGTCGCCCTTCGTGATTTCAATGGTGTAGCCCTGATCATCCGAACTCAGAAACTTGATCGATGAGACACCCATCTTCTGCTGCTGCTCGAGGTCGAGAAGTTCCTGGATGTAGAGCATCTCGTAATTTTCGAGATCGCTGTAATCCATCGCATGCTCGCTGAAGCGGCCGACCTTCTTCGTCCTAACGACCTTCGCGAGTGTATTCGCGATGGTTGTCTTTCCACCGCCTGGTGCGCCGCCCAGCACTAGGATCTGTTTCAAGGCGCGGTTCGGATGCTTCGCAGTCAAAGCGATTAGGAAGGCGTAGACTTTGTTTCGTGCCTCCCGTCTGATGGTCTCGTCGAGTAGTATCTTCACGATCTGGAGGATTCTAGGAGATGTGAGGATCTTCCTTGCGACCTCATACTCCTCCGGGGTGGGCTGGAGTTCATCCTCCGCATTGAATTCGGTCTTCTCTATCTTGTCGAGGTCTTTGGGTCTCCTCGCTTTCTTCGCACAGTCAAAAGCATGCTTCAACTCATCCTCGGATAGCGGAGGCTCATTCGATGTGTTGCGTTCTTGCAGTTGCGCCCACGCATCGGCCTCGTCTAGTTTGAGCACCTTCAGTAGATACCAGGCAAGCCGGAACATGTTGAGTTCGCGGCCGCCCTCGCTGACGCCTTTCACAACTTCCTTCATGCTCAATGGTTTCTTGTCTTTCACGCCTAGACGTGAAAGCAACTGGGCGAGGCTCTCCTCGATCTGCTCGATCTCCATAGGCTCGATGGTTCGGCTGATGATCTCATACCGCTGACCACTTGGGTGGATGCTGGGCGGTAGGATGGCAATGCTTCCCTGGCCACGGATGCTGAACTTGGGCTTCTGATGTTCATAAGAAACCGTGGCCACCGACTTGTCGCCGCGGAGGTAGACGTGAACGCCTCTGCCCGAGCCCGTGCGGACAACGAGAGTCTCATCCTCGATCTTAGGATCGAAGCTTTGTTTGTAGGCTTCCATTTCATCGAAGTCGATCACGGTGAGGTTGTCGCTAGTCTCACCGCATAGGACGGCGATGTTTTGGAATGATCCATCATGTAGCCAGCTGTCGATCTCCTCATCAGTTGCCTTACGTTCCTGAAACTCAGTCCATTGGATGGCGGGCTTCTTCGTTCCGGTGGGCGCCGGGATCACGTTGAGGCCTAACCACCTGTAGAAGCGAACCCATTCTTCGATCGGGGCGTCAGCTTGTGGAGCTGTCGGCCCCGTCACAGCCATAGTCATCGATGCAATCTTGACGGGCGCCGCACCCTTGTGATCCGGGCTATCCCAAGTGGACAGGAAACGGTTGCCTCGAGTCGAGAGAGATCCGGGATCTGGATCTCTGTGGATCACTCCGTCCTTTGCCATAGGTTTGCTCAGCAACTTGTTTCTGATGAAGCCATCAGGCAACCGCTCCTTGTACGGCACATGCAAAGGTGCCGGCGGATCCCAGTCCTGCCAGCTCGTACCACGCGTCCTACCTTTCCGCGATCGAAAACCCGTATGATTTCTAGTCTTCCTCATACTTTCCTATCACCAGTAGAGGCAAATGCAGAATGAGAAAACGAGGAAGGAAATTCTCAGAAAGTGGGAAGCGCCAACAATATGCCATAGAAAATCTTTGCGGGCGACAATCAGACTAGAGCAGGAAATTCAATTCGCCAGGTTGGCTCTAGGCGCAGAAGAGGGCAAATACCTTGGCGATGACCCGGCAACGATATTCTCCGTTGAAGTCGATTAGACCATATGTGCTCAACTGTTGCGTTGCGCGGTATAGGCTGCTGGTCGGAATATGCATCCTGTTTTTCAACTCACTATGGTTTGCAGGTCCCTTCGCCATTAGGTCCAAGAAGACCTCTCTTGCTCCCTTAGGTAATCTAAGCAACTTACTGAGATCGGCCTGAAATAACGCACCGAAGTGCGACGACAACTCAGGTCTTAATCGAATCTTCTCTACAACTAAATCAGCAACTCTCTTCGCGAACGTGTCAAGGTCGTCCTCAGCCTCTGTTCGAGTCACCTGACGGCCCTCATTTTCTTGCCGAAGGTTCGAAGCGCTTTCAGATGTGTTCGAATCTCGTCTTCGGGCGTGAATAGCAGAACTGCCAAGTTCCTAATCGCGTCGCGCCTAATCGCGAATTCAATTGGCGCAGGTTCAACGTCGCTCTCTCTTACGGGTCGTAGACCTAGTCTCGCGCCTAGGGCGCGGTAGAAAACAAGTTCGGCCTTCTTGGAGCTGGACTCCTTTGCGTTAAGCGCGAAAGGATTTTTCACATCCAACCATTTGTATCCGATTCCTTCCAAGTGGAACCCTATCTTCACTCGTTTCTCCCCTGATGGTGTTTCATAATGCCTGTAGCGGGAGGCGTTCCAGCGGTCCTTCAGCGTCTCGTAGTCAAGCTTCAATTTGCGCGCTAGGCCACGGATGACCCGTCTTTCAAGTTCTTCATCCACCTGTTGCCGCCAAAGATAATGGCGAAATTTCCGGTATTCGGAATCGGGTAGGCCTGGATTTGCTCGAATGAACTCGAGCAGACGCTTCTGACGTTTTTCGTCAAGACTGTGTGCCACATGACCATCTCGGCGAACAACGCTTTTCTCCGGCAATTCTTCATCCCCGGGTTCGGCGGTTGGAGGGACTCGGAATCAATAAGGTTTAGTCTAATATGCATAGTTCCCTTCGATTGGGGCTGCAAGTTCATCGAGTGGGGTGGAACGAATCTTCCTTGAGCGCAAATGGAACCAGTCTGGGCCACTTCGGACGCTCCTTTGCTCATGTCGAGTTTTGTATCTGTCCATGAACCGGAAGCGCCATAGACTTAGCAACGAATTATATAGGAAACTCAACTCTCAGCTTTGACTCGAACTTCCAGTTGTCTACAGCGGGGGCGATGAGCGACAATAGGCTCCTCGCTCTAACGGGATCAATCATCATGAAGGCTCTGGCAACATGTGGGCAGAACCTCTTCTCCGAAGCCGCCAAAGGAGCACTTCGGCGTGCCAGAAAGATCGCCTCAACCTGCGCCGTATCGCAGCTCGTCGAAGGTCAATGCGTCCAACTCGTAGTCAAGCCCAAATAACCGACCCCCCTTCTTTGTTTCACTGATTTCGTTGGTTCTGCCTGAAGTTGAGTTGCGGGACGAGGCGGAGCTGGAGAGCATTCTGCGGCGCGATCCGAGTCAAATTGAGCAAGGGTTCCGAATAATTGCTAAACAGCCTCGAACCTCCGAAGGAAGACGCCTAGATCTGCTGGGAGTTGACCGAGAAGGAGCGCTCACCGTTCTCGAGCTTAAGGTCTCTGAGGACCCGGATCAACTTGGTCAGGCTCTTGACTACTATGACTGGGTTGTTGAGCGATTTGATTGGATAAAACACAACTTGCCTGAGGAGGGTGTCGCTGTGCGAGACCAGATGCCGCAGATTTTCCTTGTAGCCCCCGACTTCGATTCTAGACTCGTCACACTAGCGAAGTACATTCGCGAGGATGTCAAGGTCAGGCTGCTTCGGTACATAGCCTTGGCGGTCGGCGACAAGAAGGAGGTAAAGTGTCTGGAGGTTCAGGTTCCTCCAGTGAGCGCTGTCGAAGGACCGCCACCGAAATTTGAGGATCAACTTTCCTATATCGAAGACGCCAAGGTCAGAGAGGCCTTTGCAAAGACCAAGGAAGCACTTCAGGCACTTTCTGATGAAGAACCCCTCATGCGAGGGTGGGGGGTCGCATTCTACAAACAGGGGCGTAAGTTTGCCGACATTGCGCCTAGAAGGAAGGCCTTTGCAATAGGCTGGAAGGATGAGGAGAAGGACTGGGACTGGGGCAATTTCAAGTCCTATGAAGAAGCGGAGTTCATAATCAAGAACAAGATTCCCGATGCCGTGCGGCTTGTAGAGCAACGAAAGAGAAGGTAGAGCGCCTTGCATTCGGCGAGCGATAGCGCGCGAGACTAGTTCTCCTTCCACCTACTCTACTTCATTGATGTCCTGATTGCGCTTTCATCAGCGTTCGTCCCAACTACTTCTATCCAAGCCGCATATTCTGCCATGCGAATCTTCTAGAATCCCGCACGAAACGGAACCTGGCTTGTCAGTAGAGTATGCTGGCAAGTTCGACTACCGGCTTTGTTGCGGCGCGTCCCCAAGTGTCCCGCCAGCACACCACAACATCACACTTGTCGGCCACATCTGCGTGTTCCTTTTCGAAGGTTGCACTTTCGAACTCAACTTCGATCGCAGACTGCCGTCCGTTCTGGTCAACCGCGATTATGTCGGGGTATGCTTCACCCACCTTCACCAGTTTGGGAAACCCGCATGCCCTGTGTAGTTTTGCGAACAACGCGACCGTCCCCTCGTGGTTCTCTGGGTTTTCCATGCCGACCATTTGCGTCGCCATCTTGCGGTACTGCTCGTCTGTCAGGTGAACCGCTGTCTTTCCTCTGGTCGTGGCTATGCCGAAGTCGGAGAGGTCTATCTCTGAGATCGCCGATACGATCGGTTTGATCTCGTAAGCCATGTGAACGCCTTTGCGAGTCTTGCTCCAGTTCTTCAGTTCCATCCACTGCTCTGAGGATATCTGGAAAAGCCCCAGTGTTCTCTTCTGTTTGGCATAGTAGACCACCTTGTCTCCCCTGCGTATCTGCCTGAAATTCCGATCTCTGAATGCACGAGCCTTCAAGGACCCGATCGCATCCGGCCGATCCCAATATGCCCCGATGTCGTGCTGAACGAGCCAGTAGCCCATGCATGACCTTAGCGCCAGCATGAGCATTTAACCCGCTCGGATAATCGAGCGAGGCTCGGCAAACCGTGCTACGGCTTCTTTGGCGGCTCTACCCCTCGGTCTCTGCGTGTCGCACGTGAAGATATCTGATCTCGTCGAGTCTCCATGCGTACAGATACTTCTCTTCATCCACTCGAAAGGGGAGGTCAGACACAGCGAGCTTGAACGCCTGATTCGGAGCCGAGGAACCCTCTCCTCCAACCTGAACGATCTGCTCAAGGAAGGGTTGTTAAGGCGGAAGGTCGTCGCCTCCAAACCTATACAATCGAACTACTCACTCACTGACAAGGGAAAGGAGGTTGCGAAGGTACTAGCGGACCTAAGAAGCTCGCTGCGGGCAACCTAGATTGCTCACACGGCGGCTACAATGAGACTGGCGTTAGAGCGCATTGAAGGTAACAATTTGGGAAAAAGCGTAACAAACAAGGGCCAGAGGACCGTTCCAGACGCAGTCAACCGTTTGGCGACGTTGGGCGTCCCCCTCAAGTCATGAGTGAGCATCGACCGGCTTGAGAGACTTCGAGTGTACACAGATGTGACCCAGCCTAAATACGGGTATGACACTAGCTTACGCGTCCGGTTGTTAGTTCTTCTTGGTTGGGCAGGTTGCAATGACGGTTCAACGCAAACTTGTCAATGAAGAGCTTACACAACAAGAACTTGAGACTTGGCTTTGGAAGGCTGCAGACATACTCAGAGGTGCAGTCAAACCCGAGCGGTACAGCAGCTACATTCTCCCTCTGCTGTTCTTCAAGAGACTCTCGGACGTCTACCAGGAGGAGTATGAAGAAGTACTCCAGAAATACAAGAGCGAGAAGGTCGCGAGGGAGAAGTTCGTCCACAAGCTGGCAAACATTCCAAAAGGCTGTCTTTGGGACGACATTAGGAAGGAGACCAAAGACGTAGGTGGAAAGTTCAATGACATACTCAGCGAGATCGCTAAAGCGAACCCCGAGCTTGATGGCGTGATTAATCGAGCCGACTTTAACAAGCCTGAAGAGATACCGTCGGACAGACTTGTGAAGCTGATAGAGCACTTCAGCCAGCGGAACCTAGGCAACAAGAAAGTCCCGCCAGACATGTTAGGCAACGCCTACGAGTACCAGCTGAAACAATTCAATGAGGAAGCTCCCGCTAGAGCTGGTGAATTCTACACACCCAGAGAAGTCGTTAGAACCATGGTCGAAAGCCTCGACCCGGATGAGGGCTCTGAAATCTATGACCCCTGCGCCGGCACAGGTGGAATGCTCATCATCTCATATTATCACCTTCTGAGCAAAAAGAAAGAGCCAAAGAAACTGTTTCTCTTCGGGCAGGAGATCAACGCGGAGACCTGCGCCACTGCACGAATGAATGTCATTCTTCACGGTCTCGAAGCAGAAATCCACCAGGGCGATACTCTTGCCGACCCGAAGTTACTCGAAGGCAACAGTCTGAGAAGGTTCGACTTCGTTCTCGCGAATCCGATGTGGAACCAAGACGGCTACAGAGACGTGATGGAGAACGACAGACTCGGAAGGTTCCCCTACGGCATCACTCCGGCGAGTTCGGCAGATTGGGGGTGGATACAACACATGCTTGCGAGCCTCAAACCAACTGGAAGGATGGGAGTTGTCCTAGACCAAGGTGCCCTCTTCAGGGGAGGCGCCGAAGGCAAGATCCGGCAGAAGGTCGTCGAACAGGACCTCATTGAATGTGTCATCGCTCTCCCTGAGAAGATATTCTACAACACCGGAGCACCTGGCTGTTTGATCTTCCTGAACAAGGACAAGCCAGAGGACAGACAGGGAAGAGTTCTCTTCATCTACGCCGGCAAGGACTTCGAGAAGCTCAAGAACATGAATAGGCTCAGGAACGAAGACATCGGAAGGATTGTTGAGACTCATAAGGAGTTCAAGGATCAAGCGAAGTATGCGACGGTGGTCTCCCTCGACAAGATTAGGCAGAACGACTTCAACCTGAGTGTAACCCGCTACGTGGACGTTTTCGAACAAGACAAGGACGTTGATGTTTCACAGACGTGGCAGGAACTCAAGAGGCTAGAAGACGAAAGACAAGCAATCGACGCCAAGTTGAGCGGCTACCTGAGGGAACTCGGCTATGAACGATAGACGTGGTTACAGGATGACGGAAATCGGAGAGATACCTGATGACTGGGAGATCAAGACTCTGGACGAAATCACAAGTCAGTTCATAAGCGGAGGAACCCCCTCAACCTCTAATCCGGACTACTGGAACGGAGAGATCCCGTGGATGAGGAGCGCTTGGATAAACAAGCGCTTTGTGGATGCTGGAGAAAAGTACATCTCCGAAAAGGGTCTCAAGAACAGCGCCACAAACGTAGTGCCTTGTGGTAGTTTGCTGGTTGCCACTAGGGTTTGCATCGGCAATGTTGCACTCAACAACATCGACATCGCAATAAGTCAAGATTTGACAGGGATCGTAATCAGGAAGGAGAAAGCCGCTCCTGAATACGTTTACTGGGCATTGAAGAACTTGGAGAATCGAATCAAGTCGCTCGTTCAAGGGAGCACAATAGGGGGCGTCTTAAGAGAGGATCTGAGGAAGCTGCGTATCCCGATTCCCCTCTCTGTGCTTGAACAGCAGAAGATAGCGTTAGTTGTCTCGACGGTTGATGATGCGATTCTGAAGACTGATGAGATCATCGCGAAGACTCAGCAACTCAAGAAGGGTCTGATGCAGCAACTACTCACCAGAGGCATCGGATACACCAAGTTCAAGCAGAGTGAGATCGGTATGATTCCTGAAGAGTGGGATCTCGTTAGACTTGGTCAAATAGCCACTATTCGATATGGTCTCGGACAGCCGCCACATCAAGATGAGAACGGCATACCAATGATCCGAGCTACGAACATCGAGGGCGGGCAGATCCTAGACGAGGGCATGCTGCGCATAAAGCGTTCAGCCATACCTCTGTCACGCGATCCTTTTCTTAAATCAGGAGACATTATCATTGTACGAAGTGGAGTCTACACAGGTGACATAGGACTCGTTACTTCGAAGTTCGAAGGCGCTGTTGCGGGATATGACCTCATTGTTTCGCCTTCCGAGAAGGCAGATTCAGTCTTCCTTGCCCACTATCTTCTAAGCTCCAGAGTCCAAGCCCACTTTTTCCAGCTCAAGTTCCGGGCAGCTCAATCGCATCTGAACGCTCAACAGGTTTCCGATACACCCATCGCCCTTCCGAGTTGTGCCGAGCAGAAGAGAATTGCATCCATACTCTCAGGTGTAGAGGAGAAACATGACAAAGAGAATCGGAGAAAGGTAGGGTTAGAACAGATGAAGAAAGGGCTCATGCAGGTCTTGCTCACTGGGAAAGTGAGGGTCAAAGTGGGCTGAATGGTCTATACTGAGTTCAGGACTGTTGAGAAGCCCATAGTCGAGTGGCTTCAGAGAATCGGCTGGAAGTATGTCAGTCCTGAAGACTTCAAGAGAGACGTTGAAGAGCCGTTCGACCTCCCTACCCTGAATGAGTCTCTCAAGAGACTGAATCCTGGAGTGATTCAGACCGACGAAGACATAGAGAAGGTCATCAATCAACTGCGAAGACCGCTCAACGACATCACAGGCAACAGAGAGTTCCTCGAATGGCTCAAAGGCGAGAGGAGCCTCGTTCTAAGAGCGGGACAGAAAGCGAAAACCATCAAACTCATTGATTTTGGAACCTTTGAAAACAACAGTTTCGTCGTCACGAGTCAATTCAAATTCGCCGGGCACGAGAACGTTCGCTTCGACATAGTACTCATGGTGAATGGTATACCGCTCGCTGTGATCGAAGCGAAGCTGCCAACGAAGGCAGGGGTGGACTACCATAACGCGATAGAGCAGATACAGAGATATGACAAACAAGCGCCTCAGTTTCTCAAGTACCTCGCATTCACATGCGTGACTGATGGAATCACTCTCAGGTACGATTGGGTGACGCGTGACAAGTTCTTCGAGTGGAAAAGCGAACAGTTTTCCGACCCAGTGAAGAGCGCAGTCTTGTCGCTCTTCGACAAGGGAACTTTTCTAGATGTCATCAGCAACTTCATCGTCTTCGAGAAGGAACGCGAACAAGTACGCAAGAAGGCTGCAATGTACCAGCAGATGAGAGCAGCGAACCTGATAGTTGACAGGGTGTTGGCGGGCAAAGTCAAAACGGGGCTGATCTGGCATTTTCAAGGCTCCGGCAAGACACTCACGATGCTGTTCGCCGCCTGGAAGCTCAAGAAAGCAAGCCAACTGAACAACCCGACAATCCTGCTCATTGTCGATAGGATAGATCTAGAAGGACAGTTGTGGGGCACCTTCTCGAATGTGGACTTCCCCTACACAGCGAAAGCCGAAAGCACAAGAGATTTGGTCAGCAAACTCAAGCAGGAAAGCCGTGAAGTGATCATCACAACAATCCAGAAATTCGAAGACTTCGAAGAAGTCCTCAGCAAGCAGGAGAATCTGATAATCTTTGTTGACGAGGCTCACCGTAGCCAATATGGAAAGCTCGCCATGCGCATGAGACGCGCCTTCCCCAATGCCTTCATTTTCGGATTTACGGGCACACCTATCGAGAAAGGAGCGTTGGGCAGGAGCACATTCAGAACCTTCTGTCCGCCAGGCGAGAAGTACCTTGACAGGTACGGGATACGCGAATCAATCGAAGACGGCGCCACAGTCCGCATAGTCTACGAGCCCAGGCTTGAGAAGTTCCACGTACCCGCGGCGGTGCTCGACAGGGAATTTCTCGGCAAAACCGCCGGGCTCGCAGACGATGAACAACAGCGCGTGATTGACAAGAGCGCAACCCTGAAAACCATTCTGAAATCGAAGGACCGGATCAACAAAATCGCCCAAGACATCGCAGAGCACTTCAAGACACATGTGGAGCCGAACGGATTCAAAGCTCAGCTTGTTGCGGTTGATAGAGAGGGCTGTGCCCTCTACAAAGAAGCATTGGACACATATCTCCCTGCCGAATACTCGACGGTCATCTACACCAGGAACCCGAACGACGTGATGCATCCGCTGCTGAACAAGTACAACATGCCGAAGGAAGATCAACTGCAGATTGCGAGAGTCAAATTCCAGAAAGCGAATGAGAATCCTAGGATTCTGATTGTCACCGACATGTTGCTGACTGGTTTTGACGCGCCCATTGAGCAGGTCATGTATCTTGACAAACCTCTCCGCGACCACAGACTCCTGCAGGCAATTGCCCGAACAAACAGACCGTATACTGGTAAAGAGGCAGGTGTCATAATCGACTATGTGGGGATATTCAAGCGGCTTGTCAAGGCGCTGAACTTCGAGACAAGCGACATCCAAGGAGTCGCCGTCGACTTCAAACGGCTCAAGGACGAGTTCAAGAAGACGATGACTGCAACCCTCAAGATATTCCCTGGGATTCCAAGGGAGGACTCAAGAGACTCGCTCTTCGGGGCTCTGAAAGCCATCGACGAAGAGCATGCACTCAAGCAGTTCAAGCGCGGGTTGTCCAAGCTTCGCCGGCTATACGAAACCATTGCTCCCGACCCTGACCTGTTTGAATTCCTTGACCACTTCACTTGGCTAATTGAAGTCAATGAGGCATACAACAAACTCCGCGACAGGAAACTTAGTGACCTCTCCGAATACGAGGAGAAGACAAAGGAACTGATCAAGGAGAAACTCGTCATCCAGACGCTAGAGAAGATACTCCCCACGTTCGAGATAGACAGAGACTACCTCAAGAGCCTTGAAAGAGAGAAACTCGCGAAAGAACAGAGAATCATGGAGATGAAGGCAGCACTTGAATCCCGCATCCGAATCAACTTGGAAAGGAACCCGATCTATGAGTCCTTGAGCCGACGCCTCGAAAGGATTGTCAAGATAAAGAATGAGTCCCAGCTTGAAAGCGAGCTCCGGCAGCTTGTGAAGGAAGTGGCGGAGGTTGAGGAACGAGCCCGGGCGATGAACATCACGGACGAAGAGTTCGCTTTGCTCAATGCCGTAAAGAAGTACGTCGAGAAGGCTGAGGACTCTGAACTCATTCCATTTGTCCGCGAGCTGCTCAAGGACGTGAAGGCTGGTGGACGCTTGTTCAAAGGGTGGCAGAGGAAGACCTCCGTAACAAAGGATGTTCAACGGGTCATTTTCGACAAGTGCTTTGAGAGATTCAAGGACACGCTCGAAGTCGAGAAGATCACAGAACTAAGCGAGCAGATGGAGAAATTCATTGAACGATACAACTGAGGTGATGCGAATGGCTATTTTCAAGGCTGGAAGGCGAGCAGTCAGATATGTCGTGAGACACGGCGGATCCAAGTATGCCCATTTGCGGCTCAAGGACGACGACCACTTGGAAGTCATCCTGCCTCAGGCATCACAAGTGAGCGCGAGAGAGCTTCTGAATAAGAAACGGGCATGGATAGAGAGGGCACTCCTGAGACTGTACGGTCGCAAGAGGGTGTTTGACGGGAACAGGCTTCTCGTCTGGGGTATCCCTCACCGACTGAAAGTTGTCAAGGCTATGAACAACTCAGTCAAGATGAAAGATGGGACTGTGGTTGTCGGTCTCAACGGAGAAATCAATCTTCGCCAAACAGTCAAGAACTGGATGGAAGCCAAGACACGAGAGTACGCAAAGAGAAGGCTCCGACATTACGGGAAGAAGCTGGCGTTCGAGGCTGAGAGTGTCGGCATTTCAGATTCCAGAAAGTGGGGACACTGTACTGAGGATCGAAGAGTCTTCTTCAACTGGCAACTCGCCGCTCTGCCGAAGGAGCTCGCTGACTATGTGGTACTGCACGAAGCCTCCCACCTGTCTGAATTCAACCACGGTCATCACTTCCGTGCACGTCTCCTGTCGCTCTGCCCCGATTTCAGAGAAAGAGAGCTTAGCCTCCGGAGCGTCGTGCCTTGGCTTCCTGACGCAGCTTGGTGACCACAGTGGGTTAAGAGCTGAATGGCTGACGACAGTCCACGACCACGCTAGCAGAGTGCGAATTATTTCCGACGATTTCTATTGAAATCGGTTCGGAATGAGACGCATCAAATGGGGGGGCCAAACTCACAGTCTATTGCCTGGAAGGCCTGTTCCGCAAGAGACAGGCTTGACCAACCGAAGACTCATACGCTGACTACAAAAGCGAGAACACGATAATCTCACCTGCTAACCTCTCGGAGGGGGAAAAATCGGTTTCCATCGAGAAGCTCGCGGTAGAATTCGTATGCAGATACGAGAGATCTTGTGGCAGGAACCCCACACCGATGAAAGAAGGGGGGTGCGATCTATCGTCAGACGGCCGGTATATCGAGGTCAAGGGCCAGAAGCAAGTCAAGCCAACGCGCCCTAGGCAGTATTGGCTCGTCCTCGACCACCGATGCCTGAGGAGGCTCTGGCAGGAGAAAAACTACTTTGTATACTTGGTATACAATCTGAATCCGAACAGAAAGCTTGAGCGTTCGCAGCCTGAGTTGGTCATTATCCCGAGGGAAGAACTAGTCAAGGATTTGGATCGTGACTGGATAAGCGCGATTGACGAAATAGTGTCCAGGACGAGACAGGGGCGCATGAGATTCGAGCCCAAGTGGGAAATACATCTTGGCAGAGAACGACTTCTCAGCCTGCGAATCCAGAACATTGATCACGATCGAATGTTTGTCGATCTCACAGGCTGTTTTGAGGGCGCCAAAGCCGGCGGGCCTCATGTCCCGTAGAGCGCTAGGCCACGATCCCAGTTCGTCGTGCTGCTCTTCCCTAGACCAGCATGACTCTCGTCCCAGACAGGTCGTCAGCCTCTGACTCGGCTCGGCTTCGCATAGAAGCTCATGCGATGTCGCATGGCCTAGCGCACTGGAACTGGCGGGCAATGAAACAGAGTTATCACCATTGATCAAAACGTAGCAGTTCCAAGTTAAGCGCCGATTCTATTCGGTTGATCGGCATCGATATGAAGTGATTGACGCCTTGGTCGTCTCTTCCATGGGCATGGACTATCCCAACGGGTTCACCCTTCTCATTCATGAGTAATCTGCCGGACTACCGTGTCGCCGAACTTGATGCCGGAATCAGCCTGTGGTGTGTGCGGGGTCACACCGCTCAATCTCGTGCGCAACCATCTGGATTCCTGCTCTTGTGCGCCATGCACTGTTCAATGAGTGCCTGCATCAGAAGAATGTCCTTGCCGCCGTCATGCCGACTTGCAGCAGACACGATGTACGGTTTATTAGGGCTTGTAATGGACTCGTTACTGATGAGCGGAAGAGACTTCGGTTGGCGTGAATACGCTGCGCACCTGAGCGCTGCTTCCGCGAGCTGTGAACCGAAGATCGGCATGGCCGTCCCGAGTTGATACGGACGGCGGCGTCAAGGCAACTCCCGATAGGCCAACATGCGAGAAGGCTGCGAACTACTCGTCTCTTTTCCAGCGTGCTAATCACGCCAGTTTTCTCGGCGAGGCCATAGTAGCCGGCGGCAGGCTAGCCGTTTTCTCTTAGTGTAGAGACTATACGATCCTTTTCATCAACGAGAAGCTACTAGGAGAGCACACCAAGCAAGCCTCGAAGGAACCGCCTAGTGAGCACGATTCATGCGAGTCGCATGACCAGTATGACTAACGCGCCCAGCGTGACTAGCATGGCCGGCATGAGTACCGGCGTGAGTAGCATGATCAGTATGATCGGTACTATCGGCGTGATTATGTGAGTCAAATGCAACAAAGACACACTGAGAACATTGCCGATAGTACAAGTCCAGAGTTAGGCAACGAAGCTCACTTTCGCAAGCGCATCTAGTTTATCGTCTCCTCAGAGACAAAACCACCATTATGTTTGGACAAGTGAGATGGAAAGATGCCGAGAATAGTCGTTAGGCCGCCTGAAAGCAAGAAAGGTCAAGGTATCACAGACAACGCATCGAAGATCGTGGACGAGCTGAAAATAGACCGTGCCAATGATCAAAGTAAGATTGCAGTAGAACCATCAAGCGAGTTTCGCGTTCCGAGCATCATGATAGGTCGATTGGATTCAGAAGGAATCACCAGCAGGCAGCCATGAAGCGAATCATGGACCGATAGGCGAAATCAGGAAGTCTTCTTCGCGCAGTACGGATTCAGAAGGCCGGATGCTAGTCGCGTGATTGTGCATTGTGTACCCCAGCAGAGTACACAAAGCTGCTAGTGTACTTGAATCTAGTACAGTAATCAGGCAAATGCTTCACTCGCTTTCCCCCGCCAGCGTGTCTCGTTCAAATCATAGGCGGCTGAACTTTCGTACTTGGCAGTAGTACACAATCGTCCTTGTGTACTGAAGGTGAGTACAGAAGACCATGTTGACCCCTCCCAGTTCTGCGAGTTCCATTTCCCTACGACGCGCATCGAATTCCGAAGTCGACATCCATTAGTCGCTTCATGGATCTATCAATCGAATAGGGGACGGGTCTCCTCGCTTCATCTTTGGAAATCACCTTGGAGCGGACAAGTTGATTCAAGCTTTCCGAGGTCTTCTTACGCAGAGACGACACTTCTAGGTCCTTGAAGCGGACCTGAAGTCCTTCAACTATTTCAGGAGTTGACGCCGTTCCGCAGTGTTGTGCAATCTGTTTTAAGATTTCCATCTCGAAATCCGTGATAATTCCTTCTCGCCGAAATCTGCCCAACAAGCTTCTGAGGGCAGGAAGTCGTACAGTTGCAGTCGATACTTCAGCGTCCGCCTGGCTGACAGTCCCGGTCGCGGTTCCTCGATCATAACACAATTTGCAGATCTGCATCAGTTCATTCATGTTTCCGTCGAATGACGCAGTCACATCTTGGATTGCGGATGCGGAGAATGTGGGAGCGGGCATCCTAAACGTCTGAGCAGTATGATTGAGACGAACCTGTATGATGTTGTCAACATCCTCCTTCCCGAAAGCCGGGACCACGAAAGGTGCCAGCAAATCATCTGTGTCTTTCTCAATCTCAATCAGCCTGCTAAGCGAATCCTCCAGACCGACGAAGACGAACAAGTATGAATCGAGCCCCCCACTTGTTGCCGTTCTTAGGGTTTGAATAAAACTCCTCACAATCTCGGGGTCGAAATCTTCCCCATCGTAGAGGCGATGGATATCGTCAATGACAAGTATGATTGACTTGAATCCACGTGCATTCACATATTCCTCCACCGAGTTCAAGTCCTCTATGAGCGCGTGCTGAATCGATTGTAAGTTGCGTTTAACCTGGCTTCGGTATTCAACGCCTACTTCGAAGTCAGTGGGGAAACCGAGCAGTGACATCAGATTGGGCAACTTCAGGTTGAACGCAAAGTCACGTTTGTCTTCATCGCTCTTGATCAGTTCGAGCTGAGGTTTCCCACTTTTTGCGAGGCTCTCAATGAAGTTCCGTGTCTTTGAGATTGCATTCAGATCCTTTGTGGTCAGTTTGGCAAGGGCATCGAAGGTAGCGAGCAGAATATCGGCGTACATTGTCAGCAACGTGTACTTTGAGGAGAGTTGTATCCTAACCGGCAGAATTTGCTGGTACACTTCGTGCATCTTCGCTAAGCATCGAACTACCAGACTTGACTTGCCAGAGTTCCTAGCACCTGTCACTGAAAGAGACTGGCGAAAACCTCTCTCGCCTGCTTCTCGCGCGCGCACCTGTCCAGCGATCATTCCGGAGAGTTGCTCCAATTCCTTCTTGCGATCATAGAAGATCTGCTCAGACTCTACGATACCAGTAGTGAAAGGATTCGGAGCATAGAGCGCCTGCACTGTACTCACGTAGAGTACACTAAGGCTTGAGTGTACAGCCACAAAGTACAGAAAGTTTACGGTTTTGGGATGCCCAATCTAGGCGATACGTCAGGATTAGTGTACGGAACTTCGGTACACTAAGACCCCAGTGTACCTCTCGCTAGTACACTAATAATCATCCACGCATCACATTGGTCGTAATTTGACGAAGTCGATCTTGATACGGCGTTCATGCCCTTTGTCATGACTGGTGGCCCAGGGCCCGCTCGCTCGCAGTCGAAGAGATCCTCAAGATCCCACGACGCAGTACACTACCCTGAGTCTGTACTCCGCTTCAGTACAGGAGTCTCACACAGCAAGTGAGAACTTGGGGCGCGAGGGAACAACGCTACTGTACTGGTTGCGAGTACACTAAGCCGATAGTGTACCCCGGCGGAGTACAATGTCAGAAGCGCTTCAGGCTGTATGCGACGGTTTCGCCTTCTCGAACTGGTTCATCACATTCGAACAGTTGGACTCGAACAGGAATTCACGTGCTATGACCGTGGAATTCCCGACTGCCACGTCTCCCACCAAAACGCATACTTACCTATATCCCCCGCACCACCTGAGCACACACAATCATCAAACTACGACGCGTGAAAGACTGCCTGCTTCCGACCCGTTTTTTATCGTTCACGCTAGACGAAGGACTGGCGAAGGAGATTGACCGCTACCTCAGAGAACTGGTGACGGATGCGGCCAAGTCAGGAAGACCGATACCGAAACAATCGAACATCTGCGAGGAGATTGTCAGGAAAGGATGGGAGGTAGTGAAGAGGCAGAACAGGAAGTGATGTCGCAGGGAAACGATAGGCAGTTCTTCCTTCCCTAAGATGCCCCAAATGGTATCAGACGACTAAGACGACTCCTCGAACTTCGTTTAAGTATTCTCCCGCCCAAATTCTATCAAGGTCTATGCATGACCAAGAAAGCTCAGACAAGAGATTCAGGCGAGAACAGCAGTGCGGCCGAGAAGAAAGTCCATCATTTTGAGAAGGCAGTTGAAGATTCAGTCGGCGATTTCGAGCGGCTCACGTCAGAGATCTCAGGTAGAATAGAAAACAAGGAAGAGGCGCTTCGGAAAGAACTGGACGAGACCAACGCTGCCCTAGCAGGGATCAAGCAAGACCTGGACAAGGGTGCTGCCGAGCTGAGGAAGCGAGTATGGAGTTCCGTAGGGTGGGCTCGTAAGAGAGTAGCGAGGCTTGAGGTGCTCTGCTATGTTGTCGCTTTTGCGTCCGTCTTAGTGTACTTCGGAGTTCTGAGCTGGCTCAATATCGCCATCGGAATTGATAGCATCGCACTCGTCGTCATTGCATTCATTCTGGCAATTCTGGTAGGGTACTCAGCAAGGGTTGCGAAGAACGATCTCTCCGGTGATCAATACACAATCAACCAGTACCTCACCGAAATCTGGGTCGCGATTTCTTCCTTAGCAGGAAGACGGCTGAGGTCGCACGAAAGCTTCGAGGGCATCAATCAGGCCTTGAGCTCCGCCAGCTCGTTGGCCAAGCGTGTCATTATCTCCACAAGGGAATTCAATCCTGCACTCAAGGCAATGTATGAGCAGGCCAGCTTTCTGTCTCGCTTGAGGAATTTCAAGCATACACTAAGGAATGCTCTGCGCTTCTATGCCTTGAAGATTGACTCTGAATCGGAAGCATGTCTGTCCTCATTTCAAAGCATGAGTGACAGTGAATCAGAGTGGCTTGCGGGAGCGTCTAAGGAACTGTCCGAGAAGTTGGAAACGAGCCCACACATTATATCACTTTTCTACTATGCCTATATTGACAACGCAGAGGGTCTGAGAAATTCATGGCAAAAGATACGGAGCGACGCAGGCGAAACAGCACACCTCGCCAGAATAATGCTCACAACTGTGCGCACCAAGGACATCGACCCAGGTAGCCCAAGAACCGTGGAACTGGGTACGAGAATCATTGAGAAACTCGACACATTCGATCCTCGCACGTTTGGCGAACTGCTACGCAGCTTCCAGGTCGACCTACTAATGCTCAAGAGTTCAGTGAGCCTAGCGCTTGCACATTTTGGGTTCAAACCCGACGCGCCTCAGCAGTCTCCCTACCAGAAAGCGATAGCCGACTTCATGCCAGGCGACACTGATCCAACGAAATGGGCTGATGAACTTCTAACGGCCTTGTCGAAACTCATCCAAGTTCCTAAGGACATAATCATGCTGTTTGTGCAGGAGAACTCTGGCGAGAAGGATCAAGCCCAGAAGACCCTTGCCAAAATCAAACAGGATCGAGATAAGACCCGTGAACTCCTGACAATCATGATGAGCAATGGTGTTCTGAGAATCCCTGACAGGTATGCCTCTTCAACTGACTCCGTCCTCGAAGTGGCCTTGCAACATATTTCTGAGCACCATTTCGTTTCTATCGAGAACATCCTAGTCGTACTGAGCGCCTACTTTGCTGAGCTCGACAACCAGAAGGATAGGCTGCTGCAGGCTATGTCAGCGTACAACGTCAAAGTTCCTCCGACTCTGAGAAAGCGGTTCGAGAGCAGTTATCTTCCCACGACTATCTCAGTGGACGGGATGATTGACTTCCTTTCTGGCAACCTAGGGACAAGAAAGGACTTCCTCGCGTTGTTCTACTATGAGTTCGCGCAGGAAACACAGAATCTCCAAACTGCGTTCTCGAACGTGCTCAATCGCAATTTGACAAAAGGACTTGCGAGCCTGCTCATCGACCTAGGGTTCATCGAGTCCAGCCAGATTACCGAACGTGACACAGAGGTCGACAATCTCACGTCCGTCATAGGATCGTTCCAGAACTTCAAGTTGTCTTCAATCCAGTCCGCGTATCAAGCCTTTCGAGATCTGCTCACATGGTCAAAGAATCTATCGGCTTTTTGCAGTGAACACGAGCTTGCACCTGCTCGTTTTGATGTAGACTTCCCATGGCTCTTGAAGCTGCTGAAGGGGAAGACCAGTATCAGATCATACGAACAGCTGCGAATCGTCTGCAACGAGATCGTAGCCCAGTCGAATCTGCGAGACAAGAGCCAGAAAGTGATTCATGCATCGGTACTCGCCACGCTCGTTCTCTTTTTCAAGTCACAGGAAGACTCACGACTCTACGAAGCTTGCAAGGATGCGACGATTAACGACTTGGCGCCTGAGATTCTTTATCACTTCATCATCCGACGCGAAGCGCAGCTGAGACGAGAGAAAGTTACGCTCAAGGCGGTCATCGAAGAGATCCTGACAAGCACGACCATAGCCTATCCGTGGATTGAGGATGTGAAAGACGTGTTTGCACTGGGACGCGTGCCTGAGCGAATCAGCGATGTCGTCAGTGTCCGGTTCGAAACACACCAAAAAGAGATTGAAGAAATCGAGCACGAGAAGAAGGAACTTTCTGAAGTGCTGAAAGAACTCGAAACCTCTCTGCGTCAGTTCTTTCAGGTTGAGCTGAAGGAAGACGTCATTCTCCAATTACTCAGGATGCAAGTGATTTCGGCCTACTTGATTACGATACCTAGCGGTAAGCCGGTCATCTCGCAGATCATAGAGACTGAGATGCCCAAGCTGTGCGAGGAGTTTGCACAGAAGGATCTGAAGTTTAGCGACATGCTCTTGATACAAAAGGGAACGGGAAAGTACACGAGAATAGGCATTGTCCCTGTCGGCATGACTTTTGAAGAGTTCAACAATAGATTCAGTCAGGTCTTCCAAGAAGCCGTTGGAGAGTATTGTCAACAGAACCTTGGTCAAACCCGGGCAGACTTCTCTGCCAACATAATCAGGATCTTCCCAGTGGAGGCGACTTTCAAGGTGGTCGGAGGAGACCCCACCACTAGCACAGTAGTCGAGCATCCGGCCCGCATCATTAGAGAGCTGTTCCTGAATAGGGTTTCCAGCGAGGCAAACCTTGCACTGATGGCAACAGCCAGAGTCAACGACCCCGAAAAGTTGGCGTTGAAGAAGGTGGTTGTGAGTCTCTTCAATGATTATACAAGCCTATGGCTTCTGCTCAAGGACAAAATAGAGCCGCTCATTGGAACGAGAGTGCACCTGCGAGACGCTTTCGAGACGAAGGCATTTGACAAGGAACTCTTGGCGCGAATGCAAAGCAGGACCATGACGGAACTTGCGCAGAAGGTTCACACAATCGCCTCAACACCGAAAGGCAAGCAAGAGATGAAGCAAACAATCGAGGGGCACATCACAGGAATGCTGAAGGCGTTCCAAATAAGAATGGACCCCAGAGAGCGCGAGACTCTGTCGAACGAGATTCTCGAAAGACTGCACAGAATAGGACTAATCCTGACGACACGATGAACGACAAATGTCGAAACAGCGGATGATGCTGTCGACTTGGAAATTTCTCTGGATTCTTGGCGAGTCATCAAATAGTCCAAGCCAACGGCTGAGGCTCCTACAACCGCGGCATGGCGCTGGCATACTTAAGGAATCGACGACGATTCAAGAGTCCGAGAGAACAGCGGTGGTCAGAGAACTTCAGCCTTGCGGAAGGATCGCCGACCGTCCGACAGGCACCGGTTCCGTTTCACGCCCAATCAAGGGCGCAGTCCGGAATCAGGATTTCCTTGGTGCGCTAAGGCATGAGTTTGGCACTTTTTCGGGCGGTTGGTCGGTTGCTGTCGTCGTCCAGAGTAGGTCGCGGCCCTTTCCTTGCGCCCACTTGTTGTCAGCAGTCAGCATAGCCCGTCCGAGTCCGTCATCGGGGGTTGAGGGACAAACCCACCCAAGCGGAAGCATACGCGACTAGACATTCTGTCGTTCTCGTCTTCTCAACTGTTCCAACTCACTAAGTAACTGGTTCTCATTCATAGATTCTGCTCGCCTAGATATCGCCATCATTCCGTCATAATCGCCTTCAAGCTTCTGCGCACTGAGAATCCAGTAGAGACTTCTCTGAACATCTACATCTTCGGCTTGTTTCCCCATCGTCATCGCGGTTGCCAATCGTTCCAACACAGACGGTTCGTCATACCGAATTGCTTTCACCTCAATGCCACGCCGGCCGAGAAGTTGACATAAGAGTTGCTCATGAGCGGCGCCGCGGAAGGAAAACAGTCTTCTACCAGCCGCAAGTTCGGCCCGGATCAACTCGAGCAAGGCGGTGTCTCTCTGGATCATATTTGATGCTATTCTCTGTCGCTGGTCTCTGCAAAGGGCGACGGCTTCGCTCACCCCGCACTTCACGAGTTTGTCGACGAGCTGCGAGTTGAACTTTTCAACCCGAACAGGGGGAACGGGGATCCTTTCCAACACGATTCTTTTCTTGCTGCGATGAATCTTCTCCTTCAATCTCTCTTCGAACTCATGTCCGCCTAAAGCTTTCTCGATTTCTCCGAGCCTCTCACTTGGAATCTCATCAATCTCTCCTACAGAAAGTCGATTATAGTCTGCCTCTAGGTCTGGTTCTTGCCAGAGCCATTGCTTAGCCATTTCAAGGAGGAAAGTGTCACAAGCGTCAAAGCTCGTCAGGAATCCTTTCTGAGAAAGCTCCTCAGGATGCCATGACAGGTGAGGAGTGAAGTAGATTGTGAAGGGATGCATGCCCATCACGCCGGATCCTTGAGATCACAGAGGCGGCCGCGTCGGACCTTGAATTCAGAATGAAAGCAACGCCCTGACGCGAGAGAAGCAAGAGGTAAGAAGCCGTTTTCTTCTCATTCAGACTGATGGGGCATCAATGCGCCCCATGTCTCCTGCGTGGCGCATGTCGAGATCAGTATATGTGCAGGGCTCTGTAAGTGGGACTGGTCCAAAAGACGGGGAGCTCTCCTAACCTTTCGCGGGCCACGCTCTCAAACTTCGCTTCGATGTTGAGAAAGTCGCGGAAGTATGCTGTGGTGATCCTTTCATATGTCACGATGTCGCCGAACTCTCTGCTGCTTATCAGCCTAGCAGCTTGTTCCCAAGTCCTTTCGCCGAGCACCGATGTCGTGAATTGTCGTATCCGTATCTTGTCTTCATCGGAGATGTCGCCAAACGCGTGGTGGCGGAGGTCAGACGGCAGATAGAACAGTGTCTGCAGCCGAAGCTGCATCCTGCCGACAGGATCGGAGGGTTCCCGTTGCAGGAGTTGCTCTATTCGAGTAATCCTCGCCTTCGCCGTCTGGTCCCTGACTCCATACTCACTCAACTTGCGGTCGATCGGAAAGTCCTGTATCCGACTCGTGAGCTGAGCGAACTCACGGTGGAAATCCTTTCCAAGGTAGAATCCCTGTTCAGTCTCAAGTTTGCAGTTTGCGTCAACGCACAGATACCAGGGACATACACCAGACTCAGCGAACAATCTGGCCTCGCGACCATGACCGAACTCATGCGCAACCGCCTGAGTGACAAGTCTTTCGGAGTCCGCTCCCGCAGCAGCTTCTTGTGCTACGCGATTCGCAAATATCTTCACACGGTCAGCCCAACGGTCATACATGGCAACTGCAGGCCAGGGACTCTCCTGTTCAACTATCACTTCCATGGAAAGTCCGAATATCTCTCGCCCTAATCTCGCTCCATCCCGCAAGGCCTTTGAGTGCAGTTCTGCGGCAGAGTACTTGCCCATTCTTCCTACACCTGCGGTCTCTAGGCTTGAGCAGCTTGACCACGCAGACAGAGACTTCTACTTCTGTCCAACGTGTTGGCTAGTCCTACGCGCCGACTTGGTGGTCTACTGGCCACCGGATCCTCGCCCGCGCTGTGCGAACTGCGAAACGGTGGTGCAGTAGCGCGTGATAACCTAACGGCGCTTCAAGAACCAAACGACGAGTCTCCAGTATGTGCATTCTCGGGAATCTTCCACTTCACGATGGCTGAGTCGATCGCCCGAATAATGTCCTTTCTGGTCTTGTTCAGTTGCAGTAACAAAAACTTAGATATGGAGACTCGCACGAATTCTCTTAGACTAGCAAGCTTCTTCAAGCTGAGCTTGTCTGCTGCCTCCCCGGAGTGGAGAATTGTGCTGCGCAGGCCGTACATCTCGTACACCGTATCATAGATTTGTTCTCGCATTGACGTGTCAGTTCCTGCTATGAAGCATGCAACTCTCAACGAGAGCCGGAAGGCAAGTTCCGCGGCGTCAAGCGAATAAATCGATTCCAAAGCAGTCATGAGATCGATCAAGGCCTCGTCATCTCGCCTCGCTGCGAGAGATCTACGGTAGAAAGTAAGAGCGTTTTGAAGATACCTCGGGACTCTCTGTTTAGACATCTGGGCCGCGGCTGACAAGAAGCTCTGCGCTTGCTCTAGCACTACCCCAACATGGACGCGGACTTCACCGAAAGGAATGGAACCGACCTTCTCAGGTTCAACTTGGTCAAGCACAGAACCAGCAAAATCCTCGGAGAAGTCGGCAGCAAGCCCGGTGTGATAAGTGTAGCAGTTCAAGAAGTCTCTCAACCTAGTGGCACAACTCATGCGTACGCTCTCCGAATCGTTTGGAAGCATGAAGACGGCATACACTCGCGGCAACGGAGTCTCCGCGGAGGCTAGTAATAGGAAGTCTTTCTCTACTGCGAACTGTTCTCCAGCTGCAAGCGTAACTCCACTAACTGGAACTATCAAGCGCAAGATACGTCCGCCCTTCTGCACACCCAACTCAGACTTGATCCAGACACGCCACGCTGTGCCAACTGTGAAGATATCGTTACGCAGTGACCGTTCTCTCGCTACTTGCTGCGAGTCACAGCATAGAAGAGAGTTTTGACGGTCGCTCGGATGACTGCGAACAAAGCGTCACTCTTCAAGAAAGCCCAATCCTCTTCGGTCAAGGCTTCTCCTCTTAACTGCTTGTTACGAATCGTCTGGAAACGAAGCTCCTTCTCCAACTTCAGTCTCTTACTGTCGGCGGTCTCCTCACCCTTCTTCCTCCTCTCCAGTTCTCGGTTCTCCTTGAGTAACGTTCTGAGACGTTCTTCGAGTGTTCTTACCTCGTTTCCTGACAGATCTCATTACCCCGAAAACATTTTGGCTCCCCAGATCAGCCAACCGATGTAGAGACCGCAAAGGAAACCGAGAATGACGCCCAAGGCAAGGAGCGCGGGGAACCATTTGACGATACGCGAGAGCGGAGTAGACAAGGGCTATCCCGACTTCTGTTATGATGGATCTCTCTCATTAGGCTGACGTGTAACCAAGACCTCCAATTTATTGGAGTATGTGCGACGGAGAGGGTAGAGATTTGAAAGGTTACTCTCCGCTATGACCTGAGATTACGATGTGAACCCAAGTCAGGTCTCGCATAGGTCAAGTCTGACGAAGCCTATTCGGCCTCCTTGCTGACGCTCGCGATGTCGCGTAGCAGTTTCGCGACCTGCGCTCCTGTTACCGTCTGCGATTGCATCTTCTCGAATTCACGCGCCAGTTTCTCGCCGAGTGTATCCTGGAGTACTCGCTGGACGGCGAGGTTGATCTGATCCCCTGTCATCTGACGCCGCAAGTCTCGGTAGATCATAAGCCGATGCCCCGCTTTCGCGTAGGCCGCGCGTAACTGCTGCACCGTTGGCCGGCTGTAATGTGTTGCCTGCGTTCCGCGCTTGCGATGCGAAAGTAACTCATCAACCCAATTCAACGCGATGCCGGTCCCGTCCGTGTTATCCTCCATGATAGTCTGGGCGCGTTTGCGGAGACAGTACCAGCGGACTGGTGACAGTCGTGTGTCAGGCGGGTACACTTGGTCGTGGCTGAGGGCGCCTGCGTCGAGAAAAGCACGCTTCAATGCATCGTTCAACGCGTGGGGATCCTTGAGTCTGGTTCCGGTGTCAAGATCAACAAGGAAAGGATCAGCTGGCTCCGCGCTGAAGCCCCGGGCTTCCCTCAATGATAGATAGGCGTCAATCTTCTTCCGCGCATCCTCAGCGAAGAAACCGAAACCACCCTGCTTCCTCGTAGACGACTCCCCAGGCGGCGGCACCCGCAACTTGTACGGCGCCGTCCCACCACTGAACTCGCTTGTCATATCAGCAATCGTCATGCGCATAACCGAGCCGTCCCGCGGTCCCGCCTCCAAACCAATTAGAAAGACGGCGGCGTCCCGGATTGTTGGCGCATGGTCCACGATGTTACGCCAGAAATCCTGTTCTCTGCTGGGTTCGCCCTCATACATCCATACTTCTTGCTTTATTTCGGCTAAGGGATTGTTGATGTTCAATCGAGCTCCGGTGTTTGCCTTGAGGAAACTGCAGGCGGTAGCAACCACCATGAAGGCTTTACCCGCGCTTTCCCTCGAAAGCTCCTGTTTGAATTCTCGGACCGACTGTTCGAGACGTTCCCGTTTTGCAAAGTCTGTTTGCGCCATGTCCTCAATGCGCCGCGCGACCAGCTCGTCTGGATTGCACCCCAAGTGCTCTAGCAGTACTTGCAGATGGTCCAAGTAGCCAATCCTAGTCTTCTTCGACCTTATTGTCTCGCGGCCCATCCAACGCTTGACGCTTTCAAACGAGAGGAGGTGCTCCCTCTCTCGCGCGGTCTGTTCGTGGCTTCTGTTTGTCATTGCTGGACCACCCTTTCACAGTATGCGCATCGAGGCCGTGAGTCATCCGCCCAGTAGAGCACGCAGTTAGCGGGTAGGTAGGCGGCGCAGTTACGGCAGAAGTCCACGTCGGGCCATGGGATACTAATCATTTGTGCTTTATTGGGCCTGCGAGGCCGTAGAATACCTTTAAGATGAGCTGATTCGAATAGAGCTGACAAGCATACGCGTCATGGGAG
>Ga0315277_10001266_pt1 | contig 37396 bp, 23 predicted proteins | sample YL17G05_15_MG_FD_203695 | JGI IMG/M metagenome (GOLD analysis project Ga0315277, IMG submission 203695) | Sediment microbial communities from Yellowstone Lake, YNP, Wyoming, USA - YL17G05_15 | ecosystem: Environmental > Aquatic > Freshwater > Lake > Sediment | place: USA: Wyoming | collected...
AAGTTGATGCCGCAGTCGAAAGCCGCCTCGATTGCCCGCAGTGATTCGTTGTCATCAACTTTGCCCCAGCCGATCTGTACCCCGCCGAGACTGGCCGGCCCGCCGATAGCCCAGCAACCCAAACCCACCTCGCTGACTTTGATTCCGGTTTTGCCTAAAATCCGGGTTCTCATTGTCTCTCCCCTTCGCTTTGACATTTGGTATAATATTTATCGGTATTCTATATTGAAAGATATGCTTTTCCAGGGAGTTTTGTCCAGTCTAAAAGCACACTCTTTATAATGTAATTCCTTAAACTATCAGTAGGGGCGAGGCATGCCTCGCCCGAGAAGTAAGAAAGATAGAAAAGGGTTTTGGGCGACGCACGCGTCGCCCCTATGAAATATTGCAAAAAAATCGATACGATTGAGCATAATATGATAATCGAGCAATGGCCCAATAAGGCAATAGAGATAAAATCCAGGTAAAGATGTACAAGGTAAGGATGAATTTAATGACCCTTTTAGGATCAAATTCAATCTACCCCTTTTAACCGGAATTATTCATAAATTCTTAATGGTTAATTGAATAAACGCAACCCCCGCCTGCCTGGGGCAGGCACCCCCTTTTTTAAGGGGGAATTTTTTTGCTTCACCTTAAAGTAAATCTCAGAACATTCCCACTTAACCTTAACCAAAAGATAATTTTTATAACATCCTGGGAAATCAGCACTTATTCCCCCTTAGAAAAGGGGGAAACAGGGGGTTGTTTGAGCAGGGATAAACCTCAAGCCAAGTAATTTATGAGTAATCCGGGTTAAGGGTGTTTATTGAATTATTTTCGAGTCATGATACTGGTGGAAAAAATTTGAATTGCGGCTCTGTTAAAAGATTATAATTTGAGGCCGATCCGGCTCGCCAGTTCGAGCGATTGGCGGCGGTAGCTGTCTGCCTGGACAGGGTTCCCGCCCCTTATCCGGCGGATGAATATATATTTCTGCAGTTCGTAAAGAAGGTAAAAGACGTTCCTTATGCTGGCTTCGCTGTCCGCTGCCCGTCTCTCGCCGTAGCCCTCCCAGAACGGCTCTTCAGAAATCCCGCAGTAGTCGAGCACGGCAAATTCTATTTCCGGATCTCCCCAGAGGGTCCTGTCCCAATCGATCAGGCCGGTCATTCGGCCCTGTGAGTCTGCCATTATATTCTGCGCCCAGACATCCATGTGGAGTAAAGAGGCAGGAGTACGGCGGTTGAAAACTTCGATATGGCTGTCCAGGAGGCGGCGCATGGAGTCTGCCTCATGCCTGGAATAGCCTCCCGAGCCCTGAATGTCATCAAGAAGTTTGTTCCACATGATTATGAAGGCCTCTGTCCAGCTCTCCTGCGGTTCCATGGGCCGGTGCTCCCCAAGGTAACCGTAACGGTCGGTCTGAATGGCATGCACCTGGCGCAGTGAATCGCCCACTTCCTCCAGTATCCTGGCGAATTCTCTCCTGCCAAGCCCTGGATGCTCTGATATCGGGACTCCGGGTACTCTTTTCATCACCAGGAAGTCGCGGTCGAAAATTTTACGGGCAAAATCGCAGGCCACGATCTCCGGTACCGGAACTTTTGTTCGCTCGCGCAGAATTTTATGCAGGGTCGGTTCCTGCCTCATCATGCGATACTCGTAAAAAAGGTTGAATTCTCGCCGGTCTTCCGGGGCGATTCTGAGTATTAATGGTTCCGCTCCTCCCTCGACAAAATAGGAGGTGTTATACTTTCCGGTGCTAATGCGATTGAACCGCAAGCTGTCCTCTGGAATGTCGAGGAGGCTTGATAGAGCATGTTTAATATGATCCAAAGATATTTCATCCGGCGGCATTGGAAAATTCCCTGGATGAATAGCCTTTTTAATATTATTAGTATTAAAAAATAAATATGTTATCCACTCAGGTCAAGCAGCAAAGAATAAACGAAAATAATAATATATAAATTAATATAAATATTCAATAATTGTAAAATATATAAACTATTATATTGGTTAAGAATGTCAATTTCCGATAGGTTTATTTTCCAGTTTAATCGAAAGAATTCCTCGGAGCTTGCTCCGGGGTAAACCGCCCCCGGGTCAAGCGGAGGGGCGGGTTTCAAACCCGCCCGTACATGTTTTTCTTGTGATACCTCGCGGCTCTGCCGCGGGGTAGTTCATTAAGAATAACGGCCAGCAGCTTGCGATTTTTTTCCAACGAAATTATACTTATTATGCTCAGATTTTATGATATACATGTCAACAACTGATGGGAGTCTGATGATGGAGGAATCGAGTTCGACAACCAAAATTATTTTTCTCGCTGCTTTTGTTTTTCTATCAACCTATGATTATGCGGGGCCGCAGGTTTCCAAGGCCGAAGATTTTTTGAATACCGCGGAAAAGAAATGGGAAGTAATAGGACCGGGTGGCGGTGGAGGGCAGTTTATTCCCACTGTTAATCCGGCGGATAAAAACAATGTCTTCGAGCGCTGCGATATGACCGGCGCTTATGTTACCTATGATGGCGGCAACTCCTGGCGCATGTTCAATCTCCGGACCGTGGTGCGAGACTTCGAGTTCGATCCCCGGGATCCCAATACTGTTTATGCCGCCAATACTGGACTGTACCGCTCGGAAGACAGGGGCCGGACCTGGAATCTTGTGCTTCCCAATCCCAGAAACGTGGTGGCAGAGCGGATGATGGGAGACCACGCCGATCAGTGGTTCGAGACCGCGGATGATCTGCCTGACGGGCCTATTGATCAGGTGCGGGTGGATCCGTCAAACAGCAAATCTATCTATCTGGGTCTCGCCGGATACCTTTTCCCTTCGGCTTCAGCCAGAGGAAATTATTCCTCAGATTCGACCAGGGTGCTTTTCTCCGCGGACAGGGGAAAAACCTGGCGCAGGCTGGGCAAGGTCTATGGAACACAGGTTCTGGCAATTTTCCCGGGCAGTTGGGAGGGCAGGCCGGAGGAGATTACGGTTATCGCTGACCGGGAAGTGGCGAGGTTTCACCTGAAAACAGGGGAGAAGAAGCCATTGGGGCTGCCGGCCGGGAGATTGCTGGCTGCGGATGGCGGGAAAAGTTCCGCAGGAAGTTTATACTATATCCTGGCCGGTCTTGAATCCGATAGCGGTATAGTTAAGGGCGGTTTATATCGTTCCTCGGATCGAGGGGAAAGCTGGGATCAGGCCAATGGGAATCTGGTTACGGACCTGCCTCCGGCGGAGCGTCTCCCCAGGCTGAGAACCCTGGCAGTCTGCGAGGGAGATCCCCAGGTGGTTTATCTCTCCTGCGGATCTTTTCCAGTGTCTGCGGGAGGTGGCGTGGAAAACCACTTCGGCATTTGGAAAAGCGAGGATGCCGGCAGTAATTGGCGCTGGGTTTATGAGGCCGGGCGGGACAGCGTCATAGGGAGCAATTACCGCGGAGGCTGGATGGACCGGAGCTATGGGCCTTCCTGGCAGGGTTATCCCCTCTGTCTCGGGGTAAGCCCTACCGATTCCCGGGTATGCTATGCCACGGATTACGGGGCCAGTTACCGCACGCTGGACGGCGGGGCCACATGGGAACAGGTATACAGCCGCACCCTTCCCGACAGTTCGGTTACCACCAGGGGCCTGGATGTTACTACCTGCTACGGTCTCCATTTCGACCCCTTCGACAGGGATCATTTCTTTATCTCTTACACTGATATCGGCCTTTTCCAGACTTATAACCGGGGCAAAAGCTGGGTGCATGCCATAAGCGGGGTACCTGAACCCTGGATCAATACCTGTTACTGGCTGGTTTTCGATCCCCGGGTAAAAGGCCGCATCTGGTCAGTCTGGGCTAACTGCCACGACCTGCCACGCCCCAAGATGTTCCGCGGAGACTTCTCCCGCTTCCAGGGCGGTGTTGCTCTCTCTGATGACGGCGGAAAAAACTGGCGGCAGACAACAGAGGGGATGCCGGCTAACGCTGTCTGCACTCATATCCTGCTTGATCCGGAAAGCCCTGTAGACTCCCGTACCCTGTATGTCTGCGGATTCGGCAAGGGAGTGTTCAAATCCACAGACAGCGGCCGGAGTTGGGTGAATAAATCGAACGGACTAGGCCCGAACCTCAATGCCTGGCGTATGGAGCGCCTGCCGGATGGCACTCTTTTCCTGCTCGTGGCCCGGGGGGGACCGGAAAGAGGCCCGGTGGTTGACGGCGCGCTTTACAGGAGCGCAGACCAGGCTGAAAGCTGGCGCCAGGTGGCTCTGCCCGAGGATGTCAATGCGCCGAATGACCTGGTGTTCGACCCCTCGAATCCCGGGATCATGTATCTGAGCTGCTGGCCCTGGCCTAAAGAAGGCCGTGAGCATGCCGGCGGCCTGCTCAAGACCGAGAATGGGGGCTTGAGCTGGAAAAGGGTCTTCTACGATGACGCACATGTTTATGCGGCGGCAGTGGATCCGGTAAATCCGGCGACTATCTATCTCAATACCTTCGACAGCGGCGCTTTCCGCAGCGATGACCGCGGCGAGAACTGGTATCGCCTTGAAGGCTACAATTTCAAGTGGGGCCATCGCCCGGTACCGGATCCACACAACCCCACCAGGCTGTACCTGACCACTTTCGGCGGCAGCGTCTTCTATGGGCCGGCGGAAGGGATTCCCGGCGCCTTTGAAGACATCGTGGAGCGCTGGGTGCTGCGCTGGGAGTAAAATATACCCTGATCCACCGTCTATTCAAGCAGCGGGAATTCCGTAATCCGCAATTTTGCCGCGCCGTAAGGAATGAGTACCAGCTCCTCGAGCGGCTCCGCAGAATTGACCGGGCTTTCCGGCAGGGAACCCGCAGCATTGTGCTCGATAGTCCAGCCGGGTAACCGGCGTCCCTTGACCAGAGCTTGCACAGGCGCTCCCTCAGGCGAGAACGGGCACTCGCCTGATATCCGGGTCTGGAAACTCACCGATTTTTCCGGATTCGCCGTATCCACTTCAAGGGCATAATTCCAGGGAGTTATCGGATATACCTCCCAGTAAGCATGGGGCGGCTCTCCCCGCAGAAATCGCCAGTCCTCGCCGATTTTCAGGCTGTAGACCAGCGGCCCGCGCTCGATAGAGACGCTATTGTGATATCCCCGCCGGACTGCCGCCTTCATGGGCAGGCGCAGGGATAACGGAACCGGCTCACCCCACTCCCGTTCGACTCGGTAAAAAGTACCTGCACGAACTGAAATCGGTGGTTGGCTGCCGATCTTCAGTTCCGGTTCATGCGCCCAGGATGGAATTCGCAGGTAGAGGGGGAACCTGGCTGTGCGCTCCGCCTGGATTTTGAATTGCAGCGTGTCACCGAACGGATAATCGGTCTCAAGATCTATCCGCACCTTGGAATTGCCGATCATGGTAATCAACTGGCACGGGGCGTAAGCCACCGCGGCCAGACCCCGGTCAGGAGTGGTCATCCAGAGGTGCGCGGCGAACTTGGGCCACCCCTGCTGCATATTTGCGGTGCAGCAGCCGTAATTCGGCTCCAGGCCGAAAATGTTGGCTTCCGGACCGTTGTTCGTGTAAATCCGATCCTCGGACACTTTGCAAATTACCTGGTTTGCCTGCTGATCGTACTGATGTGCCCACATGTCAGGCTTGAAAGGGGCGGGGAGGGCATTGAAAGCGATGCGCTCGAGACGGTCGGCAAGCGAGGGCTCGCCGAGGATACTAAGCAGGGTCTCCAGAGAATAAAGGTATTCCATCACTGCGCAAAGTTCCGTGCCCTGGGATGGGTTTTTGCCCGCATAGTGCTCGTCGCCGGTAAAAATACCCGTGGCCTGGCCATGGTATTTGTCGAGAGTTTCCATTATTTTAAACACCGCCTCGCGGTCCACAGGGTCATGGGACTGGCGGTACCAGACTCCCGGCTGCTTGACTGCCATGGCGTTATTGACCACGTGGTTAGTCAGATCGCAATCTTCTACCTTGAGTTTGTCCTTCCAGCGGAAATCCTCGAAATGCCGCCGCCAGTCGTATCCCTGGCTGTGCGACTTGGCGGCAAGCCCGAGCAGGCTTTTTTCGCCGGTGCGCTGGTAGAGCCAGTGGATACTCAGCACGAGATCCGCCCAGCGGAATTTGCCCCACTCGAAAAGGGGTCTCTGGTCAAGCAAGGAATCCAATCTATGGAAAAAGCGTCTCATTGACGGGATTATCCGCTCATCGTTTGTCGCCTCCTGATACTGGGTCATGGCCTTGAGAGCCACGAACACCGGCCAGGGATCGTAAGCCTGGTACCTGTTCTTGGCTTTATCCCGGATCGGTCCCAGCCAGCCATCCTCATCCTGGTGCGTGACTATATAGTCAATCCAGCGCCTGACTTTTTCTTTGAGTGCCGGGTCATCGAGAAGGAAAGCAAGAGGCATGACTCCATCCAGCCAGTACGGCCCCCGTTCCCAACCTTCAGCCGAGCCTCCGATCCAGCCGCTTTGAGCGACATCAGGCCAGAACTCATCCAGGTGCCCGCTAAGTCCTTCGGCCTGTATCCGGAGCTGGCTCCTGAGCCAGCCCTCAGGGCGGATACTGCCCAGGGGCAGGGGTTCGAAAGCCAGCGGCAGAAGCGGAGGAATTTCCTTTGCGCTTCCCTTTCCGGTAATCTCCCCCGGCTTCTCTCCAGCCGAAAGGCTTCGGGACAATGGAGTAGAACCAGCCAAGGCCGCCCCCAGAACTTTGAAAAAATTTCTCCTGGTGAAAAAACCTGGATTTAAAAACGTCAATCTGGTCCATTTCCGGTTCATGAAAATCTCCTGGCGATAGAGTCAAGCGAAATTAAGCTTAATTGGTACTCTTTATCTGTTTCCCGAACGATCAAGTTCAGCCCTCAGCGAATATAAAATGAAATAAAAATTATATAAATAATTTCAAATGCATTGACAGAAAAGTGAATATTTATTCTAATTTAATTATTAACTTTTTCCGGGAGTTGATTGTCAAATATGCGGGAAATGGATATATACCCTAAAATAGAGGCGTTAGACCGCAGGGATTTTTTAAAAGCCCTCCCTCCATTATTATTCGGCCAGGGAGCGGCATTTCTATTCCAATCAAGTTCAGGCGTGCAGAAAAATGAGGGGGTTAATCCAATGGCGAACCAGGAAGCAACAGAGGATAGACTGGTGGTCTTATGGACAAGCGGCGACCGCGAAGTCGCCTTGAAAATGGTGTTCATGTACACTTTTAATGCCAAACTCAACGGTTGGTGGAAAGATATCTGCCTGATAATCTGGGGCCCATCCGCCAAGCTTCTCGCAGTGGATATCGAGCTGCAGGATTATATCAAGAAAATGAAAGAAGCCGGAGTTGAGCTGAGGGCTTGCATAGCCTGTGCGGACAGTTATGGAGTCAGTGAAACTCTAAGGAAGCTCGGTGTAACTGTGGAAGGAATGGGGAAGCCTCTAACCCAGATGCTCAAAGAAGGTCAGAAGGTGATTACTTTTTAATTCGATTACGGAAATCGAATTGCAGCTTTTTATTAAGGTTTCTTTCATTCATACTGATCATTGGAAAGTCACCCCAACAGCCTGGTAGGCCTCTATTCTGGGCAGGATGATTTCAATTCTGTTCCCGGCTCTACGTTCCTGATACTTACCATCCGCCAATATTTTTACACTGCTTACAGTTTTGGCCTCGGGGATACTGATACTCACTTTTACATTTTCCACAGGCGCAAGGTAATATTCATTGGCCCAGTTACGTTCAAACTTATTGCCGGTCCAGTTGGTGAGGTGAAGAACCCGGGTGTTGTCCTTGACTGTCATGTTGGCAATCAGGCATTCAGGGCCTTGCACTGCATAAGGAGCCTCGACCGGACTTACGTATTCAATGATTGTTTCAATATAGTCGGCCAACTCTTTGATATTACTGCCCATGTACAGGCTTTCTATTGTCGAACTCAGATAAGCAACCTTTCCCTTGCCGTACCTTGAAACTACAAGGCCCGGAAGAATGGGCCGGAGTCCGTCGCCGGTGACAATCTCGGCAGCCACTGTTCCTCCTTCCAGGCCCTGGACAGGTTCATAGAACCAGAGAGGTATCAGGCGATCAGTCCATTTGTCAAGCTGGCTTAAGGTCCCGGGCCGGGTCTTTAAATAAAGATCGTTGGGCCCGCCGACCATGGCCTGATAATTCTCGACTGTTTCTTTCAAGGCACCTTCAGGCTTAAGGGATCGCACTCGGATCAGGCTTTCCAGGGCAAAGCTGTCCTGTCTTTTGCCTTCGGCATCGTACAGCGAAGTGGAGTAACTGGCCACCAGGCCGCCGCCCTGTTCCACGAACCGGCGGATATTTTCGATTCGCCCGGGAGAAAGATAGGGAATATCAGCCAGGTACAATATTTTGTACTGCATCAGCTTTTCCGGCTTATCCAGAATCTCTTCTAGAACAGAGCTCACCTGAAGATGGCGGTAAATGCAGGCGGCGAAGGCTCCCATAGTCGATGACCGGACATCGGCATTCCACCACCATCCGCGCTGGGTGTGCCCTGGAGGATTTTTAAGGCCGTAAACCACAGCTACATAAGGATAGTTCGTAAATCCCTGAAAGAATTTTTCCTCACCGGCCAGGAGACCGAACGGGTAAGCGATAAATTGCCGCTGGTCAGGCTCATTGACAAAAGCGACAGGCTGGGAGACAATCGGACCGCCGCCGAACATAGCGGTGGTGAATATCTCCTGCTGGTAGTCCAGGCCGTTATGAATCGCACGGGGCCAGTTGTCATAGGAGCCGATATAGGGCCAGATAGCCAGCCCGGCCGCGCGGGCGAGGCTGACACCCTCGGCCCTTTCCAGCATCGAATGGCCGCGCTCGTACAAAAACGCATCCATGTTCCTGATCACCCGCGGATCTTCAGTGGTAATCTGGCCGGGATCGTTGATATTATAAACGAGCGGTATATCCTTGTAAGATTTTACAATGCGCCGCACTTCCGCCAGAACTGACATCAGCTCATCCTGGTACCATCCATGATAGCGGTCGATAACCGCCAGTTCCTCAGGCGTGTAATCTTTTATGTTCTCCCGGTAGGGGATTTCCAGCCCGGTCACTTTACGGAAACCATCACGGCATCCAGGGCAGTAACAAGTCTTTGGCGCAGGATAAAAATAAAAGGCCCGCCAGGTATCGAAATATATCCCATCGATATCATAGTCCCGCGCCACGTGTCGAACAAGATCAAGATAAGCCTGATGGTAAGGGGTGTTCCAGCACACAGTGCCCATGTCCTCGCCGACATACATCGGTGAATGGGAGGGGCCACCGCTTGGCGATGCTTTCTGGGCATATTCCGGGTAATCCCGCGTGACCATGGACCAGGCCAGCTTGTGGCCAGTGGAAATATAAGGCACCACCCTGATCTTCCGAATCTTGCAGGCGGCGATCATTTCCTCAAGAAGGTCCCGGCCTCCCTGATCCGGGTGGGTGGAAAAACGCACACCCTGTATAGTGGCGTATTTCCCCATGGTGGACATGCGTACGGTATTGACCTGCATCTCTTCCATGGCCGCGGCGATTTTTTCAGCATTGAACTCAAGCTTGGGTGCAAACGGGTACTGATAAGCATCGATAAGAAAAATCCTGGCGGTCTGGAGCCAGTCATTACCGCCGGCCTGTAAATAGCTAACCTGGATAAATCCAAAGATTAGCAGCAAATATCTCGACAACAGAAAAATTCTCATAACAGTCCGTATTCTTTCATTTTGTTGAATAATGTCTTACGGGTGATTTTAAGCTTTTCGGCTGTTCTGCTGCGATTGTTTTCGCATTTATCCAGTGTCCGCAGGATTATTTCTTTTTCGATTCTTCCGCTCATCCTTTTCAGGTAAGCCTCCATACCAATTTCTTCCGGGTCTGTCTCATCCTGCTTTTCCGGGTAACCGCAAATCCTCCAGGGCAGATTTTCCCGGTTGATTATTCCACCCTGGGTCTGGATCATCGCGCTCTGGATAGCATTTTCCAGGTCTCTGATATTCCCGGGCCAGGAATAATTCTCCAGGCACTCCATGGCTGATCTGGAGACACCGCGGATATTGAGCGCCATCTGGCTGTTGTATTTCTCGATAAAATGCTCGACCAGTAACGGGATATCCGCCTTACGCTCCCTTAAGGGAGGAATAGCTATAAAAACGACATTCAGACGGTAGAACAGGTCAAGTCTGAAATTTTTTCTGTCCACTTCCTGCTGAAGATTTTTGTTTGTGGCGGCAATGAATCTTATATCGACCGGTAAAGTTTTTCTTCCGCCGATACGGCTTATTTTCCTTTCGTCAAGCACGCGCAGCAGTTTTACCTGGGCGTCTATAGACAGTTCTCCTATCTCATCCAGAAAAAGGGTCCCCCCCTCGGCCAGTTCGATTTTACCCGGTTTTGTTTCCTTGGCATCGGTGAAAGCTCCTTTTTCAAAGCCGAACAATTCACTCTCGAAAAGATTCAGGGGAATTGCGCCGCAGTTTATGGCTATGAAAGGTTTGTCTTTCCGCTGGCTGTGATAATGGATGGCTTTGGCTGCCAGCTCTTTTCCGGTGCCGCTCTCACCCTGGATAAGCACGGTAGCGTTCGTATCGGAGACACGGTTTATCTGGTCAAAAACCCGCTGCATCCCGGAGCTTACTCCGATTATATTCCGGAAACTGTATTTTTCCTGAAGCTGTTTTTTCAGGACTGTAATCTCACCGGAAAGACGGGTATGTTCGAGCGCGCGATGAATGATTATCAGAAGCTCTTCATTGTCGAAAGGCTTGGACAGGTAATCATAGGCTCCCTTTTTTATCGCTTCCACAGCCAGTTCTATCGAGGCATGGGCGGTAAGAATGATCACTGTCTTTTCCGGATGCTTTTCTTTTATTCTCACCATTGTCTCAATCCCGTTAATTCCGGGCATTTTCTGGTCCATCAGAATCAGGTCCGGGTCGAATGCCCCCATTATCTCCATAGCCTTTTCCCCGTCGCCGGCTGTTTCGACAATGTAACTCTCGTCGGTCAAAAGCTGGGCCAGAATTTTACGAATTTTCTCTTCGTCATCTACTATCAGAATTCTTTGAGACATTTCCGCTCCGGAATATTTTTCAGGACTATATGATTAAGCTTTCAACGGCAGCTTGATTATTACCTTTGTTCCATGATGCGCCGGATCCTCATCCCTGGTTCTGCTCTCGATCTCGATTTCCCCGCCATGCTGGTGGATAATCCCATAGGATATGCTGAGACCGAGACCTGTGCCGTCTTTTTTGGTCGTATAAAACGGATCGAAGATATGGTCGAGGTTTTCCTGAGGGATACCCGGGCCTGTATCCTCGAATGTTATGTAGTAAAAAGATTTTTCAGGATCCTGTAAATTGCTCCTGGCCGCTAAATCCACGGCTACTTTCAGTTCGCCGTTTTTCTCCATGGCCTCGAAAGAATTCATAATCACATTGAGAAATACCTGCTTCAACAGGTCAGGATCAGCTTTCAACTGTTTCCTTTTCGGCAGATATTCGAGCGTGATCTTGAAATTATTTTTTATGGCCGTTGTCTCCACCAGGGTCAATGTCTGATTGAGCAATAATTCCAGATCAACCGCTTTGATTTCCGGCTTGGTCGGCTTGGAAAAGGACAGCAGTCCCTCGATAATCCCGTTGATCCGGTCTACTTCGCCGATCAGCCCGCCGATCAGTCCCCGCGCTTTACTGTCCTCCAGGCTTTTACTCAAATACTGGATAGTGGAGCGGATCGAGGTCAGCGGGTTCCTTATCTCGTGCGCCGCCCCGGCGGCGAGCTGGCCGAGAGTGGCCAGCCTGTCCGCGCGGTACATCTTTTTCAGCCTTACTTTCTGCTGCTGGTAAAGATAGGCGTTTTCGAAAGCAAGCGCAGCCTGAGCGAGAAGGGTTCGGAGAAGCTCTATCTGATCGCCGGTAATCTTGTCTGCTGAAGATTTGGGCCCCAGACAGACCAGACCTGTAAGACGGTTCATTGAAAGAAGGGGAAAGATAAAATCAACGCCGGTTTCACTGATTATCTGTTGCTCCCCTTCCGAGAAGTAAGAAAAAATATCGGGATTGTCCGAAACCCTCAAATGTGTCTCATTCACCGTGAACCAGCGGATAAGAGGCTGATCAGGCAGGAAGTAAAACCTCTCTTTATTTGCATTTTCCAGCCCCCTGGCCTCGGCAAGCTGGAAACGATCCAGATCCAGATTAAGCAAATAGAGGAGCAGGGAGTCCACATGGACAATCTCGCGGATGACCGAAATCACATTGTGTTGTAACTGGTCGAGATCGACAATCAGGGTCAGCGACCTGCTGAATTCACTCAGGGCACGCCGGAACTGATCCTGCTTCCTGCGCTCTTTTCCAGGCCGGAAAATTCGTAGAATGTTTTCCAGGGTCTTCACCGCTCGTGAACAGGGGTTTAAAAAACAGCGCTGATAAACTTAGAAATTACAATAATATTTCCTTTTCAAATTATACCTGGGGCAAAAAGAAAAACAAGAATAAACTGATCTATCTCCAGGAATCCCGGTCTGACAGCAGATGGATAATCCTGAAATCTGAAAAATCGCAGGATAGAAGTTTGATTGGCTTCGTATTTTGGGTATCCGCGGATATACTGGCGAGAGCGAGAGTGATCCTGAAACTATGACTCAACGCTGCCTTACATCGCACCGCAGAAAGGAAACATAAATTGTTGCGAAAAGGAGTATATTTATTATCACCAGTGCTGATAAATCCCAGAACGCTATTTTCATCGCTTCTTTCATGGATATGTCCGATTCGGCAAACTTGGGAAGAGCATTGAAATCTACAGGCTTCTGCGAAAAGATGACCTCATGCCGCCAGGCGAGAAGATGCAGGCTTTCCGGGTCCTTTTTATCTTCGGCAATTAAAAATTCCTTAAGGACATCTTTGTATCTGGCTGTCTGGCTGAAAATACTCTGGAATCTCGGCACTCCGATGCCGAATACCGCCTCGGAAATGGTTTGATATAATGTTACCGGTGAAATTTTGGTTGTATTTCGACCCAGGTTGACTTGCTCGACCATTTTATTCACATAATCTTCGTTTATCCGATTTTTCGCATCGGTTACGGCGTTGTATAGCCTGGCTCTGGCTGGAGGGTTTATCCAATCCACCTTCAGATTGTTCCCGGCCCAACTCCCGGCATTCTTGCCGTATCTTTCGCTGTTATTCCAGATTTCCGTAACAGCTTCATGAATCATTCTATCCACTTCTGTCCGGGTCGGGACGCGGACAAATTTCTCGGCAATCAATCTGCCTGTGGATGGGATCAAGATTACCAGCACCACCCAGATAAACAGAAGAATAACGATACTGGTCGAAGATTTCGGGCTTCGGCTCGAAACGAGCATTCCCAGGAGCAGAAAAATTGAAAGGTACAGTATCGAGAGGCCCATAAAGGCAGCAATCTTGAGCCACTGGCCGCTGTCGAATTGAAGGCCTGAAAGATTGACAATGATCAGGTTTATCAAGAGTCCCAAAAGGAGCGGAATGGCGAGAGTAATGATGGCGCCGAGATATTTCCCCAATAAAACCGTATCTCTGGGAACGGAGTTCGACAGGGCGAGTGGAAGTGTACCTCTTTCCTTTTCCCCGGAGAGAGAATCGAAGGTCAACAGTATTGCCATAAAGCTTAAGATTAATGAGATGACAAACATCCAGTCCAGGTCTACAAAACGGGAAATGAAGAAGTTCATATCGTTATTGACCTCGGGGATCTCCACCTTAAATACATCAGTCTGGAAAGTGTTCGGCAGCGTTTTTTCAAAACCGGAGCAGAAAAGCCTGGTCAACTTCGGCATTCTTTGGATCATCTGGACATAATTGGCAACTTCGCTCAGATTCTTTGACGCCTCGTTGAGGCGGGCCAGGTTGTTGTTTGTCTTTTCAGAATACTCGCTCATTTCCTGATTATATCTGCTCACAAAAATAAACCCGCCGGCAACAAAAAGAGCGATCGAAACTGCCAGCGCCAGCAGGAACCTCAAGCTGGTTATGTTTGTCAGCAGCTCTTTCCTGATAATATTACCTGTCATCTCCATCCCCTTTTATCTGACATCGTATTTGAGGAAAGCTACATAGGCGCAGAGGAAGAACAAGATCCCGGTAAAGGAGAGAAGTCCCAGACCGGGCAGGATTCTTTTCACAGTGGCGGCGACATTCTCCGTGCTGAAATGAAACCTGGGAAGATCCTCGAGATTAAGAGGCTGGGGATTTTTTTCTTCATATTTTTCACGGAGCTCTGAGTACTCTTTTATGTCTTTGGGTTCAAAAAGATGCTCTTCTTTTACAGTGGCAATATATCTGATCGATGAAAAAGCTTTTTTGTCTTCAAGATATTTTACTAATTGCCTCCGGTATTCAGCCGCCTGTTCATGGAACCTCTTCGAGCCTGCTTTATCGCTCCTTGACAGCGCGGAAATCAAGTTTTCATAGGTAGATAAAGGCGAAATGAAAGAAAACAATTCAGCTAAGCTTCCCTGACTCTCCAGTTTTTCCAAATAAGTTTTTCTGAGCTGCCACTCCTTATCCGCATAATCGATAGTCAGAGGTCCTGCAAAAGCCCATACTTTCTGTCCGTATCGGACATAGCTTTTTGTGGCGAATCTCATATAAGAGCCATGCGGCTCGTTAGCATCGCTTTCAATTTGATTTCCGCTGAATGGATTTTGGGCTATGAATTCCTCGATTTTTTTATTCATTTCCTGATGAAGCTCATCGGCCTGAGAATCAACGGATTCCCGGGATTCAACATTAATTATCTCTGTAGCTAGATAGGTGCTGAGATTGGGGACTGCAAAAATAAATACTACCCACAGAAAGAAGAGAATGATCAGTGTCTGCGAAGCCTGCCTGGTGACTGAGGAAATGAACAATCCAATAGAGCAAAGCGTTCCGGCGGTAATCAGAGAAACAAAATATATCAGCGCTATGCGGAGCCAGTCATCTGCTGTAAGGGAGATAATCGGCGAAAACAATAAAATCAATCCGGCGACAAGAAAGCCCAGGGTTATCGGTATGGAAATCGTAATCAGGGCGCCGAGAAATTTGCTGAAAAGCACCTGGTTTCTCGGTATGCTGTTCGAGAGAATCAAGGCCAGGGTTTTTTCTTCTTTTTCCCCTGAAACTGCATCGTATACCAGAAGCAGGATCAGGAGGCTGATCACCAGATTAAATATCAGGGTGATATCAGGAGTGGAAAATATAGACAAAAGAGGATTGGTCGAAGTATAAGAGCCTTTGGGAATCGGCACGGTACTGATATTGATATCCGCTTCTTTGGCCAGATTGTCTTCAATACCTCGACTGAAAAATGAAAGTATCTCGGGCGGCTGGTGAATTGTCGGCTTGAGATTCTGATAAGTCATAGTTTGCCGTAATTCTTCGCTTTCTTTGGCCACCAGCTCGTTATAGCGCTCGAGTTTCTGGGCATAATCGCCTAGTAAAATCGTCATTAACAGCACGATCAGGCCTAAAAACAGTACAGTCCCTATTGTAAAGCGGAAAGTTATGATATTTGCCAGCAGTTCTTTTTTGGTTATTTTCCACATTTTTTAATCCTTTATTGAATACAAGCGGAAATATTCAGAAAAGAGGTCGGTATCATTTTTTATTTTGGAAGGTCTTTATCGCATAAAGAATGCCAATTAATTGGCGGTAAAATCTTTCACATTATTAATTAATTGAAAATGAAGCGGTTAAGAAATTATTCGGTTCGCCCTTTAAAAGAAGCCAGTCACCTGTTTCCTGTTACGGCCTGCTAGCTCTCTCCTGCCCTGAATTCTTTTACAAATCTATATTTTCAAAAGTGATCGGGTATGGGCTTTTCTTTTTGGAAATCAAAAAAAGTGTGTAAATCAGGTAACACTCTATGGGTAACTGATTACCCAGAGAATTGTTTTAGAAAAATTGTCAATTGTAATCGACCTACTGCTCCTGCTAACTCGATCCTCTGTATGATTGCCGGATTTATTCCTGGTTATTTTTGCCCCTCTTTATCCCCTGCTGCTATTTAAAGACAATAAATCTTTCCGAAAAATTACCTGATCCAGTAAGATGCCTAAAAATAATAAGTTACGAATAATTTGAAAGTTCTGGCAAAAACAGGTACATCTTTTGCCTGACCTGAGAATAAAGTTGTTCTGTCCTGGAAGAAATCTCGTATTCCATTTTGTATATTCTAGCCACGTGATCTCTTAGCGGATCAGTTACCTGGATGACCGAAAAATGAAAAAATATCTGATTTTCAGCATACTCATGCTCCTTGCTCAAGCTGTGTGTCTTCGAGGGGAGGGAGCACTGGTACTGACTCTGGATGAGGCGATTAAGATCGCCTTGAATAAAAGTTATACCATTAAAGCCTATCGGGAAAACAAACTGTCCATGGAACATTTTTTCAAATACTACCAGGCCCAGTTCAGCCCAATGCTAGATTTCAGCGTGAACGCCCCATCCTGGAACGAGAATGTAAGCGGCATACAGAGAGTGGATGGCTTGCCGGTATACAATTCCACTGGCCAGATGCAGTTCGGCAGCAACCTGAAATTTACCTATACCCTGCCCACCGGCGGAAATTTTGCCCTTACCTCTCAGTTCTACCGGGAGAACTTAAAGACCGTACTGGCCATGAAAAATTACGAGACCCTGAGCGCCAGACAGGCTTACAGCAGTATCAGTCTGAGCTTTGACCAGCCGATATTCACCAAAAATAAACTCAAAGAGAACCTGGAAGAGGCTAAGCTGAGCTACGAAAAGGCCTCCAGTCAGTTCACCAGAGGGCAGCTCGATATTATCTACGATGTGACCAATGGCTTTTATTCTCTTTATAAGGCCATCCGCGAGCTGGAGATCGCCGGAGAGAAGTCGGGAAATTCGGAAGAGGCTTACCGGATAGCGAAATTGAAAGGGGAAGCAGGCCGCATTCCGGAGGGCGATGTCCTGATCGCCGAGATCGCCGCTGCGCAAAACAGAGCAGCCTTGTCTGAAAGCCAGGGGAAACTGGAGAAAACCAAGGATACCTTCAAACAGTTGATCGGTCTGAATCTCGACCAGGACATCCAGATTCTGACCGACCTGAAGTACGATACTTTTCTTATCGATTTGGACGAAGCGATCCAGAAAGCGCTGAAATACAGGCTGGAAATAAACGAAGCGGAGCTGGATATAAATCTTCAGCACATAGATGTGGACCGGGCCAGAAGAATCCGGGAAATTAGCGGAAAAGTATCGGCTTACTATGATATTACCGGGGTGAGCACTTTGGAGGATGGCTCGACCGGAGCGCTCTTCCGCTCCTCGTTCAGGAACTTTGTCGACCGCCCCCCGAACAGGGGGGTCACCCTGACCTTTTCCTATCCCATTTTCGACTGGGGCCGCGGTGCCCAGAAGGTGCAGCAGGAAACAGCCAGCCTGAGAGAAAAGGAATTGAGCCTGGAGAACCTGAAAACAACTATAGTCCGCGATATGAGGGACATAGTCCGCAGTTTCGAAGAAACGAAAAACAGGTTGAATATCCAGGAAAAAAACCAGGAATTAGCCCAGAGAAGTTACGAGATAAGCCGCATGCGTTTTGAGCACGGCAACATTACCAGCCAGGAGCTGGGGATGGAACAGGAAAGGCTGGCCACAACTCAATTGAGCTATCTCGATGCCTTTATCACTTACCAATTGGCTGTTGCGGACCTGAAAAGAAAAACCTTATGGGATTTCAAAAACAATAAAAGCTACTTAGTGGAAGAAAATTATTTCCAGAGTAAGGAGTGATTGATGGTTAAAATAGCGCAAATAATAGCCTGGGCTTTGATAATTATAACTTTCAGCCTCCCGGATTCCGGCAGAGCACAGGAGGACCAGGCCTCCCTGATCCTCGATCTTAAAAAAGCCCGGGCGGCATATGAGATCTCCAGGGAGAAACTGGATAATGATAAGAAGCTCTTCGAGAACAAGGCCATCTCTGAGGACGAGTACAACAAGTCCAAGAACGAGCTGATGGGCCGGGAGGTCGATTACCAGAAGTTAATTCTCAAGGTGATGGCCCAGCAGTCATATGTCATAGTGGAAAAAGCGGTCAAGTACCAGACCCGCAAAGGGGAACGGCGGGTAAAGGTGACCCTGCGCAGCACTATGGAGGGTAACCAGGAATATCTCGACCAGTTCCGCGAGCATTTCGATGTCTTTACGCCGGATATGCAGTCCGGAAAAGTCTACAATGTCTTCGTCTCCCTGATCAACCTCCAGGACAAGACTATTGTCAGCACGCCTTACGAAATTAAAATCCCCAAAATTGACCTGGGCCAGACCGCCACAGTGGATTTCGGTCTCTTGCGTGATGTGGAGAGCCTGCAAGTGAGCATGAATTACAGCGGCAAGAAGGATGAAAAGAACATATTCCTGGAAAAGGATGCCAGTTCCAGCACAGTGGATGTGAACTCGACCCAGTTCTCCCAGGAGGTGGATCTCGGCTCTACGGCCTCCTACGACCTCACTCTGGAGCGTTTTTCCACCAAGGACGATATTTATAACCTCGTGGCGGTCAACCTTCCCCGTCAGATCAGTTATGATTTCCTAGACGGCGAGACCAGCGCCAGGCTTTCTCAGGTCAAGTTCACGCAAGGGGTGAACACCAAAAAATTGGCCCTGAAAACCTATCTGCCGGACAGGGACGATGAGGAAGTGGTGATCGACAAGCCCCTTGTCTTTTATGCCCTGGTTTTGACGCGCGAGGAATATGAGGCTCTGGGCGATACCCGCAACAGGAAACTCGAGGAGAAAGATCTCGAAGCCATCCAGAGCGGCATGGTCAAGCTGGAGCTTATCCCCCGCGGCGTTGGGCGGATCGAGGTCCGCGCACCGAGCCTTTACCACGAGATCACCGTAGGCGACAGTGTCAGCATGGATATCACCGTGCGCAACGGCGGCACGCGCAGGCTCGATAATATCAAGGTCTCGACCGATAATCCGCTTCACTGGCGCTCCTTTATCGACCCTGACCTGATCAAATCCCTCGAACCGGAGAAAGAAGAGATAATCCATCTGACCATCTTCCCTCCTGAGGATGTAGGAGTGGGTGCCCAGGAAGTAAAAATCAAGACCGAGGCCCTGGCCAATAACCGCAGGGTGGAAACCGAGGACAAAACCGTGCGTATCCAGGTGAAGGCCAAGGCGGAGATTCTCTGGACCGCGGTGCTTCTCTTTTCCCTGATCGGACTGGTAGTGGGTATCGTGATATTCGGGATCAAGATCAGCAGAAGGTAACAGCGGATCAACAATGGAGAGCGGCCCTCCGGCCGCCCTCCTCGACGGAAAGGAGACAATTTAATGTTCGGTTCGTTGTTGCTGAAGGAAATCCAGGAGTCGATGCACAACTACCGGTTTCTGATCACCCTGCTGCTATGCATATTGCTGATTCCTCTGGGAACCTTCGTCTCCCTCAGGGACTACGAGCAAAGGCTGGCGAACTACAACCAGTCGATGCAACTATACCACGAAAGCTCGCAGGGAAACATCGGTACAGGATTTTCCGCAAAGGGATTCCGCCCCCCGTCCTCGCTTAGCTTCCTTGCCACCGGCCTTGAAGAACACCTGCCGAGCTTGGTTAATACCAACAATACGGGGAATTACTGGTTTGATTATGAAAATGAGATGACCAACCCGATCTCGCTGCTCTTCGGCAGGCTGGACCTGTTGTTTTGTGTCGGTTTCGTGCTTTCGATACTTGCCCTGATATTCACTTTCAACAGCGTGTCTGGTGAAAAAGAGAAGGGTACATTGCGTCTGCTGTTTTCAAACGCTGTCCCGAGATGGCAGCTTTACACGGCAAAAGTGACGGGGAATTTTATAGTCTTTGCCGTCCCGTTCATTTTCGCTCTGCTGGTCAGTATGATAATCGTCAACCTGTCAAGCTCACTGAACTTGTTCTCTGCGGCTATCTTTCCCGCATTCGTGGTATTCGTTTTTCTGTCCATGTTGTTCATCCTGGCAATGCTCAATCTGGGCATGCTGATCTCATCACTCACTCATAGCTCGATGACATCCATGATTTCTCTTCTGCTGGTTTGGATAGTGTTGGTACTTGTTGTGCCCAAAGCGAGTCCGATGCTGGCACAGGCGATTTATCCGGTACAAGCCTCGCAGGTGGTAAACATGGAGAAGCAGGCCGTCCAAAGCGACTTAAACGATGAGTTGGACAAACAACGGGCGGAACTTCTGGAGAGGGTGGCATCTGAATACGGGATGCCGAATGCCGACCTCCTTCTTTCGTTCAACAACCAGAGCGTAAGCGAGCAGACCAGAGAACAGGCCATGAAGCAGTATGACAGCCAGGCTCAGCCTCTCGAAGATAGATATGAAAAAATGATCAGTGTCGCCCTGAAAAAAATCGATGACGACTACGAAAACAAAAAGCAGGTACAGGCTTCCCTAGCGGCGAATCTTTCCAGAGTCTCCCCGGTAAGCTGCTTTACGTATCTGATCTCCGAGCTGGCCGGAACCAGCCTGCTGGAATTGAAAAACTTCAAGGATAACGCCCGCAGGTTTCAGCAGTACGTAAAAGAAACCATCTATGACAATTATACTCTGAAAAGATACGTTTCCAAAGGTGGCAACAAATGGAACATGAGCTACAATGTAGACAATGGTTTCGATCCCAAAAAAGTGGCCATACCGCACATGTCTGATTACCGGCGGGTGACTCTTGCGGAAGTGCTGAGCGCGCAGTGGATCGATATCCTGCTGTTGGCCCTTTATGCTGTTGCCTTTTTCGCCGCCGGTTTCGTGGCATTCAACCGTTACGACGTACGCTGAAATTAACATGGAGGTATGAGAAAATGTCCAAGAACGCTGTTGCTTTGATGGAAAATGCAGGATTCTGGGTCAGGCTAACTGCAATGTGGATCGATGTGTTTATTATTTATTGTGTTACCCACATTATCATGTTTTGCGGATCGCTGGTTCCGGTGTATATCCCATTCTGGCGCGCTGCTCTGGCCTTGTCGATAATTTATTTCGTATTTCTGCCCGGTTGGCAGGGACAGACAATCGGCAAGATGATCTGCGGCCTGAGGCTTATGACAAAGGACAAAACCCGTGCCGCAGGTTTTTTCCGCATATTCCTGCGGGAAATAATAGGCAAACTGATCATTGGTGTTGCAGTTCCCATAGCCATCGGGAGAATTCTATTTCCGAACTTCGTGTTTTCCTTTCTAGTTGATTGCATTGCCGTCATTCTTTTTCTGCTTGCCCTGCTTATCCACTACCTGATAACCAAACGGGCCTGGTATGATATAATAGCCCGTACAACCGTACTCAGGGAAAGCCAGTATCGGAAAAACCGGGCGCGGGCTGCGTTTTATATTGCCCTGGCGGTCAGTGTGGTTTTTATCGGTATCAAGGCTGGCCGATATGCAAGTACAGGCAGGATTTCCACCATCGACTTTATCCCTCCCTACGGCGCCAGATCCACTGAACCCTATGTCCTGTTTTTGAAAAACCGCCCGAGTGCCGCGGAGTATATCCTTCAGCTTTTTGATAAATACGATATTGTCGTTTTATGCGAAAGATTTCATCCGGAGACAACCCAATATGATTTAATCTATGAGGTAATCAGTGACCAGCGGTTTATAGACCATGTCGGTAATATTTTCAGCGAGGTTGGTGTTGTGACCATGCAGCCATATCTGGACGATTTTTTGAGATCGGATAACCTGACTGAGACTGAGATCCAGGAGAAACTGGTTCATATTATAAAAAATCTGAGTTTCTGGCCGCTATGGGACAAGACCAATTTTTACGATTACCTTAAAAAGCTGTATGCTTTGAATAAATTCCTGCCGGATTCCAGCCGGATACATCATTATCTGTCTGATGTCCCGTTCAGTTGGGAGGGCATGACAAGAGTCAAATACAGGTCGTTCGAGAAAGAATTTTTAGGAGATCGCGATAAGAGAATGGCTGATCGCATCGAAGCCAGGTTCAAGGAGATATTGGATTCGGACTCAAAAAGGAAAAAATGCCTGGTTATTATGAACTATCGTCATGCTTTCGGCCTTGTAAAAGACTCGACGGGGAAAATGCTCGGAGACAACACGTGTGCGTATCTTTATGAGGCGTTTCCGGGACGGACGGCGAATGTACTGATAAATACAGTGGCCTTTGGGCCAGTGATGAATCTATGCCCAATCCAAAACGGCAAATGGGATGCCTCTTTCAGGTCGGCAGGTAACCCATCATCGGGATTTGATTTCGCCGGCTCGCCATTTGGAAAAGACCAGTTTGATATGTTCCCTTTTGGTGCGTGGCGCAATTACAGCTATCAGGATGTTTTTACCGGTTTTGTTTTTTATCGGCCTCTGGAGGAACATATCTTGGAGCTTGGTATTCCGGGATTGGGTGATGATTTCAAAGATGTCTATTTGTCGAGAGTAAAGTGCAGCGGTGAGGATGATAGTTGGGAATATAAATTTTATGGAATAGCTAGAAATGGAAGACAACCCATGGACTATGGATTTTTTAGAACTTTTCTGGAAATTGCGGCAATGCTCATTTTTTTTCCAACCGGCTTGCTTGCTGGCATCATTGTCTATGTTAGAAAAATCCGCTGAAAGATTATAGAGGGGGATGAAGATTCATGTCGCCTGTCAATCGAAGAGAATTTCTCGAATTTCACGGCCTTTAATCGTTATGATGTCCGCTAGAATTAATACTTTCACATTTTTCAAGGAGTTACCAAAATGTTACAGGCAACTGATTTGACCAAGCGTTACGAGGATGGCCTTCTGGCTCTGGACCACCTGAACCTCCAGGTGAAAGAGGGGGAGATATTCTGCCTTCTCGGGGCCAATGGAGCAGGCAAAACCACCACTATCAACCTTTTCCTCAACTTCATCGAGCCGACCGGCGGACAGGCCCTGATCAACGGGATCGATGTCAACAAGGACCCGCTGGAGGCCAAGAAGTACGTCTCCTATGTCTCGGAAAACGTGATGCTTTACGGTAATTTCACTGCCCGGCAGAACCTGGACTTCTTCGCCAAGCTGGGCGGGAAAAAGAATTTGAAAAAAGAAGACTACCACATGTATATGCGCAAGGTGAGCCTTCCTGAGAGAGCGTTCGAGATGAGGCTCAAAAATTTTTCCAAGGGCATGCGCCAGAAACTGGGGATCACTATCGCCATAATCAAGGATGCGCCGAATATCCTGCTCGATGAACCCACCGCTGGGCTCGATCCCAAGGCTGCCGCGGAGTTTATCAAGATTCTCAAGGCCTTGCGCGACCAGGGCAAGTCGATTCTCATGTGCACCCATGACATCTTCCGGGCCAAGGAAATCGCCGACCACGTGGGGATCATGAAAGAGGGCCGGCTGGTAATGGTGCGCACGCGCGAGGAATTCCTCGAGGAAGACCTGGAGAAAATCTACCTGGAGTACATGCAGGAAGCCGTGGTGGCCTGAAAACCAGGCTTTTTTTACCTGCCTCCATCCGGAATTAACATAAGGTCTTTATTTATATAACGGTAACTGAGGTGAACCGACCATGATCCTCTCTATCGCGCTCAAGGAGTTCTACACAAACCTGGTCTCCGCCCGGTTTGTGATCGGGTTTCTGCTCTGCCTGCTGCTGATTCCCCTCACCCTGGTAGTGAACATTAACGACTACAAGAGCAAGGTAACCGCCTACGAGACCCAGAAGAAAGAGGCTGCGGAGAAGCTCAAGATCCGGGTCTGGTCCTATCTCCAGCCGCGCATTGTCCGGCCGCCGGAGAGCTTAAGTATCCTCAGCCGGGGTGTCAGCTACCAGCTGGGCAACTACGTGGACCTGACGTTCACTGCCAAGCCGTTTAAGGCCTCGGGCCAAACCGGAACCAGCGACAACCCGATGATGGGCACCTACTTCTCCGTGGATTTCTGTACGATCCTGGCTATTGTACTCTCCCTGCTGGCCCTGCTGTTCACCTACGATGCATGCAGCGGCGAGCGTGAGCAGGGAACGCTCAAAATGCTCCTATCCAACTCGATCCCGCGCTCGGTAGTGCTGCTGGGCAAAGTGCTGGGCGCCTGCCTGACATTGCTGCCGATTATCCTGTTCTGCTATCTGCTTTGCGCCCTGGCGATCCTTATCAGCCCGGATGTTGCCTTCTCCGCGGATGAATGGCTACGGATTGGTCTGGTGCTCCTGGCCAGCATCTTTTTTTTCGCGACTTTCGCTTTCCTGGGGCTTTTTGTCTCCAGTATGTTCCGGCACTCTGCCGCCAGTATTATTGTCTGCCTGCTGGCCTGGGTGTTTTTCCTGTTCGTGACGCCCAATGTCTCCGGCTACGTAGCGGACAGCCTGCTGGAGACGCCCTCGGAGCAGGCCCTTGCAGTTAATACCAATAAATTCACTTCCGAGAAGTGGAAAGAAGCCGAAAAGTTTCGTGGAGAGCAACCCAGGGGCGCCTTTGACTGGCAATATAGTAGACCTACCGCCGGTGGGGCCGTGGAGACATCAGGTGCTACTCCTGTTTTTCTGGAGTGGTACAGGCAGGGAAATAAAGTTGTTTATACCCATATGATAGAAAGTGCGGAGGGACGCTGGCTGCTGGAGAAGGAATTCCTGGACAGGCAGGACAGGCAGCGCCTGCTGGCAGAGCGGCTCTCCATGGTTTCTCCCGCCCAGGTTTTCCAATTGCTCTCGAGCTCACTTTGCCGTACGGACGTGGAATCCTACAAGCGTTTCATGGAGAGTACGCGCCGCTACCGGGAGGAACTGATCCAGTATCTCCGCAACGGGAATCTTTTCGACTCCTATAAATTCTTTACCGCCGTGGACCCGAATGTAATGATGACCACCGACGAGTATTACAACTACAGAACAGGAGGACGGATAAAGACAGAGGCTGAATTCGAGCAGTGGCTTAAAGATAACCCGGGCAAGAGCTGGAACTCCATTTACACCCGTGATCGGCCAAGCGTGGACCGGGCGAGCCTGTCCCTCCTGGACCTTTCGGATGTACCGCGTTACAAGGGCGTCCCCGGCGGCGTGGCGCTTTCGCTGCAAGATTCGCTGGTCGAGCTGGCTATCCTGGTATGTGTGAGTGTGATGCTGTTCTACCTGTCTTTTATCGCGTTCCTGCGCTACGACGTGAGGTGAACCGTGCTCTCGAACATAATCCTACGGGAAATCCATAAGCATATACTCAGCTTTCGGCTGCATCTGACCATGATCCTCGTCCTTTTCCTGTTCGGGTTGGGATCGGTGGCGTTTATCAAGGGCCACACCGCCGACCGGGAAAGCTACGATCAGTGCTATTCCACGTACCTGGAGGAGGAACGAGGACTGGCCGAGAAAAACCTGGGCGACTACATGACCAATGTCCGCTCTCTGATGCTAGCGCCACGTAACGATGCGTTCATCACCGATGCTAAAGAAAAAATGATGCCCAACCAGTTCTGGTACAGCGGTTTCTTCGTGTCCGGTTTCGATGTGCCGAGGTGGGCCAGCAATGACCTGATGAAGTCGTTCGCGGAGCTGAGCTGGGTCTATATTGTGTCGATTATAGTCGGCTTTGCCGTGCTGTTGTTCAACTACGATCTGGTCAGCGGAGATAAGGAAAACGGGACCCTGGCCTTGACTGTCTCCTATTCCGTCTCGCGGGGCGTGCTGCTGACCGGCAAGTACCTCAGCGTGATCACGGTCGCCATGCTCGTGTTGCTGCCCGGTATAGTCTTAAGCCTGATAATCCTGCTCGTCTCTGGAGCTGTGGTTTTCGATTGGGTGCTGTTGGCGGAGATCGCCATCTTTCTGGTGGGCACGGCCTTGTTTGTGGCTTGCATGGCCGCGCTGGGCCTGCTCTCCTCTATTATCACCACTCGCTTGAATGTCAGCCTGCTCGTCTGTCTCTGCATCTGGCTAGGATCTGTGGTGGTGGTTCCTAATTCAGCGGTGTTTTTCACGGATAAGCTGTTTCCCATTGAGTCCTCGCAGTCCGTCAACGAACGAATCAGCCAGGCAAAACAGACAGTTGACGACAGGGAAAATGCCACCTTGTACGCTCTCAAGGTCAGTGATCGCTCGTGGGAAAAAATCTTCCCGCTGATCGCGAAATACGCGATGGAGGGATTACAGGCGGAGAAGACAATCAAGGACGCCTGGAACAACAGCTTGTTCCGCCAGTTCAGCGGCTCCCGGCGGCTCGTTGCTATCTCGCCCGTGTCGCTTTTCGAGCAGTTGAGCGAGGCTGTAGTCGGCGGCGGCCTGGTACGCCTGCGCAAGAGTTGGAACGACATGAATCTCTACCAGAGCCAGTTGCTGGAGTGGTTCAAGGGCGTGGACGCCAATGACCCGGAGAGCATGCACATCTATATTCCCAGTAATGCCAGTAGCATGACCTGGAAAGGCGTGAATTTCGCGACAGTGCCGCAGTTCCAGGAGCGGCGGGCCTCTTTCGCCGAGCGCCTGGAAGGCGCGCGGCTCAGCCTGGCCCTGCTGATCTTGTACACGACCATAGCGTTCGCGCTGTCTTTCGTGCTGTTTGTCAGGTACGATGTGAGGTGAAACGTGATCTTGAACATAGCTTTCAAGGAATTCTACACTAACCTGGTCTCGGCCCGGTTCGCTATCGGGTTCCTGCTCTGCCTGCTCTTGATTCCGCTCACCCTGGTGGTGAATATCAACGATTACAAGAGCAAGGTAACCGCCTACGAGACGCAACAGAAAGAGGCCAAGGAAAAGCTCAAGATCCGGGTCTGGTCCTACCTCCAGCCGCGCATTGTCCGGCCGCCGGAGAGCTTAAGTATCCTCAGCCGGGGAATCAGCTACCAGCTGGGCAACTACGTGGACCTGACGTTCACTGCCAAGCCGTTCAAGGCGCAAGGCAAAGCCGGAGCCAGCGACAATCCGCTTATGGGCACCTACTTCTCCGTGGATTTCTGCACGATCCTGGCCATTGTACTCTCGCTGCTGGCCCTGCTGTTCACCTACGATGCCTGCAGCGGCGAGCGGGAGCAGGGAACGCTCAAGCAGGTTCTGTCCAACTCGATGCCGCGATCCAGCGTGTTGCTGGGCAAGGTGCTGGGGGCCTGCCTGACGTTGATGCCGATAATCCTGTTCTGCTATCTGCTTTGCGCCCTGGCTATAGTTCTCTCGCTGCACATAATGTTCTCCGCCGATGAATGGCTGCGGATGGGTCTGGTCCTCTTGGCCAGCATCCTTTTTTTCGCGACCTTCGCTTTCCTGGGGCTGTTTGTCTCCAGTGTGTTCCGGCATTCCGCCGCCAGTATCATTGTCTGCCTGCTGGCCTGGGTGTTTTTCCTGTTCGTGGTGCCCAATGTCTCCGGCTACGTGGCGGGCAGCCTGCTGGAGACACCCTCGGAGAAGGCCCTTGACGCTAATACATATAATTTCACTTATGAGAAGTGGAGAGAAGCCAAAAAGTTTCGTGGAGAGCAACCCAGGGGCGCTTTTGCCTGGGAAGATAGTAGACCGGCCGCCGGTGGAGCCATCGAAACATCGGGTGCTACTCCTGTTTTTCTGGAGTGGTACAGGCAGGGTAATAAAGTCGTTTATAACCATATGATAGAAAGCGCGGAAGGACGCTGGCTGCTGGAGAAGGAATTTGTGGACAAACAGGACAGGCAGCGCCTGCTGGCTGAGCGGCTTTCCATGGTTTCTCCCTCCCAGGTTTTCCGGCTGCTCTCGAGCTCACTTTGCCGCACGGATGTTGAATCCTACAAGCGTTTCATGGAAAGCACGCACCGCTACCGGGAGGAACTGATCCAGTATCTCCGCAATGGGAATCTTTTCGACTCCTATAAATTCTTTACCGCCGTGGACCCGAATAAGATGATGAACGAAGACGAGTATATCAACTACCGCACGGAGGGACTGCTAAAGACAATGGCTGAATTAGACCAGTGGTATAAAGATAACCCGGACAAGAGCTGGGCATCCATATACACCCGCGACGAGCCAAGCGTGGACCGGGCGAGCTTGCCCCTGCTGGACCTTTCGGACGTGCCGCCTTACCAGGGCGTGCCCGGCGGTGTGGCGCTTTCGCTGAAAGATTCACTGGTCAAGCTGGCTGTCCTGGTATGCATTTGCGTGATCCTGTTCTACCTGTCTTTTATCGCGTTCCTGCGCTACGACGTGAGGTGAACCGTGTTCTCGAACATAGTCCTGCGGGAAATCCATCAGCATATCCTCAGCTTTCGGCTGCATCTGACCATGATCCTCATCCTTCTCCTGTTCGGGCTGGGTTCGGTAGCGTTTATCAAGGGCCACACCGCAGACCGGCAAAGCTATGAGCAGGTCTATTCCACGAACCTGGAGAAGGAAAGAAGTTGGGCCGAGAAATATCTGAGTAACTACATGATCAGAGTCCGCTCCCTGATGTTAGCGCCGCGCAGCGATGCGTTCATCACCGACGCGAAAGAAAAAATGATGCCCAACCAGTTCTGGTACAGCGGTTTCTGCGTGTTCGGTTTCGAGGTGCCGAACTGGGCCAGCAATGACCTGATGGAATCGTTCGCGGAGCTGAACTGGGTCTATATTGTGTCGATAATAATCGGCTTCACCGTGCTGCTGTTCAGCTACGATCTGGTCAGCGGGGATAAGGAAAACGGGACACTGGCCCTGACTGTCTCCTATCCGGTCTCGCGGGGCATGCTGCTGACCGGCAAGTACATCAGCGTGATTACGGTTGCCATGCTCGTGCTGCTGCCCGGTATAGTCCTGAGCCTGATAATCCTGCTCCTCTCCGGAGCTGTGGTTTTCGACGGGATTTTGCTGGCGGAGATCGCCGGTTTTCTGGCGGGCACGGCCTTATTTGTCGCCTGCATGGCCGCGCTGGGCCTGCTCTCCTCGATTATCACCACCCGCTCTAATGTCAGCCTGCTCGTCTGTCTCTGCATCTGGCTGGGCTCGGTGGTGGTGGTTCCTAATTCAGCGTTGTTTTTCACCGACAAGCTGTTTCCCATCAAGTCATCGCAGTCAGTCAAAGAACGAATCAACCAGGCGCAGCAGGCGGTGAACGCCAAGCATAAAGCCATTTATGACGCTGTCAAGGGCAGTAATGTCACGGCTGAAGAACACTTCCGGATGTACGAGAAACAAAATATGGAGTGGTTTCAGGCTGAGAAGACAATAAAGGACTCCTGGAACAACAGCTTGTTCTACCAGTTCAGCGGCTCCCGGCGGCTCGCCGCTATCTCGCCCGTGTCGCTGTTCGAGCAGTTGAGCGAGGCATTGGTTGGTGGCGGCCTGGTGCGCCTGCGCAAGGCTTGGAGCGACATGAGCCTTTACCAGAGCCAGTTGCTGGAGTGGTTCAAAGGCGTGGACGCCAAGGACCCGGAGAGCATGCACATCTATGATCCCAGCAATACCTTTGGCATGACCCACAAAATCGTGGATTTCGCGATTGTACCGCAATTCCAGGAGCGGCGGGCCTCTTTCGCTGAGCGCCTCGATGGTGCGCGGCTGAGCCTGGCGCTGCTGATTATTTATACGGTGATAGCGTTCTCGCTTTCTTTCGTGCTGTTTGTCAGATACGACGTGAGGTGAAACGTGATTTTAAACATTGCTTTCAAGGAGTTCTACAACAACCTTCTCACCGCCCGGTTCACCATCGGCTTTATCATGTGCCTGTTCTTGATCCCTTTTTCGCTTGTCGTGAATCTCAAGGACTACCGGGAACAACTCAAAGGTTATGAGATCGAAAGGGTGAAAACCGAGAAGAGCTACCAGGTACGGGTGTATTCGGCCCTGCGCCCGGAGATAGTACGGCCCCCCGAGCCCCTGAGCATATTCAGCAAGGGAATCAGCGGTAATGCAGCCAACAAGTTCAAGATCCAGCTCGACAGTCGGGAGTCTACAGCTGACGGTTACGAAACGGGTCGGGAAAACCCCCTGCTGATGTCGTTTTTCTCGATGGATTTCTGCACCATTCTGGTGTTTATCCTCTCCCTTTTCGCCATGCTGTTCACCTATGATGCTTGCAGCGGAGAGCGTGAAAGCGGGACCCTCAAGCTGGTGTTCGCCAATCCGGTCCACCGCTGGAAGGTGCTTATCGGCAAACTGATCGGGGTATGCCTGACCCTGCTGCCGGTGATCATTTTCTGCTTCCTGCTCAGCGCACTGATCGTACTTTTAGCTCCTCAGGTTTCTTTTTCGGCCGGGGAATGGCTGAGAGTGGCGCTGCTTATTCCCGTGAGCATAATCTTTTTCGGGCTGTTCATTCTCATCGGGCTGCTGTTCTCCTGCTGTTTCAGGGCCTCATCGGTCTGCATACTGCTCTGCCTGTTTGTCTGGGTTATCTCCATCTTTATCATTCCCAACATGGCCAACTCGCTGGCTAAAAGCCTTGTGGCAGCTCCCGATAATGAGGACATAGTTACCGTCAATTTGCAGTTGAACAGGGAGATGGGAAAAAAAATCGCGGAGCATTCCCAATCCATCCGCAAGCAAGTGGGGTCCGATTTCTTCTACTGGAGCGGAAACGGCGGGGAGGATGGGTATACTGAGCTCGCAGGCGCCAGCCGGAACTTAATGGACTTGAACAGACTATATTTTGAGTTCGTAGAGCCCTTGAGAATCGAGAATGCAGAGAAGAAGGGGGTCGGGGAAAAGGAGTTTATGGACAAGATGGAGGCGCAAATGAAACTGGCCAATCGCCTTGCGCTTTTGTCGCCCACAGATGTCTTCCGCCAGGTGTCCAACACTCTCTGCCGCACCGATGATGACACGCGCCGCCTGCTTTATTATGAAAGCCTCATGCGCTACCGCGATGTTTTTATCGCTTATCTGAAAGCCAAAAATGTCTTTTCATCATACGAGTATTTCACCCGTCAGCCCCCCGAGACTTTCATGAGCTATGACGAGATTGTCAGGGTGCGCAGCGGCGGGCAGTTCAACTCTGCCGCGGAATTCATTAAATGGCAGAAAGAGCACGGGGGTGACAGGTCTCCGTTGAATAAAGTGCCGATCCCGGGGACCGCGATAACCGATTATCCTCCTCTGGAACTGACAGACATGCCCATCTTCGAGTGTAAAAGCCCTTCCACGCTCGGTGTACTGCGTCAGTCCATGGGAAAGATTGCCGGCGTAATCTGTGTTGAATTGGTTCTCTTTTTCCTGACCTTTGTCTGTTTCGTGCGCTACGATGTGAGGTGAGCAATGCTATTCCATATCATTCTCAGGGAAATACGCTCCAACATCCTCAGCTTGAGGATGTTCCTTGCGCTTGTCCTGGCCCTGACGGTTTTCGGCCTGGGGACCTTTATTTTTGTTGTTAACTACCAGATAGATCAAAAGATATGCGAGCGTTCTCGGCAGAATACGATCGGAAGGATGAAGGAGGCGGCTGCAAAATCTCTAATATTTTTAGCCCATCGGGGATTAAATCTGGATTTCGGGCCCCGGAGCAACTCGTTTATTTCCAATTCCAGGGAGGATAACCTGCCGGTGAGATTCGCGTACGACAGCTTCAAAGTGCACAATTTCTATGTCTGGCCCGGCCGCAATCCACTTACCGATTCTTGCCAGCCATTAGACTGGATGTTCATTGTCTCGATCATCATCAGTTTCACCGTGCTCCTGTTAGCTTACGATACCGTTTCCGGAGAGAAGGAGGCCAGGACACTGGCCCTTTCGCTCTCCAATTCAGTCTCCCGTGGCCTGGTGCTGTTCGGTAAATACGTTAGTGTTATCATCTCGACTATCCTCGTGCTGATCCCGGGGACAATTTTGAGCCTGTTGATAATCCTTAGCTTGGGCAGAATATCGATTACCCGGGGCACCCTGGCCGAGATCGGCCTTTTCCTGGCCATAACCATTCTTTTCGTGGCCTGCATCACCGCTTTAGGCATCCTGGCCTCGGTGCTCACCCACAGGGCCAATGTCAGCCTTGTGGCCGCGCTGAGCTTATGGCTCCTGTTCGTGGTGGTGGTTCCCAACACGGCGCTTTATTGGGCACAGTCGCTCTTCCCCATCGAAACGATGGAGAATGTGACACAACGGATTAATATGGAGAAGGAGAACGTCGAAAAAGGAATGCCGAAAGGCTGGAAAGAAAACAGGCAGTCAATTGCGGAAAACTATGCGAAGCTCGAAAACGGATCTCTGGCGGCCGAGATGAGGATTCGCCGGGACTGGTACAACCAGATGTTCAGACAGTACGAGCGCACGCGCCTGATCACTGCGCTCTCGCCGATTTCTATCTTCGAGTATCTGTGCGAAGCCGTTGTGGGCGGAGGTTATCTGCGTTTCAGGAAAAACTGGCGGGACATGAATTCTTTTCAGCCCCAGTTTTTAGAATTTGTCAAGGCGACGGACGCCAAGGACCCGGAGAGCCCGCACCAGCTTACCCCCTACTCATGGTCCGGTGGATCGCGGAAACCTGCGGATTTTTCAGATGTGCTTATTTTCAAGGAAAAAGCGCCATCTATCCACGAGCGTTTCTCGCACGCCGGCATTTATCTGCTGATCATGTTTTTTTACACGGCCGCGGCGTTCGCGCTGTCCTTCGTGCTGTTTATCAGGTATGATGTGAGGTGAAACGTGATTTTAGACATAGCTTTCAAGGAATTTTACAATAAATCCTCCAGCGTGGAATTGTGAATTACCAAAGCTAAAATTGCAGTTGTAGACTTATACTTATTGCATATCAGGATATGAGGAGCTAGAACATGTTTCTTAATGTGATGAGGAAAGAAATCTTGGAAAACCTGCATAGTTACAAATTTGCAGTTATCACTCTGCTTTCGGTGGTTCTGGTATTTACCAGTCTTTTTGTGATGTACCGCGACTACCTGCTTCGTCTGGAGAATTACGAGATTCTGCGGCCAACCTCGAAGCAGCCTGTGGCCATTGTTCAGCCTGCTCCCTTGTCGATATTTGTCAAAGGCCTGGATGAGAACATGGGCCGCTCTTATGAAGTGAGGTTCGGCGGACAGATAATGGTGGGCAGCAAGCAGCAGTCCGTAAACAACCTGTTCCGGCTGTTCACCACTCCTGATCTGTTGTACGTGGTTAAGACAGTCATGGCTCTATGCTCCATCCTTTTCGCGTTCAGCACAATAACGGGTGAAAAGGAAAGCGGAACCATCCGGCTGGTGTTAAGCAACAGCCTTGGACGGACCATCCTGCTCGTCGGTAAATGGGTCGGCGGTTACCTGAGCCTTGTCCTGCCCTTTTGTCTGGCAGTCCTTCTGGGCACTATCCTGGTGACACTTTCTCCTCTGGTGCAGATGAGTAGTGAGGACTGGCTCAGGCTGGGCTTGTTTATGCTGGCGGCGCTATTTTACCTGGCTATCTTTTTTTCTTTAGGGGTCTTGGTCTCCTCAATTTGCCATCGCTCATCCACTTCCCTGGTCATTTGCCTTTTCACCTGGGCCTTGCTAGTGTTCATGATTCCTAACCTGGGTAATATTCTGGGGCGGCAATTTGTCAATCTTCCTTCGGTTCAACAGCTTGAGGTTACGAGAAACCAGATCTGGATCAAACAAGTCTTCGAGATGTTAAACAAATTGCAAATAGAGAAGGACTCCGACGAAGCTCAAAGAAACAAGGGTTTCCAGGACTTGTTATCCAAAATCAATTCTGAAAACGACAAGCTGATCTCTGATTACAGGGGACGCTTCAACAATCTGGTGACGGCGACAAAAAATATCACCAGAATTTCTCCGACAGCATCTTTTACTTTTCTTTCCACTGACCTTGCCGGTACGGGATTGCTCGAAGAGCGCAGTCTGAAACAGGCGGTCGTGCAATATAAAGACCTTATCTGGGACAAGCCTGTTGATTCAGATGGGAATATATCAGGTGATTTCCCGGCCTTCTCCTATCGGAGGAGTTCAGTGAGCCAGGTCATGAGCGAAGGCGGCTTGGGCAATCTGGCCATACTGCTCCTGTTCAATATTCTTTTTTTCACCATCGCCTACGTTTCGTTCCTGCGTTACGATGTGCGGTGAATGTTTGGCTTTCGCTCTGAATCAGGGATGCTTCTATAACTTAATCAGTTCGGCGGAGGAATAAAATGTTACGGGCGATTGTTTCTAAGGAAATCCACGATAATCTGCTTAACCTGCGGTTCTCTGTGGGATTTGTGCTATGTGTGGTTATTACCGTTTCCTGTCTAATGATCCTGACCCACGATTACAGTCAGGAACTCAGGGATTATAACCTGCGCGTCTTGATGCAGGAGGAATTCCTGAGCAAGTATGCTCATACTAACCGCATGGGCGGTATGCTCGATCCCCAGCAGCCGCCCGAGGTTTTTCGGCCCTTGATTATCGGCATTCCCAGGGATGCAGATCTCGGTTCTTTTGATGACAACCCGCTTCCGGCCATATTCCCTCCGCTGGATCTGCTTTTTGTGGTTACCGTGATCATGAGCCTGCTGGCAATACTGTTCTCATACGATGCCGTGGCAGGAGAGAGAGAAAGCGGCACACTCAAACTGATGGCCTCCAATTCCCTTTCCAGGGCAAAAATCCTGCTGGGAAAATGGCTGGGCGGCTCAGTCAGCCTCCTGATCCCCTTTGTCTTTTCCATTCTGGCCGGCGTGCTTTATATCATGCTTCAACCCGACATCCATTGGGATAGCTCCTCATGGGCCGCGTTTTCTCTATTAGTTTTAGCTTCTGTTTTGTTCATCTCGCTGTTTTATCTCCTGGGGCTCCTGGTTTCGGCATGGTCCAGGCTGGCCACAGTTTCCATCCTCAGCTCTATATTTCTCTGGGTAGTGCTGATTCTGGTAATCCCTAATCTGAGCCCTTATCTGGCTGCCCAACTTTACCGCGTTCCCTCTGTAAATAAAATCGAAAGAGAAACGCACAGCATTACCGGCATTGAACGCGACGACCTGGGCCGTAAGCTTTCCGGGGAAGTAAGAAAGAAATTTGAGCGGCAGTACGGGCAGGTATTTAACGATTACCTGGCATTATCTAAAGAGGAGTTACTCCGGCGCGCCGCTGCCGATCCGGAATTCAAGGCCATGATCGATGCCTACCGGGCTGAGAATAGGCAGGCATGGGATGAGGCCAACCGCGTTCAGAGAGAAAAAGCGGAAAAGATCTATAATGAGCTGATTCTTAGAGCTCAGAGACAAACCACACTCGCCAAGCGCCTGTCCTGCCTCTCACCTTATGCGGATTATGTCTACGTGGCCACGGACCTGTCCGGAACCGGACTGCGCAGTCTGGATTATTTCTCGAGGGTTTCCCAAGAATATTACGGGGCGCTCTGGCCATATCTCGAGAAGAAAAGTGAACTGGCACGCAAGAAAGATCCCACATTTAATGAGAATTCTTTTCTTGACGTGAGCGACCGGCCTCGTTTCCAATACATAGAAGAACCTTTGAAAGACCGTATTTCCGGGGGGCTGCTTTACTGGGGAGTTTTGTTGTTCTTCAATGTAGTCCTTTTCGCCGCGGCCTTCGTGAGGTTTATAAAGTATGATGTGAGGTAAAGAAAAGAAGAAAATATCTTATTAGAAGTGAAAACCTTGCCGGAACTGAAGTTACGGAACACCGCCGGACAGGGGGAAGTGGGAAAAATGTCACTCTTTATTGAACTGCATTGAAAACTATATCATCACAAGTGGAATTAATAATGATCTGGCATATCACCAAAAAAGAGTTTCACCAGCACATAATCTCTTTTCAGTTCATCGTGTGCTTTTTAATTTCGCTGATCCTGATATCTATCAGCGTATACCTTCAAACTGCCAGATACTCGAAAAGACTGCATGATTATGATGCATCCGTTGCAAACAGCCGGAATGAGCTGGAAAGCATTGAGGCGCTTTCATTTCTTCAGCCCAAAATCTGTCGGCCTCCCTCTCCCGGCAGCATTTTTGTGGAAGGTTTCGACAGCAAATTCGGAAAAGAAGTTACTATAAACCATCACTATATACCGGTTGAAGCAACAGGCGGTGAAACACTAAACCAGTTTGCGGTGATTTATAAAAATTTTGACTTCTCGGATGTTGTAATCATCTTTTTAAGCCTTCTGGCGTTTCTTATAACTTACAATGCTATTTCAGGGGAAAAGGAGCGAGGTCTCCTTAAACTTGGGCTGGCAAATGCCATCCCCAGACATTACCTCCTTCTCGGAAAATACTTTGGCTCTTTCCTTACTTTAATTTTCCCTCTGCTAGTAGGCGTGCTGGCGGGGATTCTGTTGCTGCTTTTCGTGCCGGATGTTCATCTGTCATGGGATTTAATATTGCGGATCGTTATGTTCTTTTTCACTTCCGCAGTTTTTCTCTCCTTGGCTATCCTTATCGGAATCCTGGTCTCGAGTTTAACTCATCAATCATTTATCTCACTCATTTTTCTCATGTTCAGCTGGGCCTTTTTTGTCTTCATCATTCCCCAATTGGCTAATTATATCTTTGAAAATTCAATAACAGTGAAGAGCGGGGAAGAGGTGAGCAATAACATCGCCGAACTGAAAACTGCAATGAACCGAAAGATAGAAGATTACCGGAAAACTATCAAACCGCAGAGGCTTTGGGCCAGCATGATGAATAGCGGAGAAAAAGGATTCATGCTGACAGCCGGCGGGAGAGGAAATCCTCCTGAAACCATTGAATATTATCGCCAGTACTTTAATTACGCTGGTCCACTCCAACTGGAGCTGGCTCGTTCCATTTGGGATTTGGAATCAGAACGCAGGCTTGATCTTGAACGACAGGCGAATTATTCAAAAACTTTTTCTTCGATTTCGCCGACTGAACTTTACCGTCAAGCGATGATCTCATTGGCGGGAACCGATTGTGCCAACTATGAGCATTTTATGGTTTCCGCACGCCGTTACCGGGAACAAATCATAGATTATCTCAAAGCGCAGGGCGGATTTTCCTCGAACCGCTATTTCCTGCAGTATGACTATAACCCGACTGATGTCGAACGTCAGCTATACGTACAAATTTCTCAGGTCTACCAGGTTGCCACCTCAGAGTCAGCAAGCCGTGAAAAAATAAACCAGGCAAGACAACAATTGAGAAATATCATCCAGCAGCTCGAGGAATATTTTAAAAGTCATCCGCAAGAAAGGAGAAAACCGGATCTATCCGCAATGCCGGGATTCTTATACAGCCCTCAAGGGTTTCTCATTGATTTGAAACTTTCCCTAAGACGCCTGTCGCTATTGCTATTTCTCAATTTTTTATGTTTTCTCATGGCCCACGTTGCCTTTTTACGCTACGACGTTCGTTAGCCAGCCAGGTAAATTACTATGATTAAAACAATTATAAAAAAAGAACTCCTGGAGAATGTCCAGAACATGCGTTTTCCCCTTTTTATCATGATTATCTTCGGTATGATGATAACCACTGGGCTTTTTTTCATTAACAAATACGAGCAAAATCAAAAAGAATACAGGGAGGGTTTTTTTAACAATGGTCGACAACTGGCCGCAAATAACAA
>Ga0315277_10001267_pt1 | contig 37388 bp, 32 predicted proteins | sample YL17G05_15_MG_FD_203695 | JGI IMG/M metagenome (GOLD analysis project Ga0315277, IMG submission 203695) | Sediment microbial communities from Yellowstone Lake, YNP, Wyoming, USA - YL17G05_15 | ecosystem: Environmental > Aquatic > Freshwater > Lake > Sediment | place: USA: Wyoming | collected...
TCAACTTCGCGAGCAATCGAAGAACCAACAGCATTAACCACACCTAAGGTTTTGGCCCCATTTTTCCGTGCCAAACGAATGCTTTCCAAAGTATCGGCTGTCTCGCCCGACTGCGAAACAGCGATTAATAAATCACCTTTGCCGACAATCGGATTTCGATAACGAAACTCCGAGGCAATATCAACTTCGACGGGCTTCCGAGTCAATTTCTCAATCACATACTTACCAACTAAACTCGCATGCCAGGCTGTACCACAAGCAACAATAAAAATTCGCTTGATGCTCTTTGGATTTATTTTAAGATTCAAATTTATTTTATTGCCGACAATTCTTCCTTGCAGGGCATTGGCAATCGCCTGCGGCTGTTCGAAAATTTCCTTAATCATAAAGTGTTTGAAACCGCCCTTTTCAATTTGATCTAAAGACCATTTGATTTCATTTATTTTATAAGCAACTTTTTTACCTTTGAGATTTTTAACTTCGACTTTGTCTTTTGAAATAACAGCGATTTGATCGTCATCGAGATAAATAACTTTTTTCGAATATTTCAATATCGCCGGAACATCGGAACCGACAAAGTTCTCATTTTGGCCAACGCCAACGATTAAAGGTGACCCACGCCGCGCCACTATCATTTTATTTTCATCTTTATGGATAATAGCTAAGGCAAAAGAGCCCTCAATATCCTTAAGGGCACGAAGAACCGCTTTTTCTAGATCTTTTTGCTTCGCATCCTTCGCATTGTAATATTTTTCAATCAAATGTGCCACCACTTCGGTATCGGTAGCTGATAAAAATTTATGACCCTCTTTCTGTAAACGCTCACGAAGTTGATGATAATTTTCAATAATGCCATTATGCACAAGCGCAATTTCTTTTTTGCAGTCAAAATGGGGGTGGGCGTTAGTCTCATTTGGAACGCCATGAGTTGCCCAACGTGTGTGGGCAATGCCCATTGAACCTTTCATCTTTTTTAACTCTGGTTCTTTTTCCAATTCTATGATCTTGCCTTTCTTTTTTAAGATTTTCAATTGACCATCCTGTTGAACCGCCACACCAGAACTATCGTAACCGCGATACTCAAGCCGTTTTAAACCATCGAGCAAAACTTCAACCGTATTTTTCTCCCCCACATAACCCGTAATTCCACACATAAAACCTCCGCTCCACGTCCGCCTTTGGCGGACTGGAAGTCCGCCAAAGCGATATCTATTTGCAAATTTCTTAAATCCTTAAAGATTTTAACTTAATTAGAATATTGCAAGAGATTGAGCGACGGCGGGCAATAATTTAAATTTGCTAAATACTTTTTAATTAAATAATAAAAATTCTTTTTTTGCAATAAAAAGTGCCCGGGGCGAGACTCCCCACTCCATCCTTACTGAAAAAGGGACTTCGTCCTCTACTTTCAGTGCGGATTTCGAGGGGCAAGCGAACTCGCATCGGGCGTTAATGCCGGGGGCGGGAGTCGAACCCGCATGGCCGTTTAAGGCCACAGCATTTTAAGTGCTGCATGTCTACCGTTCCATCACCCCGGCATATTATGCGTCTGCCATGGAGTTTACCCCGCGTAGCCTCAGCGAAGCGGGGCCACCCGGGCGTATATTAGATACAGTATAATTATATCTTAAATTTGCCAAAATTCAAACCTATTTTAAAACAATTTCTCCCACTCCGCCCTTACTGTAAAAGGGATTACATCCTCTACTTACAGTGCGGGCTACGAGGGACAAGCCAATTATTTATTTTAATATAATCTCCCATCCTTGCCTGTCCAGCCTCAAATCAGCTTTAATCGCAAAACCGGCCGCTTTTTTGTGTCCTCCTCCGCCGAATAATTTTGCAATTTCCGAAACATCAACATTATCTTTTTCTGTTCGAAGCGAGGCACGAAACAACCCTTCCCCTATCTCATAAAACAAAAACGCTGCTTTTGAATCGGGTATTGCATTCATCAAATTTACCACACCGGCTAAATCAGCTAATGTCGCACCGCAATCTTCTAAATCTTTTTGGGTAATTACCGAAGAGATAATTTGTAATTCCTGATTTTTATTTATCCGCGAAAGCGCCACCCCCCAAAGGCGCATCGCTGCGATACTTTTATTTAATGTTACATTCTGTGTAATTTGCTTTAATTTTGCGCCAGAATTTAATAGCTCCGCAGCAATTTTCAGTGTTTTGGGCGTTGTATTAGAATGTTTAAATCCGCCAGTATCCGTATAAACCCCTGTCAATAATGCCGTAGCGATATCTTTGTCAATCATAATTTCCAACTTTTGAAAAATCTCCCAGACCATTTCAGAAGCCGAGGAAGCACTTTGATCGATAAAATTTAAATTAGCAATTTTCCAAAGATCATTCTTCGGATGGTGATCAATATTAATTAAATTTTTAGTATATTTGGCAAATTTTTTTAAACGCTCTGGAAAGCCTGTTCTTTTTAAATCACCACAATCGACAATGATAATTACTTCCCAGTCACCGAATAAAATATCTTGCCTAATTTCCGAAGTCTCAGGTAAAAAGAGAAAAGGTTTCGGTACAGGATCTTTACAAACCATCGCCGTATTTTTCGCTAAACCCTTTAATACCAAAAAAATGGCGATTGTCGCCGCGAGAGTATCTCCATCAGGTTCTTCATGAATCATGAGTAAAAAATTTTGGAAATTTCGAATTTTTGAGACGATTTTATCAAGTAGCATTCAAGACAACTATTTTAATTTCCTCGGTCGGTAAATCAACCAAATTAAATTTAAACTGGTCTATTGCTCCAGGTGTTGCCTCTTGTTCTTTCAAAAATTCGTCTAGACCTGCCCTGTCGGCAGGCGGGTTTTGGCTATACATTGGAATGATAACCTGTGGATCAATTTGACGAATTACTTCTAAGGCAGTTTTTGTTTCGGTAAATTCTCCGCCGCCGACACCAATTAATAGGACATTTATGCCGTTTAATCTCTCAAGATCCTGATCATTTAAAACTTTTGCCTTTTTTACCCAAGCAACTGTTATTTTTTCGGAACATACTTCTACAAAACTATCAAAAACTTCGACTTGAATACCACCTGATTCATATTCGCCAGGGGTCACTATTTTTAGGTCTCCCAGCGCAATTTCTTCGCCAATTTTTATAAGCCTGTTTTTAGTTCTGATGAGGAAGTTTTCTTTTCCCTGCCATGAAATAATCATTTATCCTCCTTAGGCCCCTTGGACCGGGCGATCCCGCCATGGCGGGACTTAGCCTTATTCTTTCCTTTTTTCGCCTCTTCTTTTACATGCTCCTCATCATGAGCTCCTTTGAGCGAGAGACTTAGCTTGTGAAGTTCTGGTTCAATCGAAACAATTCTAAATTTATATTTCTCGCCCTCCTTAACCACTTCTTTAGGATCAGTAATTTTCTCTCCCAACTCAGAGATATGAACAAGACCATCTAGGCTACCTACTTTGACAAAAGCGCCAAAGGGAGTAATTTTAGCAACCTCTCCCTCTACTATTTGACCAATTTTATATGACGCGGCTGCTTTTAGCCACGGATCTGGCAAAAGTCGTTTAATAGAAAGTGATATCCGATTGTTCTCAATTGCTATAACTTGAACATCTATATTTTCTCCAACTTTAAAAAGATTGCCCAAATTTTCGACACGATCCCATGAGACTTCTGAAATATGGACTAATCCTTCAATTTCTTCAGTCGTTTCTGGAATTTTTATTTTGACAAATAATCCGAAATTAACAATACCGGTAATTTCCGCTTTGAATTTGTCGCCGACTTTTATTTTTTTAATTCTCTCTTGCTGAAGCGTGTCGCCGGCCGCTTTTTCTGAAAATATTAATTTGCCAGAATTCGGCTCAAAATTTAAAATTTTTACATTAAAAGTTTGGCCAATTAATTTTTTTAAACGATTATATATTTCTTCACGATCACCAGTCGAAACTTTTGGATAATGCGAACTTGCTAGTTGAGACACAGGTAAAAATCCTTCATAATCACCAAACTGACAAAGTAATCCTCCCTTGTTGGCCGAGGTAGCTTTAACTTGCAAAACATCGGCATTGTCATATTTTGTCTGGAGAATTTTCGCAATTTTTTCTTTATCGGCTCTTCTTAGAGAGAGGACCGTATAGCCCTCATCATTTTCTACTGATAAAACATAAGCTAAAACCTTATCGCCGACTTTAAGATCTGATATTTCTGGTGAAAACTCTTGTTCGGGGATTATCCCCAAAGAAAAGTCACCTACCTCAACTAAAAAACGGTTCTTTAAAATCTGTAAAATCTTTACTTCAATAAGCTCGCCAACTTTAATTGGAATGAGACGGCTGCCAACTTTGGTAATGATATCTTTCATTGATTCGGGTTCTTTCATGTGTATTTTTCCTTTCTTGTATTTACGTGGCAGGCCCCGAAAAGCTATCGCTTTCGGGGTAAATATTTTTGAAAATTTATTTTTTGATAATATTTTTGAACTTCTTTTGGGAAAATAAAAACACGATAATATATGAAAATCATCAGCGCGACTAAAAATCCGAAAAGTAACCCAAACATCATTATCCGACTACCCAAGTAAACTATTTGTTGCCAAGAAAAAAAGCATAGAATCAAACCAACAATGCCAACGTAAAAAAAGATGTTAAAAAGCTTGTGCTTTATCTTACTGTAAATCGGCGTTGTTTTATCTTTTCTTTGATAGATTGACCAGAAAACAAAACCTAAAACAACGAATAGAGAAAAAAGGGCTACAATATACGGCAAAAATTCAATAGTCGGCGGATTTTTTCTGAACAAATAGTCAGCGGTAAAAAATTGCTTAAAATTTAAGTTGTTAAACATAATTCATTTGCCGGGCAAAATCCGCCCTTGGCGGATCGCCCGGCTGCGCAAAATTTTCTTCATTATTCTTGGTTTACCAAGCGACGACGTTCCTGTAATAACAGGATGCAATCCGTTTTACAGGAAGGAGTTTTGCTTGGTGCCGAGGGTGAGAAGCATGCCTAAAGGCGGACTCACGACACCGTGATTTGAATGCTAATTTTTGCCTGTGCCGGGTCGCAGAATCGAACTGCGTACACGTTGATTTTCAGTCAACTGCTCTACCAATGAGCTAACCCGGCAAAAATTAACAGTCACATGCGGCATTTACCCCGCATTTGCGGGGCCAATGAGCTAACCCGGCAAAAATTATATTAAAAAATCTTTTTGGAGGAGCAATATTTGATGATGGTTAGGAGGCTGATATTTTAAATCTATTCTATGTTAACATGTCATCCGCAGAAAAGCAATGGTGGGCGGTGAAGGATTCGAACCTACGACATCCTCGATGTAAACGAGGCGCTCTACCGCTGAGCTAACCGCCCATGGTGCCCGGGACAGGAGTTGAACCTGCACGTCCTTGCGGACATAGCCACCTCAAGGCTAAGCGTATACCAATTTCGCCACCCGGGCTCGTGTTAATTATACCTGATATTATTACTATAATCAATCCAAAATGCCCGCGGTCAGATTTGAACTGACATGGTCTTGCGACCACACGGCCCTGAACCGTGCGCGTCTACCATTCCGCCACGCGGGCTTGAATTTACCTTTTTACTCTTTTTGTATTAATGTACCAAGAAGCAATATTTGAAAATCTATCTCCTTCGCAAGAGCCGGAAATTTGTTCAATTCCTTTGATTTCCCCTGAAATAAAATAATAAAAATTCTGATGCTCAACCACAAACATTGGTATTTCCGCATCTAAGATTTTTTGAAATTCAGCATACTTTTCTTCTCTCTTGCTATTATCAAGTTCTTGGCGCGCTTCTTCAAGCAATTTATCGGCTTTGGTATTTTTAAAATTGGATAAATTTTTCCCATCTTCCTTTATCTGCGATGAATGCCAAAATGGATAGGGATCCGGATCTTCGCCATAATCAAGCCCATAAAGCAATAAGTCATAATCGCGTTTGGGAATTGTTGTTTTTTGCAAGGTAACATTATCTTTAACCTCTAAGGTTATTTTAATCCCCTTTTGACCTAACATTTGCACAATTTTTTGAGCGAATTCTTTATTCTTTTGATTATCAGAAGTCACTAAACGTAAATTTAATTCTTTGGCTGATGGCGTATTTTCCTTTATGGCTCGTCTAATATTTATATCCTGCAAATCTTTTTTCGATAAATTAAAAAATAAATCTAAGTCCCTAGGTAATGTCATTTCATATTGTTTAAAATTATTAATTGGATCGGACTCTTGTCTTAGAGAATATGCCTGGACGTCTCCTCTTTTAGCGGCTTTTTTCAAATCCTCTTCGGAACTATAAAATTTAATTACAATCTTATCAATATAAGGTCGACCAGCGTAATAATCATCTCTTGATTGTAACTCCACTTCATTTTTATTTTCTTTTGCTATCTTATATGGACCATAGTTAAAAATTGGTTCAGTTGAAACATTTAAAAATGGGCTAAATGGCTGCTTAAACGTGAATTTAAGTGTCTCTCGCTCTGGAGATGTGATTTCGATGTCTTCCCAAATATTTTTACTGGCGATTTGATTGGCTAAATCTTCAGAATTAAACCCGGCTCTTAAATGAAAGACATAGACTTTCCCTCCTTCATTAACATCCCAGCTTTGAGCTAAATCTCCGATAATATTTTTCCCAGCATCATATTTTGTCAGCCCGGCACCAGTCAAACGTCCAATATGATCAGCTAAGTCTTTGCTGTCACCAAGAATCCCCTCGCGAAATTCGCCACCGTTTTCAGCCACGAGTTTTGTCGAGCCAAGCCAGCCACGATACCATAAATTACCGCCAATCGAAAAGGCCGCTATCAAGAAAATAATGATCATAACTTTCTCAAAACGGCTTAATACTCGCGGTAAGAATTTTAAAGATTTAAAGGTATCTTTCCAAGGATATTTCAGAAATGCAGCGTAAATTTTTTTAAAAATATTAATAATCATAGATCACGAGAGATTGATTAAACCAAAATATTTATTAGTGCTAACAAGACAAAAATAATGGCGATAATAATTGTCGCAAAAAATAAAAATTTCTCGGCTCCGCGTCGCGAACGATAAACTGAACCTTCACCGCCAAAAGCGCCACCAAGCGAAGTGCCACGATGCTGCAATAATATTACAAGCATTAAAAGTATTGCTAATACAATTTGAGCAACCATTAATATTTTGCTCATTTTACCTTTCGAGGCCTGGGCGAGATTTGCACTCGCGCATAGCGGTTTTGCAGACCGCTGCCTTACTACTTGGCTACCAGGCCAGAAAGCGGGTGAGCGGAGTCGGACCGCCGTCTCGTCCTTGGCAAGGACGTATAATAACCGTTATACGACACCCGCATCACTCAATACTATTTTTAATTCCTCTCTGCCCTTCCCCGTTTTTAGATATCTTTCTCGTCTTTTCGCTTCAAATAATGTTGGTAAATATTCTTTATAAATTAATATATAGGGACCGGTTTGTTTCGTATATTTACTTTGGCCTCGAGAATGTTCTAATAATCGTCTATTTAAATCATCTGTTGAGCCAGTATATAAACGACTATTCTTCAAACTTCTTAGAATATAAACATATGCCATTTTGAAATCGCTACCTGTCGCCTAGGCGACCGTTCTACCGATGAACTACTCTCGCCTAAATGTATATGCTATGTTCAAATGAATTTGACCAGCAAATTCATTTCACATTATATATTATCAGCAAAAAATCAACTTGTAAAGGCGAAATAAGGTATGTTAAAATGTCTATGAGGAAAAAATGTCTAAACGTGACAAAATAAAATTCAAAAAAAGAATTAAGGAACAAATACTACAAGAAGCAAGCAGGGTTGAGCCTGTCGTAAAAGAAAAGACATCAACCCCTATAGTGAATATGCCACCAGACCAGCCAAAATCAGAAATTCAGAACATAGTTCCGACCCAAGACAAAACTACTGATATTTTAGATTTTATCAAATATGATCTTAAAAAATCAGCCATCATTATTGGTTCAATTATTGTGGCAATTATAATCGTCTTTTTCATCGACAATAAAACGGGATTTTTATTAAAAATTAGCGACAGTTTATTTAGAGTTCTCAATATCGGCGCCTAATATCTCCGTTCTTTAGGCCGATATTGTAAAGCCTCGGCAATGTGAGCGCTTTCAATGTTTTTCGATTTAGCTAAATCTGCGATAGTTCGCCCCAATTTAATAATTCTCGTATATTGACGCGCCGAAAGATTTAATTGATTTACTGCCATTTTTAATAAATCTTTAGATTTTTCATCAAGTAGGCAATGGCTCTTTATTTCTTTTAAATTCATTTCGGAGTTAGCTTTGCCTAAACGTTTTTGGCCAACTTTACGTGCCTCTTCAACTCGCAATCTTATCTTTTGAGATTCTTCAGCCACTTTTTCTTCAGCGAGTTTTTCATATTTGACTCTTGGGACCTCAATGTGAAGATCGATCCTATCAAGTAACGGCCCAGAGACTCTTTTTTGATAACGGATAATCTGTGTCGGTGTGCAAATGCAATTTTTAACCGGGTCACCCAAATAACCACAAGGGCAAGGATTTTGGGCAGCAACCAGAATAAATTTGGCCGGAAATTCAAGCGATCCTTGAGCGCGCGAGACCGTCATAATGCCATCTTCCAATGGCTGCCGCAAGGCTTCCAAAACTGACCGGGGGAATTCGGCAAATTCGTCCATAAATAAAACGCCGCGATGGGCTAAAGTAATCTCACCAGGCCGCGGGTAAGTCCCGCCACCAACTAAGGCCACGTTTGACGCGGTATGATGTGGTGAGCGAAACGGACGGATATTAACGAATGGTTCATGATTGGAAAGTAAACCCGCGACCGAATAAATTTTAGTGACCTCTAAGATTTCATCATCTGATAAACTAGGAAGAATCGAGGGAATCGTTCGCGCCAGCAATGTTTTGCCCGCCCCTGGCGGACCAATCATCAAGACATTATGGCCACCGGCGGCGGCAATCTCTAAGGCCCGTTTGGCTTGCTCTTGACCTTTGACATAGGCCATATCGTATTCATAATTATCGGGCGCTTGGATTTTTATTTTTTTGATATAGGCAGGAATCGATTTTTCTTTTTTAAAAAAGAAAATTAAATCTTTGAGACATTCCGCAGGTAATATCTTAATTTGTTTTACTAAAGCGGCCTCATCTTTATTGACATCAGGCAAAATTATTTTTGGATATTTTTGAGCAAGAGAGCTAACAACCGGCAAAATACCGTTAATATGACGGAGCTTCCCGTTTAAAGCCAATTCACCGACTAAAATCGTCTCGTCGTCTATCTCCGGCAGTTGCCCATCAGCAACTAGTATTCCTAGCGCGATGGCTAAATCATATGCTGGGCCTTCTTTCTTAATATCTGCCGGGGCAAGATTAACAGTAATTCTTTTCATCGGAAAATCGGCGCCAGAGTTCTTAATCGCAGAACGAACGCGCTCTTTGGACTCCTCAATCGCTTTATCCGGCAAACCGACGATTGTAAAACAAGGAAGCCCATTGGAAATATCAACTTCCACCTCCACCGGATAAGCCTCGAGTCCAATTACCGCCGCTGAATTAACTTTGGCTAAAGCCAAAACTCCTCCCTAGTAATATGATATCATTCTTTGAGCTCGATGTGAGATTTTTGCTTTTTACTCTTGACATATTGATGCCTTCATCATATAATAATTTAGTCCAACTCAGGAAGGAGGAACGGACAGCATGCAGCAGAGACGGACGCTGGTGTTGGTGTCGTTATTCTTGCTCCTCGCAGTGATGCTGACTGCGAGCGTCTCGGTGGCTTCGTCCACTGGGAGATGGATGGTTGAAGGGTATACTCTGCCACACGCAAAGTGGACACCAGGGTGTATCAAGGGGTACAACGAAGGCGATTTTGTGCCCCACCGTGTGGTTCAGGTGGGTTTCGTCCCAGGTCAGCCTGAGCGCATCTCTTTCTGGGACGACTATCAGACAACAGGAAAGTCGAAAGCCTACGGGTTCGACTATTCCACCTCTTTCGGAGTCATCGGTGGCGTGCTCAATGGCGTTACCGACAACGGTTTCGTCAGCGCTCAGAACGCGACGAAGCACAAGTACACAGTCGATTTCACTCCCGACGGCTCGACCAGAGAGGTCATCGTCTCGTGGTTCGGTCACCTGGCGGTGACCACCCCCGGAAAGAAGGGTGCCTCCTGGTGGCCCGGGGCGACCCTCGACACCCGCATTGCCTGGCGGGATCCGACCATCCCGGGGGAGAGGACTCTCCCCCACCAGGTCAACAAGGCTGTCAGTACCGGCGGGCTTGAGGGGTACAAGTGGTTAGACGCGCTCAGCGTCAATGGGAGATGGGACCCTGGTGAGCCAGGACTGCCTGACTGGATGATACTGCTCTACGACCAGCCGACCATGACGCTTGTCGCCTGGACCTTGACGGGTCCCGATGGATACTGGGAATTCCTCAACCTCCTCCAAGGAACCTACGTGGTGAAGGAGGTTAATCCACCGACTTGGATGCAGACCGCACCACCAGGCGGAGTCTACTATGTGGTTACGGTCCCCCCATCGGTAACAGGGTTGAACTTCGGGGACTGGGACTGTAACCTGGGCACCGACCAGTCAAGAGACTTCTGGGTACATCTGGGCTATAGCCGCTACTCTCAGGCCCAGATGCAGGCGTGGTTGGACGCGATTACGGCAGAGTCCAGCTTGTTCGGCCCCATGTCCACCGCGGACATGGTCAACCTGCTGACTGCTGCCGGGGCGCCTGGCGCCACGGCCGAGACGCGGTTCAAGGGCTACTACTTGGTAGTCCTGCTCAACCGCAAGAGCGGCATCCTGCTGGATGCCGACCTCGTGTGGGTCGGCTGGCAGGACACCTTAGGCTTCTTTTCTCATGAGGTACTGTACGTACCTCAAGTCGTTGCCGAAGTCGAGGCCTTGGGTGGAACGGCCAACGCGATGACGCTGGCGGATCTAGCAGGCGTGATGTATACCTGCTCTTGGGGTCTGAACGTCTGGCGTCCGTTCTGAACCTCCCGACCACAAGAAGGAGTCTTCCCCCCCCGCCAGGCTCAGCCTGGCGGGGGGATTCTTTTATTTCGAGGACTTCAAAAACCTATTCACCAATTTTTCCGCCTCTTCGTAACGCGAGACCCATTTGATATTCTTATCTTTTTTAAACCAAGTATCTTGTCTTCGGACGTAGTCGTGCGTGTTCAGCTTAATTTTCGCAATTGCCTCGCGAAGTCCGATCCGACCGTTTAGATAATCAATAATCTCTTTATAGCCCATAGTATTAAAAGCCGAAACATTTTGGCCATATTTAAAAACGAGATTTCTCACTTCTTCCACCAAGCCATTTTTAATCATTTGTTCAACCCGCGCATCAATTTTTGAATAGAGCGTATCTCGATCGGTTTTTATCCCAATAATTAAACTCTGGAATGGCGGTTTTATTTTTTTTGCTTCCGCGCTGAAAGGCTTGCCAGCAAGAAGCGAGACTTCAATTGCTCGAATTAATCTTCTTTTGTTTCGGGGATCGATTTTGAGTGCCGCTTTTGGATCTATTTTTTTTAATTTTACCACAAGCTCTTCAGACGATAATTTCTCTAAGTGCTCGCGTAAAACTTTGCTTTCTTTTTGAACACCCGGTATTACATAGCCGTAGAGGACGGCATTTAAATAAAGCCCTGTGCCGCCAGCCAAAACGGGCAAAGTTTTAATCGTTAAGTATTGATTGATTAGCTGATTAGCTAACCTCTGATAATCGACCAGTGTAAAATTCTCAACGGGCTCAACAATATCAATTAAATCCTGCTTGAAGGTCTTATCTTTGGCTGTGCCAATATCCATTCCTTTATAAATTTGGCGGGAGTCAACCGAAATTACTCGTCCCTCAAATTTTTCGGCGATTCTTTTGGCCCATTCAGTTTTTCCCGAGCTGGTTGGCCCAACGATAGCAATAACTTTATTATAGGCTTTTTTCGTCATTATTTTTTTTAGCTATTAAATAATATTTTAAAGCTTCGATAAAAATAACATTAATGAGTGTCAAAAATAATATAACTAGCCAGTCTTTTAAATTCAACGGTACAGTCCTTACAAGTTCTTGGAGAATCGGTAGATACAAAGCGCCGATGAGAGCGATGACCCCGGCGAAGAAAGAGACTGACAAGAAAATATTAGAAAAGATATCTACTTGCCAAATGTTTTTTCTAAAAGTTTTGCATAAAAAAACGTTGAATAAGGTGATTAAGGCCATGGCTGCAAAGATAGTTGAACGAATATGGATTATTTCGTATCCTGAAAAATTTAGTAAATACCAATAAAGTAACATTAATATTGCCACCGACAATACGGCGATGATAAATATTAATAATTTCATATCGCGCGTTAACAGGGGTAAGTCTTTGGAAAAAGGGCGTCTTTTCATCAAATCTTTTTCCTTTTTCTCAAAGCCCAAGGCGATCGTAGGCAAACCATCCTCAATTAAATTAATCCATAAAATCTGGGCAGCTAATACCGGTAAAGGCAGACCAAAAAATAAACTTAGGCCGATTAAAGCCACCTCGGAAAAAGAATCTGAAATTAAATAAACAATACTTTTTCGAATGTTATCAATTATTGCCCGACCCTCTTCGATTGCCGAGACAATTACTGAAAAATTGTCATCGAGCAAGACAATGTCGGAGACTTCTTTAGCAACATCCGTGCCAGAACCTAAGGCTAGCCCTATATCGGCTTTTTTTAAAGCCGGGGTGTCATTGATGCCATCTCCGGTCATTGCGACTATCATCCCCTTTGCCTGCCAAGCGGCAATAATTTTTAATTTTTGCGCTGGCTCAACACGGGCGTAAATTGAAATAGCTTCGATTTTGGCGGCAAATTCTTCATCGGTGAGATTTTCAAGCTCTGCGCCCTCAATAATATTTTGGTCCTCATGTGGTAAATTCAATTCTTGAGCAATAGCTTTGGCGGTTAAGCGGTGATCGCCAGTAACAATAATCGGACGAAGACCTGCTTGCTTTGCCTCAGTCATAGCCTGCAATGTTTCTGGCCTTAGGGGATCACGCAGAGCAAGAAAACCAACAAAAACTAAATCTGAAAAAAGATCCTCTCTAATTTCTGTTACTTGTTTACTTTCTTTTTTATAGGCAGTTGCTAAAACCCTTAAACCCTTGCTTAGGAGATAATGGAATTTTGATTCTAATTCATTAGCTTTTGCCACATCAAGCTTCTCGGTCACGCCGTCAAGTTCGATCGAAGAAGAAAATTGCACAATTTTTTCAGGCACGCCCATTATATATAGAATGTTTTCATTTTCATTAAAATGATTTAAAGAGGCAGATATTTTTCTATCAGGGCTAAATTCCAATTTATTTATACTTGGATGATCTTTCTCAAAATCTTCCTTTGTTATTCCAAATTGAATGGCCGCATAGGTTAAAGCCCGATCTGTTGGTCTTCCCCTGATTACCCAATCAACCATTTCATCTTGGGGATTTTCAATGTATGCCTCGGAACATAGACTAGCAATCCTTAAGGCCAAACTATGCGATTGACCTTCATCAGCCTCGTTGAAATTTTGACTACCATCATACAACAACTCTTTTGTGCCGGTTAAAATGTGAGCTAATTCCATTTTCCCCTCGGTCAACGTGCCTGTTTTATCGACACAGATAATTGAGGTTGAGCCCAAGGCCTCGGCTGCTGACAAATGTCTAACCAATCCCTTCCTTTTTAGTATTTTTTGCATTCCCAAAGCTAAAACAACCGTCATCGCTATCGGCAAACCTTCTGGAATAGCGGCAACGGCAATTGCCACAGAAGTGGTAAATATTTCAATAAAATCAGTGTCCCGTAAAAGCCCTAAAATAAATATTGCTAAAGAGAGCCCGATAATAATAATCCCGATCAGTCGGCCAAAATTAATTAATTTTTTTTGATAAGGCGTTTTTTCATCTTTTATTTCTTTAACCAATTGGGCAATTTTGCCGATTTCAGTTTTAGCGCCGGTTTGAGTCACAATCGCTTTGGCGAAACCATCTTCGACTAATGTACCCATATAGAGAATGTTTGTTCGATCGCTTATTGGCAGGCCCTCTTCAACAATATTTACATTTTTATCAACCGCGATTGATTCACCGGTTAAAATCGCCTCATTTACTTTTAAATTTTTGGCTTCGAATATTCTCACATCAGCGGGAATTTTATCGCCAGCTTTAATAATAACAGCATCGCCGGGAACAATATATTCTTGAAAAACTTCTTTTTTAGATCCGTCCCTAATAACGGTTGCTTTAATTTTTAAAACTTCTTTAAGCTTTTCCAATGCTTTCGAAGCCTTGTTTTCTTGGAAAAAACCAACAATCGAGTTTAATAAAACAGCCAAAAATATGACAATTGCGTCAGTATAATCACTCAAAATTAAAGTTACTATCCCAGCTAAGATTAAAAAATAGATTAGGGGTGATTTAAATTGAGAGGCAAATATCTTAAGGCTAGAAAAAGGTTTTTCCTTGGGAAGGACGTTCGGACCATATTGAGTTAATCGGTCTTGGGCTTCTTGGCCAGTTAAACCATTCTCGGTTGTTGATAACTTCTTAAAAACATCTGCAACCACCAGCGTATGCCAATTTTCTTCAGTTGCGTCCAAATTCCTCCTTTAGTTCATTTTACCATAAAAAAGCTATATGATTAGAGTATGAAGCTAGTACTACACTATATATTGATAATCGCTGGGGTTATTTTTATTCTATTAGGTGTCGCTGGCCTATTTTTACCAATCATCCCCGGAATACTATTTATTATTCTTGGTTTAATTGTGATGGGTAAAAAAGATCTTGTCTTAAGATGGATTCAAAAATTGCCCTCGCCGTTAAATAGAGCAATATTTATCTTTAAGAAATAGAATCTTGTTTTGAGTTCTCTCGATCAATATCTTTTTTAGACTTTTCTTTAATTATCTCTTGCAATTTAAAAACAGATTTACCAGAAACTTTGATCTTCTTCTTCGGCTCGGCTTTCTTCTTAAGATTTTCTTCGATATTGTCTAAATTATTTTCGTCCATATTTTTTATTTGATGCCCGCGGAGGGATTCCCCACTACATCCTTACTGTAAAAGGGACTTCGTCCTCTACTTACAGGGCGGATTTCGAGGGGCAAGTGAACCACCGCAGTTAATTATTTGCCGAGGGCGAGAGTCGAACTCGCAAGCCCTTGCGGGCATTAGCTCCTAAGGCTAACGCGTATTCCAATTCCGCCACCTCGGCATCAGTCTACCACCTGCCCCGCATAATCCGCTCCCATCATAACAGGACGTAGTCCCAGTGCATTCTTTGATAGGAAGGATTTGTGCTGGGGCTCCAGCACGCGGGCGATCATACCATTATACATAATTATTTTATTTAAGTCAATTCTCTAAAGAGCCACCAATTGTGACTAAATCTTTCAAATTCTCAAAAGTTTTATCGCCAATCCCCTTAATATTTTTCAATTCCTCAATCGATTTAAAACCGCCATGAGAATCACGATAAGAAATTATATCGGCCGCCCGGGCCGGACCAATGCCCGGAAGCTTATCTAGTTCCGTAGCATCGGCGATATTAATGTTAATTTTATCCCCTTCTTGATCGGTTGATTCGCCAGCGACTTGGCCTGTTGATAATTTACTTAATTCTTGTCTTAAATCATCATTCTGTTTGGTCAGCTCCGCGAGACGATTATTTTCCTCATGTTTATGCTGGCGAGTCCATTTATCTTGATAAATTAATCCAAGCCCGCCGACAATAATAACAATCAGCCCTAAACCAATATACCAACGATATTTCTCAATAAATGTGTCAAACATAGTTATTAGTCTTAAGTTTGAGAAGCTAGTATAGTTAATTGTTGAAAGTTATTGTCGACTTTTGACCCTGACCAAATAACCATACTAGCTGTCCCTAACCTACTACTTATTCTAAGTGTGTTTCCCTCTCGAATTCGGCAAGTTTTTTTTGTAACTTTGGATATTGGCCTATACCGCCAGCAAAAATCTCTTCAGCTACTTCTCTTGCCTTCTTCACTAAAATTATATCTCTTAAAGAGGCCATTTTCAAATCTGGAAGGCCGGATTGACGAATGCCAATTAGTTCCCCAGGCCCACGGATTTGTAAATCTTTTTCTGCCAACTCAAAACCATTATTACAATTAACCATCGCTTCAAGTCTTTTTTTTGTATTCTCGCTCCATGAATCCGCAAACAAAAAACAATACGACTGATGCTTGCCACGACCAACCCGACCCCTGAACTGGTGTAATTGTGCCAAACCGAAACGATCAGCCCCCTCAATCATCATTACTGTTGCGTTAGGCACATCTATACCAACCTCAACGACTGCTGTAGATACAATTAAATTTAATTTCCCCACGCTAAAATCTTTCATAATTTTTCCTTTTTCTTTTGATTTTAAACGCCCGTGAAGCATCCCGATTTTAAATTCCGGAAAAATATTTTTTGATAATTTTTGATATTCGCTCTTTACTGATTTTTTATCCATATCAAATAATTTTTCTGTACTTATTTTTGAATCTTCAATCAAAGGACAAATTACAAACGCTTGTCTGCCCTTTTTAATTTCTTCGCGGATCGCCTCATAAGCTTGATAACGGTTTCTTGGGTCAATAGCTTTCGTAATAATTTTTTGACGACCCGGAGGCAATTCATCTAAAATCGAGAGCTCCAAGTCGCCATAAAGCGAGAGTGCCAAAGTCCGTGGGATCGGCGTTGCTGTCATTGATAATAAGTGCGGGATTAAGTCTTTTTGTTTTCTTAAATGGGCACGTTGTTTCACACCAAAACGATGTTGCTCATCAACGATAATTAGACCTAATCGGGGGAATGAAACGTCTTTTTGAATCAAAGCGTGAGTGCCAATAATCAAGTTATCTTTCAATAAATCTGCCAATTTATTGGCGGCGGTTAAGAGCCCGACTTTAATTTCGAAAGGCATAAGTATTTTAGAAACATTCTGATAATGTTGATTTGCTAATATTTCTGTTGGCGCAAGCCAGATCGCTTGATAGCTATTTTTAGTTGTCACAGCCGCTGCCATAGCGGCAACCACTGTTTTTCCTGATCCCACTTCGCCCTCAAGCAAACGGTTCATCGGTGTTTTTTTAGCTAAATCACAAATGATCTCCCAAGCAGCTTTCCTCTGTGCATTGGTTAATCTGAATGTTAGTTTGTTGACAAATTCTTTTAAAAAGTCTTTATCGATGTTCATGGCAGGTGCCATTTCTTTTTGAAGTTCATTTTTTCTTTCGGCCATCCGCAGAGAAATTAAAAACAACTCATCGAAACCTAATCTTTGTTGTGATTCCAAAATATTACTAGTTTCTCTTGGAAAGTGAATGTTTTTTATTGCTTCTTTTAGATCTATTAATCCTTCTTGTTTTTTAATTCCATCAGGCAAAAAGTCTATAATCAAATTATCGACATCCGACATTAAAGGTCTGATTATTTTTCTTAAATATTTACTAGTTAGGCCTTCGGTTTCTGGATAAATCGGCAAAATGATTGGTTCTTTTTCATAATTGGAAATTGAAAGTGTCTTTGCGCCCGTTTTAAAATCGTAGTTTACTTTGCCGGCGAACAACCATTCGCTACCGGGCTTCAAGGTCTTCATCAAAAAGGGCTGATTAAACCAAATAGCTCTAATTTGCCCGGAATCATCAGCCAATAACGCATCGATAATGCTCATCCATCGGCGACGAGTTCTGGTTTGTTTAATTTGGACGATTGAAGCTTTAATTATCGCATCTTGGCCGATTTGCAGCTTCGATATCATCTGCGGTTTAGAATAATCGTCCCAGCGTCTTGGGAAATAAAAAAGAAGGTCACGGATATTCTGGATCCCCAACCTTTTGAGTTTCTTTGCCATCACCGGTCCGACACCAGTCAAATACTGCACGGAGGTATTAAGTTCCATAATTCATCGCCAGCTTTGCTGCCCCAATCGCTCCAGCCCATTGTCCCAATTTACCTTTTTTAAGTGGTAAATTGTGGCCTATTATTTTTTTAATTTCTTTATTTATTGATTCAATTTTTTTGTCTGAAGCAACGCCACCGCTAACAACAATAATGTCGGGAGTGTTAATTCTATAAATATTAACTAATCCAATAGCAAGATATCGATCTTCATTTATCCTTTTTTGCCAAAACGCTTCAAGGCACCCTTTTTGACCACATTTACATTTCGGTCCCGCTGGATCAATAATGGTGTGGCCAAATTCTCCAGCGATTTGATTATTCCCATGATATATCCGTCCATCAATAGCGAGACTGCCACCAATACCAGTGCCGAGCGTTACCAAAAAAATATTTTTTTGATTTTTACCAGTGCCCAACCACATTTCACTCAAAAGCGCACAATTGGCATCATTGTCCATAATAACCGGCAAATGAATAACCTTTTCAATTAACTCCGCGAGTGGCCTCCTTTCAAATCCTGGTAAATTCGGACAAGCGACAATTATTTTATTTGAATCTACTGGGCCAGCCACGCCAATACCAATAGCTTTTATTTCGGCTGTTAAATTTTCTTTGATAACTTTTATTAATTGATCAAATATTTTCTCAAAGCTTTCTTTTAAAGTACCGAATATTTGTTTTCTAAAAACTTTTGCACGAGAATCCATTCCTATTAGTCTGATTTTTGAACCTCCCAAGTCTATGCCAATGACTTTTTTCATCTTCTTGCCAATTTCTGATAGATTTTTTTATATTCTTTTGCGGATTTATTCCAAGAAAAGTCTTGTTTCATGCCGTTTTTAGCAATTAACATAAAATCTTCGTGTCTATTATTAAAACTATTTATTGCCCTCTTAATCGCGTCATAAAGTGCGGCAGATGAATATTTCTCAAAAACAAATCCAGTCATTTCGTCCCGAACCGTATCGGCTAAACCACCTATTTTCCTTACGATGGGAACGCTACCATAACGCATGGCGATCATTTGACCAAGCCCACACGGTTCAAACTGCGATGGCATTAAAAACATATCGGACGCAGCATAAATTTTTTGAGCGAGAGTCACATCAAATTTTATATTGGCAGAAATATTTTTGGGATGTTTTTGAGCCGCTTTTTTATAATATTCCTCGTGAATCGGATCCCCCAAGCCTAAGACAACCAACTGACAATTTAGCTCAACGAGTCTTTCGATAATTTCATTAACCAATTCACCACCCTTTTGATTTGTAAGTCTGGAAACGATTCCTATTAAAGGGATTTTCTTATCGGATCCGATTGAAAGCCCTAGCTCTTTTTGTAAGGCCAACTTGTTTTTATATTTTTCTAAAAAAGTTTCTTCAGAGTAATTGTGATAAATATCGGGATCAGTCTCTGGATTAAATCGTTCTACATCTATCCCATTGAGGATACCGGAGAGATCTTGCCTTCTTCGACACAAAATTTCGTCTAATCCTTCGCCAAATTCTGGGGTTAGTATTTCTTTCGCATAGGTCGGAGAAACTGTGTTGAGTAAAGTTGCATTTTCTATACCTTGTCGAAAAAAATTGATATCTCCATCTTGAGCATCGCTTCGGAGGCTAGACAAATCCTCTGGTCTTAGACCCGCAAACCCTAGGATTTCTTCCGAAACAATACCTTGGTTGACTAAATTGTGAATAGTTAATAGTGTAGGAATATTCAAAGTTGGTTCATTTTTGTAAAGAGTTTTCAACCAGACTGGAATCATGCTTGTATGCCAATCGTGAAGATGGATTACGTCTGGTTCCCACTCATTACTTTTTATTAATTCAAGCGCCGCGCGTGAGATCAACAAAAATTTTTTGAATTCATGTTCAGTCGACACAAAGGCAGTCGGACTATCGTAGACTCCGCCACTATTAATTAAACTGTGGTCTATTAAATAAACCACGAGGTTGCTTTGAGGTAATAAAGTTGAATAAACCGTGACAACCTCATCAGAACTTCCCCATGGCACCTTTAGATCAAATAATCTTTTCACATTATATTCATCTTCATCGATGATTCCGTATTTACCAGTGACGATTTTAATTTCTAGCCCAAGTTTTGCTAAAGCTTTTGGTAGACTCCCGATAACATCACCCAGCCCACCTACTTTAGCAATCGGTGTAAGTTCAGAGGCGACAAATAAGACATTAAGTTGTTTGTTATGTTTAACCATTTCTAAAATTCTTATTAATTTTTATTTTGCTTTTTTACAAATCGATCATCTCGCCACATTCTCTCTTCACGCAAAATAGTGTCAGCAACCAATGGCAGAGCATATTTTTTGACTTTGTTTAAATCAACTGGCGGTAAATTATTTTTAATTCTGACTTTTTGAACGAAGCTGTGTAGCAGTTCTTTTTTCTCGACTGTTAAATTTCTAGGACCAAGGCGATATTCAACTAATACTAAAGGTGAATAACAGAACTTACCACCAGCATTTAACATTCTCAAATACAAATCGTAGTCTTCTGATAAAATGAATTCTGGATCAAATCCACCGACTTTTAAGAAAATTTCTTTACGAAAGGCTGTTCCAGGATTAGTAATGAAATTAACCATCCGAAAAAGTTCGGCATTAAAGGGTTGGAAAGGATGGTCGTATCGCTTATCTCCGCTTGGAAAATAAGTAACAACGTGACCATAAAAAACATCACATTTCTGCTTAGTCATGATGTCATAAGTTACTTCGGCACGTGCTGGCCAATTAATATCATCGCCATCAGCCGTGATCATAATTTCGCTACTGGCTCTTTCAATCGCAAAGTTACGCGCATTAGCAACACCAGTTAAATTCTCCGGTAAATGGAAAAAACGAAACCTTGGCTCATTAAAACTCTCGACAACTGCTTGAATTGGTTCAGTGCTGTGATCATCAACAATAATTGCCTCCCACTCTGACAAAATCTGTCTAATTAATGACTCCAGCATTTCTTTCAATTCTTCGGGTCTATTTTTTACAGCCGTAATAAAACTTACTTTGGGTGACATTTTAACTAAGCTCCTCTTTGCTCGGGCTGCCCGCCACGGATTTTTTGATAATCAATATTATATTGATCAACAAGCTCTTGCATCTTGTCACCGGGCACTTCCACTCTCAACAAATCGACCGCATGAACGAGATCATAAATGTCATTTTTTTCTCTAAGTTTGACAATAGCATCTCGCCAAAGGATGGCTTTTTCAAATTCTTGGCTTAAAACAGCTTTTTCGATTTGCTCTTGCATTAATTTAATTACATTTTCAAAACCCTGCGGTTCGATTCTTTCTTTGAGCGGAATCCTTAAAATAGCTTTTTGTTCTTGAGCCATTTCTCTAATTTTACCACTGCGCTGCCATTCACAGGCGGTTGAGACAATATTCTGATAATAATCTTGGGCTCGTCTTTTTTCTTCCACTGTCACATCAGGCAAATTTTTTACAATGTTTAACAAACGATAAGCGCCGACCTCGATCATCTCCAAACTCCACCATGGTTTTGCCGAGGCCCACCAAAAATGATCGGAGGCTAAAGCAATATCCATATTGTCCATTAGTTCCTCATAATTACTCGCTTTTGGATCGATCTCCCTGACTCTTTTTAAAACCCAGTCGGAAAAATCTTTCTGCCAAAGATGGATTTTATTTTCTGGATCAAGCCATGACAAAAATTGAACCTTCCTCTTAATGTCTTCCGGGGAACTGGCCCAAGTCGACTCGATTGGCTCAACCTCTTCAATTTTTTGAAAATATTTCTCCAATTCGGAAATGTGTACTAATTGATATTTCGATGACTGATACATTTCAAGCAAAAGTTTCTCTAAACCAGGCCTGTGATGACCGAATGTTTCACCATCCATACCCGTTAGAAGATAACGATTCGATTTTAGATCATCTTGCAGTGCCTCACAGAGTGTCTCGTCTGAACGTACGATCGATCCCATAATCATATTTGAAACTCGTCTTTCTCTAAAAAAAACTTTTAAGTTTCTATTTTTTATTTTATAAAGCCGGTCGTATTTCACTTGTTCAACATGACCATCATAGGCAATCTCATCAATAAGCAGCCATTTGTAACCCATTTCTTCAACCACCTCACTAACAATTCTGGCATAGCCCATTTCTGGCGGAAAAAATCCTTTTGGCTGGTAGGATTCACCGAGAATCGACCTATTGGTCTTATCATTAGCTTTAATTTGCCGAATAATTTCATTTTTAGAAACCAATGGCAAAAAAGTATGATACTTGGCACTACTGGTAAATTCCAGCTGCCCTCTTTCTCCCAAATATTTCAAATCTTCAACCAAATCATTGTAGTTATAACGAACAAATAATTCTGTCAACGCCCCGCTAACATTTAAGGTAATTCTTGCTTTTGGGTTAGATTTTATTCCTCTTAAAATAGGACGATAGCTTTGATTGACGACCATCTCCAAAATGTCTTTTTGCTGATCAAACGGTTGATAAAAGTGTAAAAAATTAGCCCAGTACAAAATTCCTCCTTTCTTTATTCTTGTTTAATTTCGGTGTGATGATTACGAATCGCCTTTTTATACAGCCAAATGTATTTTTTGGCTGAACCTGTCCAGGAAAAATCTTTTTTCATCGCCCCAATCTGCATTTTCCGCCAAAAATCTTTTTGATTGTAATAAATATCTACCGCTCTTTGTAAAGCCCATAAAAAGGCGTGTTTGTCGTAATGACGAAAAACAAATCCAGTGTATCCGTCTCTAACAGTATCTGCAAGACCGCCAGTTTTTCTGACAATTGGGATTGTTCCAAAACGCATACCGATAATCTGTGAAAGACCGCAGGGTTCAAAACGGGAGGGCACCAAAATCATATCCGAACCAGCATAAACGGTTTGGGCGAAGTTGGCATCAAAACGCATCTCTGCCGCCACTGCCTCTGGATATTGTTTTTCGGCTTTAACAAATATTTTCTCAATCTCGGCCTCACCAGTCCCTAAAATAATAAATTGGGCGCCCATATCGACTAATTCTTTTAAAACGTCTTCAATTAAATCTAATCCTTTTTGTTCAGTCAGTCTGGTAATTGTACAAATAAGAGGCAGGTCTCCCGATTGTGTCAGACCCAATTTTTTTTGAAGCAAAAGTTTGTTTTCCACTTTTTTGTCTAAAGAATCAATCCAATATTTTACTGGTGTATCATCATTAATTCTTGGATCAAAGTTAGAATAATCAATCCCATTTAAAATACCTGTAAATGATTTTTTTTGAGTGTTTAATAATTTTTCCAAACCAGAGCCAAATTTTTTCGTCAATATTTCCTGCGCATAAGTCGGTGAAACAGTATTAACGACATCAGCGTTTAAGATTCCCTCTCCTAAGATATTAATTTCCTTGTTGCCGTTCATATAAAAAGGCTGGACTAATTCGCGGTGTTTTAGGCCGAGAAATCTCGCTTCGTTAAAATCCATTTTGCCCTGGAAAGCGATATTATGAATAGTCAACACCGTTGCCGTCTTGCGGAAAAATGTCGAATTTTTAAAAATTGTCTTTAACCACTTGGGAATAATTGCCGCCATCCAATCATGGATATGAATTATTTCAGGCTGCCAGTCCATTCCTTTAATTACTTCCAAAGCTGCTTTGGAAAAATTAATAAAAGGCACACAAGGTTCTCGCCCTTGGATGCCATGATCATAAACACCTTCGCCGATAAAATATTTGGGCATATCGAGGAGATATACAGGGATTATTGTATTTGGGATCAGTGCTTTATAGACGTCGACCCTTGTTGGTCTACCATTTGGTAACTTTATCTTGATCCCTTTAATAATTTCCTCAGCTTGCCACTTGCCGAGTTCCACAAATTTATATCTTGGAACTATAATCCTTACATCCATGTGATAGTCTTCAGCCAAAGCTTTGGGTAGAGAACCAACTACATCAGCTAGGCCCCCCGCCTTAATAAAAGGGGCAATTTCCGAGGCAACGAAGAGAACTCTCATCCGATCTTTTTGCACATGAGACGCATGATGTTTGATTTTAGCCACCTTCCCTCCCTTTTTATTCAATAACCATCTGGATGTTTTTTCCGCCAGGCCCAGTCAGTTTCAATGATTGTTTCAAGATTTGAATATTGCGGTTGCCAACCAAACATATCTTTAGCTTTCTGGGCACTCGCAATCGAGCAAGCGACATCGCCTTCTTTTCTTTGACCTATTTTTATCGGAATTGTCTTTCCAACCACATTTTCGGCGGTGATAATTACTTCTTTGACTGAAAAACCCTTTTCTGACCCAAGATTGATAATTTCCCCATCTAATTTTTCAAGATTTTTTAAACCGGTTATATGAGCTTGGCTAATATCTTCAACATGAATATAATCTCGTACTGCCGTACCATCTTTGGTATCATAATTATTGCCAAAAATTTCCAAGAAATCTTCTTGATTAAGCGCCACCTTCATAATATTTTCTGTCAGATCTGGATTTATAAGATGTGCCTTGCCAATTAAACCTTCTGGATCAGAACCACCGACATTAAAAAAACGAAAAGTTAGAAACTGTAAATTTCTAACTTTTTTTAGATAATTTTCGAAATCAAGTTTTGTTTGAGAATATGGGTTGATTGGTTTTGTTGGATGCTGCTCGTCAATCGGAATATATTTCGGTTCACCGTAGACAGCGCAAGTTGAAGAAAAAACGAGTCTATTTACTCCGCGAGCTACCATTGCTTCAACTAAATTAATACCATTTAAATAATTTTCACTGGTGTAAGCTTCCGGTTGCTGGATTGATTCGCGCACATTTATTTTTGCTGCCAGGTGAATAACCGTCTCAATATCGTTTTCAGAAAATATTTTTTTTAGTAAATCCTTATCAGCAAGATCTCCTTTGACAAATTCACAATCTGGATATTTTTTTTGCAATATCTTGATCGGCTCGATAAAGCCAGTTGATAAATTATCTAAAATTAAAACCTTGAAACCTTCTTTTAAAAGATTTTTGGCAATATGGGTGCCGATATAGCCAGCTCCACCGGTGACCAAAATTTGTTTTTCCATAATTACTTTCAAAATATCAACCAGATGATTGGCGACTTCATAGTTTAATTATATAATCTAAATCTATTAAATGCCAGAAGGCAACCGGCGCAATCATTTAGAAAAAATTCTCTTAAATGTTTTCCTGTATTCTGAGATCATTCGGTCAAAGACAAAAAGCTTTTTCGCAGTCTTATAGGCGTTTAAGGCAATTCTCTCGCGTACCTCGGGTTTATCTCTAAGATATTCAATTACCTCAACGGCTTCTTTTTCATTGTTTACAATAAATCCATTCTGACCTTGACGAATGACATCGGATGCGATTCCGACCGGATAAGTCACAGGAATCAATTTTGAAGCCATCCCTTCTAGCAGATTAAGTTGGCACGCTTCATAGCGCGAGGTAGATAGCATAACATAACCAGGGTGATAATTTTTTTTCAAATCCTTGGCATGTAAATTATCAATGACCTTAGCACCAGTGTTTTTTTTAATAATTTTTTTCATTTTATTTTGAAAATCCTTGGGAACGATCTTGGAAAATTTTGAATAAATATATTTTGGCATTGGCCCGACTCGCGAGAGAATCTCTAACATCCTATCTTGCCCCTTAACCAAAAAAGTAAAAACTCTGTAGTCAAACCGCGTTGGATAAATAATGCCAAAATCAGAAAATGGCACTTGCTCCTCAAACCAATAGTCTGTAATACCGTTAGGAATGACTTTTACTTTTGATTGATCAATGCCGAACAATCCGACAAGATCTTTTTTTACTGCGTTTGACACCGCAAAAACATGTTCTGCTTTCTGAGCGCAGATACCTTCTGTCACTTTAGAAACAGCCTCCAAAGCAGCAAAATCTTCAAGCTTTTCAGTAAATAATCCTTCCGTAATCTTTAGCCATTTTGATAAGATTGAACCCTTTGACAATCCGCTATCCAACGCTTTCCTCACAGTTAATATTGCCGCAGTATCAACGCCATGAAAAATTTCAATTAGATGATTATCTTCTAAAAATGGTAAACCGGCATAAGTTGTTGCGATTATATAATCGAAATCTAGTCGCCTCTCATACAAAGTAAAATAATTAAACATTATACCCACAATGGGCAGACGATGATAATAAAGTGTTTCAGGACTAATTTGACTAATTTGAAATTCGTCCTTGAGCGCTTCGAATATTTGACGGTTAATAATAGCCGATCCGGCAGAACTACTTTTGGAAAATACAAAACCAATTTTCATCGAACTGTCCCTTCGAATAGATCAACTTTAACGGAAGATTTCTTAAATTTTTCTTTTTTAATAATATGCTTAAGTGCCTGGGCATAGGAATTTTTGATAGCGCCAGCTGCTTTTTCCCAAGTAAATCTTTCGCTAATTAGCTTTGCACATCTTTCTCGCATCGCTTGTCTTAATTTGTTATTTCTTAGTATTTCATTAACCCTTAGAGCGATCTCGCCGGCCGATCGCGGCTTTACTAAAAAACCGGTTTTTCTATTCTTGATAATGTTGGGGATGCCTCCAATATTCGAGGCGACAACTGGAGTTTTAGCCGCCATCGCTTCTAAGATCACTAAGCCAAATGCCTCCTTCACAATTGATGGCACCACAACGACATCGGCTCTCTGATAAAATTTACGGAGTTCATTAGGGTTCTCAAAATATCCGATAAAATGAACATTTGTAAGCTTCATTTCGTCAGTTATTTTTTCTAGATCTGCTTGATAATCTCCGCCACCGAGGATATAAATTTCAGCGGGGATGTTTTTCGCTGCTTTAATTAAATATTCAACTCCTTTTTCCTTATCTAATCTTCCAACGTAAATCACTAGCCTTTTCCCTTTAAGACCAAACTTTCGGTCAATTTCTCGAGAACTAGTCGTCTTCGCGAACAAAGATAAATCGACGCCCGGAAAAACTGTTTTAGTTTTGCGTTTGAATGCGACTCCGAAAATATCATAAAATCTGTTTTTAGTGTCAAAGCTGTTTGGGAAAATCTTGCTTGCCCGCACAAGAGATTGTTTCGTCAACTTGCGAAATCTCCTATCGACAATAGCCGTATTAAGATCGGGCCCGTGAACCGTTACGACAAAAGGGATATTATACATTGCCTTTATATAGTCGGCCACCCAGACCAAAAAGGAAACGTGCTGAACATGAATTATATCCGGCCTAAAATCATTAACTGCTCTTGCCGCGATCAATAAGTAAGGAATCAGATATTGAGTAAATTCATAGCTTGTCATCTCGGCGTATTTTTTCGCTCCTGGGTAGTCTGGATGATTATGAAAAACGCCCGGGGATGGAGTTTGTACAGAAAAAATTTTAATTTTTGCAAGATTTTTATTGTCAGGACACACAATACCGATTTCGTCTGTTTTCGACAACTCTTGAGCTAATTTTCTAACATACGTTCCGCTGCCTGAGCCCCATAAAGGCGCCCGATGTAAAATTAAAATTTTCATATTTAATCCTTCCCTAGCCCTCCGGAGGTATATTCCGTGGCGTTTCTCTCAAAAATCTTATTAAATTTTCTCTGCCAACTTTCTCGGCAATTTGTTCCAAACCAAGCGACTTTAGAATATAATCAATTCTTTCCGGATTTTCAACTGATAAAGCCTGTGGATGCCAATATTGCGGCATTTCTTGGAGGCCTCTTGTCCAGCGGATTTCACCTCGAACCCTGTCTTGATAGCCAGTCGAGGCAAAAAAACGCTTCAAAATTCTCTGGTATTTTGGCGAGCGTTCGACTAATAAATCTTCAGCCGTAAAACCTTGAGCTTCTAAATTAAATTTTTTAATCAAAGCCTGGGCACGATCTAAATGATAACCATTCGTCAAAATGGCTAAATGCTCATATCCTTCTGGGTTGGCATCAATAATACCACAAACATTAGCGATATTTTCAATCGTATTGGTGGCTCGGTCTTCTAAAATTATTGCGTCTTCAATTTCTTCTGGTTTTACCCCACCTCTTCGCAAAAGATAATCCGCATAGACCCTCATTTTTTCTGCCTCCGATTCCGCAATACCTCTTTTTTCGGCTGTTCGTCCACCAGTAAAAATAATTTTAGATGTCAACCTTTGAAGATACATTTCTACGGCAGCCATTGTCCTCATTCTTGCATCAACGCCAAGCATCCAGCCCTTTCTGTTATCCTGGTCTGCTTTGGTAATTGGACTATCAGGATGTTTTTCGTTATACCATTTCCAAAATGGATCTTCAATCCCAGACCCCAAAACAATCACTGCATCAAAAGGTGGTTTCCTTTTCTCTTGTTCTACTGATGTTTCACTTTCTGGCGCTTCAAAATCTCGCGCCGCCTCTGCTTCCTCGGCTGATCTAAATTGTTCTAATTCTTCTGACATTTAATCTTTCTTCCGATCCGATCACAGTTAGCAATTTTAAACCAAAAAAAATTGGTCTGTGCCATATCTTACCTTGGAGAGCATAAAAAATCAAGTTTTTTTTAATATAATTAGGCTTTTTTTAAAAATTGAGCGGCCAGTTCCGGCGAAACAACATCGATTATAATCCCCGAACCCATTTCGTAACCACCGAATTTCGAAACCCTGGGAGCAATTTCCATATGCCAATGATAGAAATCATCGATATGATCCTCTTTGGTCGGACCAGTATGAATCCACCAATTAAAGGGTGGGAATTTTAGAGAGTTGTTTAACTTAGTAATCGCCTCATAAACAATTTTCCCAAAATTGGCTAGATGCTCTTTGGGTGCGGTTTCAAAATGGGTTGCGTGCTTTTTGGGCATTATCCACATTTCAAAAGGGAACCTTGAGGCAAAGAAGGTAAAACAAACGAAATCTTCATTCTCTACAACAATCCGGATACTTTGTTTTTTTTCTTCCTCCACCATCGCACAAAAAACACATCTGTGTTTATCTTCAAAATAGTTTTTTGAGCCGTAAATTTCTTCTTCAACTAAATTGGGGATAATTGATGAGGCGAAGAATTGGGAGTGTGGGTGCTCAATTGAAGCCGCTGCCTCTGGTCCTAGATTATGTATAGGCATCGCGTACTCAATCGTTGGGTCCTGTTGATAAAAAAGATAACGTTTCTGATAGACGCCAAAAAGTTCGGCGAGAAGCTCCCAACTGCCTTCATAAACTTCTTTTTGATGATCCTTAATAACAATTACCTCATGACCGCCGACTGATTTTGTAGAAAAATAAAAATCCCCTCCCTCCTCAATAATTTCTTCATCTTTAACAAAGGCCGGATATTTATTGGGAATTACATAAATGTTATCTGTCTCGGCTTCTTTAATAGAGTGTTTATAAGCACTTTCAGGACCATTAATACAAAAGGGACATTTTTCATCTAAATGTCTTTTGGGTGCCGCTGCCATCACAAAATCTTCTGGCCTTTTTGCCCGTTCAGGCGCAATTACGACCCATTTTCCGGTAACGATATTTTGTCTTAATTTTGGCATCTCACTCCTTTTTTATTTTATTCCCTCTTCAACATATTTATGAAAATGTGCTATCGCAACCGCCAAAGCGTCAGCCGCGTCATCAAAACCATCTTTTTTGCCAGAGCTGATATTTCGACCAGGATTTAAGGCTTTTACTACCTCATTCAAAACTTCCTTTTTCTCTGATCGCCCATAACCCGTCACTGCCATTTTCACTGTCAATGGCGTATATTCAAAGGTTTGTAAGGCTAAACCTTTTTTCGCGCAGGCAAGCAATATTACTCCACGCGCTTCGGCAATTTTCATCGCCGTTTTTTGATTGTGAAAAATAAAAACTAATTCAACCGCGGCTTGATCTGGCTTAAATTCCTCGATCAATTTCATTATATCATTAAAAACCTTATTTAGACGTTCAGAGTCACGCTTTAGTTTATCAGTTTCAATACAACCATGGGCAACCCAGGAAATATTGCCCTTTTTATCATCGACATCAATCACCCCATAACCACAGCGGGCAGTCCCTGGATCAATCCCTAAGATTCGCATAATCATCCTTGTTTTCTCGAGTCTTATTTAATAAGTTCTTTCGGAATGTCAAAATTTGAATAAACTGCTACTACATCATCAAGCTCTTCAAGGTTCTCCATCATGTCAATAATTTTCTCTGAAAGTGTTGAGTCTGCAACGGCGACAATCGTTTTCGGTTCCCACGATAAAACAACCTCATTGATCACCAATCCTTGCGATTCCAAGCTTTTTTTGATTCTTTCGAGTTCGACCGGCCGCATATAAACCGCTAAAACATCATCTTGTTCCTCAAAATCCTCCGCTCCGGAATCAATCACAATTAATTCTATTTCTTCCTTATCTTTCCCGCCTAAATCGATCAGCAATTTTCCCATTCGAGCAAATTGATAGGTGGCCGCCCCAGAACCGATAAGTTTTCCGCCAAACTTTGTTAGAATATTTTTGACTTCGCTTGCTGTCCGGTTTTTATTGTCAGTTGCCGCTTCAACAATGATCGATATCCCCGCCGGGCCGATTGCTTCGTATAGAACCTCTTCGATTTGCGCGCCGCCCACCTTGCCGGTTCCGCGCTCTATCGCCCGTTCAATATTTTCCTTTGGCATGTTCGCCGCTTTAGCCCGCTCGATTGCCATTTTTAACTGAAAATTTGCCTCTGGATCACCGCCCTTTTTAGCCGCCAAAATTATCGGCATGGTCAATTTACTAAAAAGCGCTCCGCGCTTGACATCGGCCGCTCCCTTCTGCCTCTTTATCTGTGACCACTTACTGTGACCTGACACTTTGTTCTCCTCGATGTTTAATTTGCTTGCCCCGCATACGACGCTCCTGCGTGATTGAATGCAATTCAATAAACAGGAAGGAGTTGTGCTGGGGTGACCATTTAGAATGTCCCGACATTTCTTAATTATTATACCATTTATTTCGCCCAATAATCTTCGCCATCTGAATCTATCTCGATTATTCCATTTTGATCCGTTCGGTAGACCCTTACGGCATAGTCTTTTAACATATTGATAATCGAAGCATTGGGATGACCAAATTTGTTATCTTTGGCAACTGATATTATCGCTATCGCCGGCCGGACAACTTTCAAAAAATCCTCTATTAAACCATTTTCGCTTCCATGATGCGGCACTTTTAAAACTGTGGCATAAAGATTTTCACCCGCTGGTGAATTTAGTATTATCTTCTCTGCATCTTTTTCCACATCGCCGGCATAAAGAATGGAGAATTTTTTGTAGTCCAGCCGATTAACGATCGAAGCATTATTTAAATTATCGATCGTCTTACTTTCTATTGACGATAGGGGATAGAGGATTGTAATTTTAACTTCACCCAATTTTTTTTCGTCACCCGCGACAACAATTTTACGAGGAATATTTTTGTCAGAAATTTCTTTTTTCCAAACATCATAACCGCTAGAAGAATACTCAACCCCCGTCTCCCAGACTTCATCAACTTTATATCTCTTTAAAACTTCAATTAATCCATCCAAGTGATCGGAATGTGGATGAGATAAAATCACTAAATTTATCTCGCGGTCGCCAAAGTCCATTACTTTACCAAGCTCATTTAAAACTGTATTATCATCGCCACCGTCAATTAAAATATCCTGACCGATGGGGGTTTTAATATAACTCGAATCGCCTTGGCCAACATCCAAAAAGTAGACTTTTAAATCGCCCGCAGCTTGAGGCCGACCGAAGAAAATCAGACCGGTTGCCGCGGCTATAACAACGAGGGTGCTCAAAATTAGTTTTATTCTAAACTTCTTTTTTTTCATTTATTTTGGTTCTTATCTTAATATTATATATTAATAATCCGATAACAAAATAAAAAATCGCCATCCACCACCAGTCTGAAGTCTTCAATTGCCAAGAGGCCCAAGAAATTCGAGAAAAACTTTCGACTATTACTATAATATATTTTAAAACCAACCAGCCGAGAAATCCCACGATTTGACCTAAACTTATCCAAAGAAGACCGGCAATACCAATCAAAAAGACCAAGCCCATGCTCGCGGGGATAATCCATAAAATTAAAACATTGACGATCGGCGAAACGAAACTGACCCGACCAAAATAGAAAACTAAAATTGGTAAAACCATTATCTGGGCAGCGGTAGTTTCGGAAAAAACCGACTTTAAAATATTGGGTAAAGATCTGATAAACCTCATTCTGGCGATTATTGGTCCTAAATAAACTAAGCCAGCGAAAGCTAAAAATGAAAGCTCAAAACCAACGTCATATTTTAAAGCATAAGGGCCAAATATGAGCATTACCGCCGCCACTAACAATAATAAAATCGTCATGTTGATTCGCCGGCCTTCATAATGCCCCAATAACACCAATCCCGCCAAGATTCCTGCCCTAACAACCGAGGCCGGCGCGCCAGTCATAATCACAAACGCAATGATAACTGAAAGCGACCCCCAAAATTTAAGTTTGCGCGAAAAGATGCCCAAAAATAAAGCAATCCAAACAATGACGATGGTCAAGTTATAGCCCGAGACTGCCACAATGTGAGTCGTGCCGGTGCGATTAAAATCACTCATCAACGAATCCGGGATATTTCTTTTCGAGCCCAAAACCAGCCCGGCAGCAAAAGAAGCGTACGGCTCGGCAAATGATTTATTTAAGGATTCTTCAAACTTATCTCTTATTTCATAAATCATTTTGATGGCCACGTTTCCATGGTAGCCAACTTTTTCGACCGGTTCTTCGGTGGAGATTTGCCCCATGATACCACGGTGGAATAGATAATCTGACGGTTTTTTGATCGCGCCATTGACTTTTAAAACATCTCCATAATGATATTCCGGATAACGGCCGGCGGTTAATTGGATTTTGGTTTTGTCTTTCGCATTATATCTAATAATATATTGCGCTATATTACCCGAAAAATCCGGATGACCGATGATCTGGCCTTCAATTGTTAACTCTTCGCCGTAAGGAAGTTTAATTGCTTTCTGGCGCTGATCCCAAAAATTAAAATAGCCTAGCCCCACAATGAGACCAAGTAAAATAAATAATCCCAGCCGCCAAAAATGCTCGTGCCACTGGGTTATGAGTGCCAGCAATATCCCCGCGCCAACACCGACCAACCACCACAAATCCAAGTGGATTAAATCGCCGAAAAAGATACCGACCACGAAACTAGCCAAGATCGCGATGACGAATCTTGATTTACCCATACTTTAATTGTATAATGGATAGGATGAAAAAGCCGCAAAAACAAAATTTGGCCCAAAAAATAAAAGAGCTTGAGGATGGCTGGAAAAGAACTCAAGCTGATTTTGAAAATTATCGTAAACACTCCGAGGCTGAACGCGGGGAAATTTTGAATTTGATGAAAGCGGATTTTATGGCAAAAATTGCGCCGGTTTTGGACAATTTCCGCCGAGCTTTTATTCACGCGCCCGTCTCGCCTGGCGCGAGCCGAGGCGGACCGGATGATGATTTTAGCCGCGGCATCAAACACATTGAAAAACAATTAGAAGATATTTTAACGGCCGAAGGACTTAAAAAAATCCCCGCCAACGCTGGAGATAAATTTGATTGCAATATTCACGAGGCGATTTCTTGCGAGCCAAATAAAAAAATTCCCGCTGACCACATCATCGCCGAAACCGAATCCGGTTGGATGATTGATGACAAAGTTATTAAGCCGGCAAAAGTTAGAGTATCAAAAGGCAAATAATTCCTCGAAATCCTAATAACTACAGAGTTATATTATGACTTTATTGCTAATGTAATAATATCAGTCTTAGAATCTCTACCAAAGTGAAGTAAATAAGATCCGATGGTTCAGGAGGTGAGCATTTAACGCCCCACATCCTGGGGCGTTAAAGAACATACAGTTCAGGCGCCACTTTGAGGTGGCGCCTGTTAGCGGACTTGCGCGCTCAAGCGAGCGCGGAGCTTTCGTTCTTTGAAGTAGCGAAGTATGGCAGTCAGCCACATATCCGGCCCTAGCGGCTCTACGAGGATGGTGAATGCTCCCACCCGATTTCCGCCGACGATGTCTTTGGAGATCTGATCACCGATGACAACGGTCTCATCGGAACGAGCGTTCATGATCTCCATGGCTTGTAGAAACGGCCTCGGGTGTGGCTTAAGAATCGGCAAAGTGCAGGCGATGTACCCGCTGTCGAGTAATAAGGCGCTTTTTCGTACACGAGCGGCTCTAGACTGGCCGACAATTAGCCACTTTCGATCAACGGCGATGTTCGAGATAATGACTATCCCACCTATCCAGCCAGCAGCTTGGGCGTGCCGAATCTTCACACTTATCGGCCACTGCGGCAGGCTCTCATCTCTCCTAGCCAGAGTGTTGTCGAGATCAAAGATGTAGTAGAATCGCCCCTGCCTCGACAACTCCTCGAAGTCAATATCCAGAACGTGCGGGACAACCATATCCGGAATACGGAGGTCTTCCTTGATCATCTCTCTTCTCCCCTCGAGAATCTGTAACGATACTAACAAAGCAACTGATTTAAGTCAAGTTGGCACTTGACAAGTATGTAAAGTTTGCTTTACAATTATAGATAGATAAATTATTAACTTACGGAGGTATAAATGAGTAAAATTATTGGCATTGATTTAGGGACTACAAATAGCGTGGTTGCTGTTATTGAAGGAGGCAAACCAAAAATTATTCCCACAGCTGAAGGCGGAAATTTATGTCCTTCAATCGTCGCCCAATCTAAAACCGGCGAGCGATTGGTCGGGCAACTTGCCAAACGGCAGGCGATTACTAATCCAGAGAATACGATTTTTTCTGTTAAAAGATTAATTGGTCGTCGCTGGGAGGAAGAAGAAATTCAACGAGATCTAAAACTTTTGCCATATAAAATGGTTAAATCGGCCGATGGCGTTAAGGTTGTTATGGCCAATAAAGAATACAGCCCGCAAGAAATCTCGGCCTTTATCTTGCAAAAATTAAAGGCGGATGCCGAAGCCTATCTTGGAGAAAAGGTAACCGACGCGGTTATCACCGTACCAGCTTATTTCAACGACTCGCAGCGCCAGGCGACAAAGGATGCTGGTGAAATTGCCGGCTTAATTGTTAAAAGAATTATTAACGAGCCAACAGCTTCATCGCTCGCTTATGGGCTCGACAAGAAAAAAGAAGGCCACATTGCTGTTTACGACTTTGGCGGCGGCACTTTTGACATTACTGTTTTAGACATCGGCGAAGGCGTCTTTGAAGTCAAATCTACTGGCGGCGATACCCATTTGGGCGGTGATGATCTAGATCAAAAAGTGATGGATCACATTGCCGATGAATTTAAAAAAAGTGATGGAATTGATGTTAAAAAAGACCCGATGGCTTTGCAGCGCGTTAAAGAGGCAGCGGAAAAAGCCAAAATCGAACTTTCAACGAAGGCTGAAACTGAAATCAATTTACCGTTTATTACGGCTGATTCAGCCGGTCCAAAACACTTAGTAATGAAACTCACGCGCGCCAAACTTGAACAATTAACCGGCGACTTAGTTGAAGAAACTGTCGGACACTGCGAAAAAGTGATTAAAGATTCTGGCGTCGATAAAAAAGATATTTCGGAAGTGATTTTAGTTGGAGGAATGACAAGAATGCCGTTGATCCAAGAAACCGTCAAAAAGATCTTTGCGAAAGACCCCCACAAGGGCGTTAACCCCGATGAAGTTGTGGCTTTAGGCGCAGCCATTCAAGCGGGCGTCCTTGGCGGCGAAGTCAAGGATTTACTCTTGCTTGATATCACGCCTTTGACTTTAGGCATCGAAACCTTGGGCTCCGTGATGACACCTTTAATTGAAAAAAACACCACTATTCCAACATCAAAAACCCAAATTTTCTCCACTGCCGCTGACAATCAAACCTCGGTGGAAATTCATGTTTTACAAGGTGAGCGTTCGATGGCTGCTGATAATCGCACCTTGGGTCGCTTTATGCTCGATGGCATCCCGCCGGCCCCGCGCGGCCTGCCGCAAATCGAAGTCACCTACGACATTGACGCTAATGGGATTTTAAATGTTAAGGCCCTTGATAAAGCCACTTCCAAAGAACAGAAAATTACTATTACCTCTTCTTCTGGGCTTTCCAAAGAAGAAATTGAGAAAATGAAAACGGATGCTTCGTCTCATGAAGAGGAAGATAAAAAGAAAAAAGAGTTGATTGATGCCAAAAACTTGGCCGAGAACTTGGTTTATACTGCGGAAAAAGCTCTGAAAGACCTGTCTGCCGACAAGGCAGGCGCCGGCGCGAAAGTCCCGGAAGCGGATAAAAAAGAAATTGAAGGAAAAATTTCCGAGTTAAAAGACGCTGCTAAAACCGATAATCTTGAAGAAATCAAAACCGCGACTGAAGCTTTAAGCCAGACCATTCAAAAAATTGGCCAGGCGATGTATCAAAAACCAGCTGACAGTCAACCGACTACCGACGATAGCAAATCGGAAGAAAAAAATCCGCCAGCTGGCGGAGAAAAACCGGAAGATAAAAAAGAGTAAAAATTCATGGCTAAAAATTACTATCAGATCCTTGGAGTCTCTAAAAATGCCTCACAGGATGAAATTAAGCGTGCTTATCGAAAATTAGCCCACCAATATCATCCTGATAAAAACCAAAGTGACGGTGAACGTTTTAAAGAGATAAATGAAGCCTATCAAGTTCTTTCTGATACTCAAAAAAGGGCTCAATATGATCAATTCGGCACAGTCGGGGGTCCAGGCTTTGAGGGATTTAATTGGGGTGACGCCCAAGGTTTCGATTTTAGTGATTTTGGCGGATTTGACTCGAGAAGCCGCGGTTTTAGTTTCAATTTTGGGGGCTTAGGCGATATTTTTGAGGATTTTTTTGGCGGGGTTTTTTCTCAAGTTCAAACTCAAGTTGAGATTCCCTTGACTGCGGTCCTCTTGGGCGATCAAATGAATTTACGGACTTCAGGGGGAGAAACCATTACTTTAAACATTCCGCCTGGCACTCAAGATGGGACGACTTTCCGTTTTCCCGGCAAAGGTATGGCCACTAGAGGCGGCCGCCGCGGCGATTTACTCGTGACAATTAGGGTCAAAATGCCTCGGCATTTAACCGCAGAACAGAGACAACTCCTAGAAGAGCTCAAAAGAAAAGGGCTTTAATTAGTTGACACAATAATTTTCCTATTAGATAATAGATGTAGAAACCATTAGCTATGGAGGGGTTTTATGCCAGCACCGTCCTGGGATGTGGCAATCACTGTCATATTTCTTATTGGGATAATTTTTGGCTATATTCTCCAACGGGAAAAAATCATTGCCACTCTTCTGTCAACTTATGTTGCTCTAGTGGTGACGCAAATCTTTGCCGGTAACGTTTTTGAATTCTTCCAAGGTAACCGCACCCTTTTTAACCAGATTTGGATCAAAGCTAATTCTTCGCCTTTTACAGTCCGCGT
>Ga0315277_10001268_pt1 | contig 37386 bp, 37 predicted proteins | sample YL17G05_15_MG_FD_203695 | JGI IMG/M metagenome (GOLD analysis project Ga0315277, IMG submission 203695) | Sediment microbial communities from Yellowstone Lake, YNP, Wyoming, USA - YL17G05_15 | ecosystem: Environmental > Aquatic > Freshwater > Lake > Sediment | place: USA: Wyoming | collected...
TAAACAGCATCGGGCTGCAGCGCCGGGGGATTTCCCAGGAGTCGCAGACCGAAATTAAGAAGGCTTTCAAACTGATCTATGAATCGGGCCATAATACTTCGCAAGCGGCGAAAGAGATCAAAAAGCGCCTTCGCCCCCTTCCCGAAATTGAATCTCTGGTCAGCTTTCTGGAAAAAGAAAGCCATCGTGGCATAAGCAAGAAAACCGTGATCGAAGAAGAGGCCGAAGAGCTTATTCTGCCGGAGATACCTGAGTTGGGCCTATGAAGATCATGCTTTCTGCCGGTGAAGTTTCCGGCGATATCCATGGCACTTATCTGGTCCGCGAGCTTAAAAAGCTTAATCCCGATATCTATTTTTTTGGAATGGGATCAGAAAAGCTTTTGGCCGAAGGCGTCGATATCAAAGTTGATATTAGCCAGCGCGGCACCATCGGAATTTTTGAGGCCCTCCCTAACCTTGTCCCGGTTTACCTGGCTTACCGTAAGATGATTAATTTAATGGTAAAAGAAAAACCCGATCTTTTATTACTGATCGACTCACAGGGCATCAATCTGCCTTTGGCCCGTGCTGCTAAAAAATTGGGCGTTAAAACCATTTACTATATCGCTCCCCAAGAATGGCTCTGGGGAACCCCCCGCGGCGTAAAAAAAGTGGTTGAGGTTGTGGACCTGATTGTTGCCATCTTCGAAAATGAGTTCTCAATTTACAAAGCTGCCGGCGCCAATGTGGTATATTTTGGCCACCCCTTGATCGATATTGTAAAACCTGCTTTGGATAAAGAAGATAGTTTGCGTCAGTTTTTGGGTCTTTCTCCTAATCCATCGATCCCGGTCATTGCTCTCTGTCCGGGAAGTCGCTCTCAGGAGATTAAAGCCTTGCTTCCCATTCTTTTAAAAGCTGGAAAAAAGATCAAAACAAAAATCCCGGATGCCAAATTTATTATTCCTGCCGCTTCAACTACCATGATTAAGGAAATTTTTAATTATATCTCTGATTTTCGGCCCAAAGCTATTGTTGGTCATACCTATGATGTTTTAGCTGCTTCCGATCTGGCCCTCTGCGCTTCTGGAACGGTCAATACCGAGGCTTCTCTTCTCGGCGTTCCTAACATCATGATTTACAAATTATCTTGGCTCACCTATCTGGCAGGAAAGTATGTCTTGAAGCTTGGAGAAAAGCTCCCTTACTTTAGCATGCCTAACCTCCTGCTCAAGCAAAAAGTTATCCCTGAGCTGGTGATGGGCGATGCCAATCCGGATAAAATTGCGGCAGAGGCCCTTTCTCTGCTTACCAATATTTCTCGACGGGAAAAAATGGCCGTCTTTTTTGCTTCCCTAAGAAAAGCGCTTGGTTCCCCCGGCGTGATTTCTCGGGTGGCGCAATCTATTCTCGCTTTTTCAGCGGCGTGATGCTATAATTATTTCATGCCGGTCGCATTCTTTGATATCCGTCGACAAAACCAATCCATAAAAAATGAAATTGCTTCGGTGATTTCGCGCGTTATTGATTCCGGTCGTTTTATTCTCGGCGAAAATGTTGCCGGACTTGAAAAAGAGATCGCAGCTTACTGCGGAGCCAAATTCGCAGTTGGTCTCGCCTCCGGCACCGATGCCTTGCACCTGGCTCTGCGTGCTTGCGGAATAAAAGAAGGAGATGAGGTTATTACCTCTCCCTTTACCTTTGTCGCCACCGCCGAAGCCATTGCTTATTGTGGCGCTACCCCGATTTTTGTTGATATAGAGCCAAAAACATTTAATCTGCTGCCTTCTGCTGTAAAAAAGGCGGTGACCAAACGAACCCGGGCTGTTTTGCCCGTTCATCTTTATGGCCAAGCCTGTGATATGGCAGCAATTATGGATATTTCCAGGAATCATGGTCTATTTGTTATCGAAGATTGCGCGCAAGCCATCGGCGCCGAATATAAAGGCATTAAAGTTGGCTCTTTTGGCCAAGTGGGATGTTTCTCCTTCTTTCCAACCAAGAATCTGGGCTGTTTTGGCGATGGCGGAATGGTCGTTAGCAATGATGAAAAAATTGTCAATGAGATAAAGGTTCTGCGAGGTCACGGAAGCCGGAAAACCTATCATTATGATATCGTTGGTTATAATAGCCGACTGGATGAGCTCCAGGCTGCTGTTCTAAGGTTAAAGCTGGTTTCTTTAGAAAACTACACCCGTTTAAGGCTCAGAAATGCCGCTCTTTATCACAAACACCTCAAAAATATCCGCCAAATATCTTTGCCCTTTGAGCAACCAGAGCGACGACATGTTTTTAATCAGTTTACGATCCGGGTCAAGGATCGGGATGGCCTCTTTGAGTTCTTAAAATCGAAAGGCATCGGTTCTATGGTTTACTACCCCCTTTCTCTACACCTTCAAAAAGCCTTTGCTGCTTTAGGCAATAAACCCGGCGCTTTCCCTGAAAGCGAGGCTGCCCAGGAGGAGGTCCTCTCCTTGCCCATCTACCCTGAACTTGCCGAGCCCGAGATTGATGAAGTCTGTTCGGCTATCAATGAATATTACCGAAAATGAAAAGAGTAAAGCTGGGAGTAATTGGCCTCGGCTCAATGGGCAAACACCATGTTCGGATTGCTTCCGCCCTAGCCGGCGCAAAATTGGTCGCCGTCTCTGATATCGATCCACAGCTAGCTGAGTCTACGGGCAATCAATTCCAGCTTCCTTATTTTACAAATTATCGCGATCTCCTGCCCCTGGTTGATGCCATCTGCCTGGTTACCCCTACCATTACCCACTTTCAAATAGCCCTTGATTGTCTAACTGCCCATAAACACTTATTGGTAGAAAAGCCCTTTACTGGTGACTCAAGCGCGGCTTCTAATTTACTTTCACTGGCTAAGGAAAAGAACCTGATCTTAGAGGTCAACTTTTTAGAGCGCTTTAACCCGGCATTTATGAAACTGATCAAACTTCTTAAAAACGAAAAAATACACGGCGTTGATTTACAGCGTTTAAGTCCTTTCCCTGACAGGATCTCCGATGCCGACGTGGTTTTTGATATGATGATCCATGATCTTGACCTTTTTCCCCTTCTTGTTCTCAGCGAAATTCAAAGTCTCAAAGCCAAAGGAGAAAAAATTAGATCAAAAAAACTTGACCGTGTGATTGCAACCATCACTCATTGTTCAGGCGTTATCACTCGCCTTGAAGCTAGCCGTGTTTTTGGCTCTAAATCAAGGAAAATCGCAGTTACGACCGAGAAACATTTAATTGAAGCCGATCTCATGGCAAAGCGTATCTACATAAGAGATTTTTCCTCTCCGGTTCCTACTACTATTCCGGTAACTGATAAAGATCAGCTGACTGAAGTTTTAAAGGATTTCATTGCTTCCATAAAGGGCAAGAAAGCTCCGGCTATCAATGGCGAGGATGGCCTAAAAGCCCTGCGCCTGGCAGAGGAGGTTGAGAAAGCATGCTCTTAACTATTATTTCTTTCGTTGTGGTTTTTACTGTGATAGCGCTTACCCATGAACTCGGTCATCTGGTTTTTTCTAAAAGAGCCGGCATCCGGGTGTATGAGCTTGCTCTTGGTTTTGGCCCCAGGCTTTTTTCCTTTAAACGCAATCATACTGTCTATGCTATAAATCTAATTCCTATTTTAGGCTATGTCAGAATTGCGGGTGAAGGTGAAGCAGAAGAAGATCGCGATTGCCCGGAAGAGGAGAAGCTTTATTATAAAAAACCTTTCCAAAAATTTAAAGCGCTGGCGGCCGGATCATTAATGAATATTTTAACTGCTTTTATTCTGCTCTCTTTTATTTTTATCCTAGTAGGTATTCCAACTGGTATTTCCAACGAAATTGGCTCGGTTACAAAAAACTCTCCAGCGGATATTGCTGGCTTAAAAGCTGGCGATCGCTTATTAGCTATTAATGGAAAGCCCTTCAAGAAAATAGAGGGGGCTATTGAGTTCATCCATCAAAGCGGAGGCAAATCTCTCCTCCTAACCATTGAAAGAAAGCAGCTCAATTTAAAAATCAAAGCCATTCCTCTTTATAACCCGAGATTAAAAATGGCGCTCCTTGGCTTCTCTCCCAAACCCATCTACAAAAAGGTTAATCCCTTTATTGCGCTTTATTACGGCCTAGTTCAAACTGCTTCTATGGCTTTGGTCATCCTGTATGTCATTTGGCAGTTAATCATTGGAGCGGTATCCATCAGGGATCTGGCCGGCCCGGTTGGCATAGCACAAATAACCGGCAGATATGCCCAATCAGGCATTATTTCACTAGTTAATTTCACTGCCTTCCTGAGCGTTAATGTGGGCATTTTGAATCTGCTTCCCATTCCCGCCCTGGATGGCGGCCGCCTGCTCTTTGTGATGATTGAATGGGTAAGAAAGAAAGCGGTTGACCCGGCACTAGAGAATAAAATAAATTACTGGGGGTTTATGGTTCTTTTAGCTATTATGGCGCTTATCACCCTTAATGATATTCTGCGAATTTTATTTAACCGATAACTCCGCTGCCCTTAGCGTGTTTTTTAATAGCATGGCAATAGTCGTTGGGCCTACCCCTCCCGGTACGGGAGTTAGGAATGAGGCTCTGTTTTTAGCCGATTCATAATCGACGTCTCCAACCAGCTTTTCCCCTACCCTGTTAGTTCCAACATCAATTACTATTGCCCCTTCTTTTACCATGTCCCCATGAACTATCCCTGGGCTGCCAACAGCCGCAACTAGTATATCCGCTCTTTGCGCCACCTTCTCTAATTCTCGAGTGCGGGAATGGCAAATGGTAACGGTAGCATGCCTTTGTAATAACAATATTGCAACTGGTTTTCCAACTATATTGCTCCTACCCATGACTACGGCTTCTTTCCCTTTGATCTCCGCTCCTGTGGATAATATTAACTCTATGATCCCTTGCGGTGTACAAGGGACAAACAAAGGATTTTCGCCTTTTAATAACTTTCCCATATTCAAGGGATGAAGCCCATCAACGTCTTTTTCTGGCAAGATTTCATTTATCACTTCTTCTTCTTTAATTTCTTTTGGCAAAGGCAGTTGAACCAAAATCCCATGGATCGATTTTTCTGAATTCAGGCTCCTTATTAAATCGACCAGCTCCTTTTGCTTGATTGACGAGGGAATCCGGCGAGTCTCCGACGCTATCCCAACCGCCTCGCAGGCCTTTTCTTTATTCCTTACATAAATTTGAGAAGCGGGGTCATCACCTACTAACACCACACAAAGTTTTGGTGTTATCCGTTTTGTTTCAATCATCTTTTTTACATTAATGCCTACTTCCTCCCTTATCCTTTCCGCTATTCTTTTCCCATCAATTATTTGAGACATTAGTTATCCACACTCCTTATCCACAACCATCCATGTTTCACGTGAAACCTTATTTCCCAACACAGAACTGTTTGAAAATTTCATTAACAACTTCTTCTGATACATTTTCTCCGCTTATCTCTCCCATCGCAATTATTGCCCCTTTTATATCAATGGCAACACACTCTACGGCCATTTCAATCTTACAGGATTCTTCTGCCTTTATCAAGCACTCTCGTACCTTTTCCAACAACTCCTTATGCCTTTCATTTATTAGCGTCAAACCATTATCTTCCAATCGTGGCTTAGCAATGACCTGGTCTATTATTCCCTGCTTTAGTTCTGCCAGTCCTATTCCTTTTAAAGCAGATACTTTAAAGCTTTTGAATTGTTTTGTTTCCCGACAGGTTGAATCCTTTACCCCGAGATCAATTTTATTCAACGCCACCATTGCTTTATTCTTTTTTGCTTCATCCAGGATAGCCTGATCTTCTGAGCTAAGGTCTTGAGACGCATCAATAACCATAATCGTCAATTCTGCCCCCTTCATTTCCTCCTTGGCCTTGGCTACGCCAAATGCTTCTGCTTCATCCTTGGGGTGTCTAATGCCCGCCGTATCAATAACAATTAACGGAAATCCAGAGAGGATTATGGTTTCTTCTATAGTATCGCGGGTGGTACCTGGGATTGCGGTTACGATCGCCCTATCCTCTCCTAATAAACAATTAAGCAGGCTAGATTTCCCTACGTTTGGCTTTCCCACAATTGCCACCCTTATCCCTTCCCGCACTACCCTTCCCTCTTCAGCCGTTTCTATTAGACGGTTTATTTTATCCTCGCTTATTCTTATCCTAGAATATATTTCTGATAAGGTTACTTCTCCAACATCTTCCGGAAAATCGAGGCCCGCTTCCATTTCGGAAAGCAGCAGTATTAATTCTTTTCTAATCTCCCTTATCTCTGCAGATAGCTTCCCTGCCAGCTGACCCGCTGCTGCCTCCAGTGCTTTATTAGACCTTGCTTTTACTAAGTCCACCACCGCTTCGGCCTGCAATAAATCAATTTTCCCGTTCAAAAAGGCGCGCTTGGTAAACTCTCCCGGCTCTGCTAGCCTTGCCCCATAACTGATTATGATCTCTAGTATCCGTTTTAGGATGAGGCCTCCCCCATGGCAGTCAATCTCTGCCACATCTTCCCCGGTGTAGCTGTTGGGCCGCTTCATATAAATGGAGAGCGCTTCGTCGACCTTAGAAGAAGCCTTGGGGTCCAGGACCCAACCGTGATAGGCCCGATGGCTTTCTACGACTATGGGCTCTTTAGAAAATAAGAAAATAGATTTTAGGAGGCTTAATGATTCTGTCCCGCTGATCCTGATCACCCCAACCCCGCCTACCCCTACCGGCGTAGCAATGGCAGCTATGGTGTCATCAAGAGAATGTTTCACGTGAAACATTCCTCACTTCTTCGGTGCAATAACAATCCTTCGTTCTTTCCCTTCGCCGCGACTAAAAGTTGTAACATCAGGGTTGTTCTGCAGGTGCAGGTGAATAACGCGCCGATCGGCTGCTTCCATGTAAGGCAACGTCTTTTCCTCGCCGGCCTTAACCACGTCCTCTGCTACATCCTGAGCTAATTTTTGGATCACCTTATTTCGCTTCTCTTTATACCCCCCGGCATCGATTGAGACCCTTGTTTTCTCTCCCAAAATCTTCCAGGCCATTGCGCTGACAATGGTCTCCATTGACTTTAACATGGCGCCTTCTTTCCCTATTATTCTTCCCATGTCTTCTCCCTTTACCTCAAGCAAAATACTTCCTGATTCATCCTTGGTTGAGTCTACGACCGCTAGAAATCCCATCTTATCTAGAATGTTTTGCAATATCTGTTTTGCCTCTTCTTCGGGTGTTTCCCTGGCTGTTACTTCAACTTCCGATTCAGCTCCTCCAATTAATCCCATAACGGCTGGTTTCCCTTCAGAGATTACTTTTACCTCCACTTTTTCTCGTTCAACTCCCAGTACTGCCAGCGCTGCCTTAATTGCCTCTTCCGTGTCTTTGCCCTTCATTCTTATTGATTTCATTTCTCCCCCCTAGATCTTTATTTTGGGAATTTTCTTCCCCATTATATAAGCCTGTTGCGACCAGCCCATTAAGTTTGAAACCACCCAGTATAGCTGAACTCCCGCTGGAAAAGGCGCACTAATAAAAGTGATAAAAATTGGCATCATCCACAGCATAACCTGGCTCTGGCCGGGAGCGGTTGGCATGCTTTTTTGAGAAAGCCAAGTAGAAATGCCTATTAATAATGCCATAAAGTAGGTTGGATCAGCTTTTGATATATCAGAAATCCAAAGGAAGCTAGCCGAGTGCCCTACCAAAGCTATAAATTCTTTGCTCTGCAACGCAAAAAATAATGCCAAAAAGAATGGTATTTTTAGTAATACTGGCAAGCACCCTCCGAGCGGATTTACCCCCTCGCTTTTATACAGATCCATCATTTCTTGTTGTAGCTTTTTTGGTTCTTCCTTATATTTGCTTTGAAGTTCTTGCATTCTGGGCTGTATCCTTTGCATTGCAGCCATTTGTTGAATTGAGGATAGGGTAAGGGGATAGAGGGCCAAGTTAACCGCAATTGTGAGCCAGATTATTGCCAGGCCGTAATTTTGTCCTCCTACTGCATAAAAGAACTTAAGTACTTCTAACATTATATTTGCAAAATACTGCATTTTAATTACCTCGGTGAAACCGGGTCATATCCCCCCTTAAAAAATTGATTGCATCGAATTAGGCGTTTTAACGCCAAATATGTGCCGAGTATTGGTCCGTGTTTTTCAAGCGCTTCTTCCGCATATTCTGAACAAGTGGGGTAGTATCTACAGCTGGCTGGCAATATAGAATTCTTTATTTTTCGGTATAATGACAACAAATATCTGACTATTGCTAACATATTTCTAATCCTCTAAGGCCTTCTTCTAATTCAGGTACGGCATCGTTAACCTTGCTTATTGATCTTTTAGGAATAATCACTATATCGTTGTTTTTCTTGATTATATGCCTATTTTCTATATAGGCTTGCATTAAAACGCGCCTTACTTTATTGCGTTCAACTGCCTTCCCTAGTTTTTTTGAACAAATGATTGCCAGCCTGCTATTATTGCCTGAATTTTCTTTTGCTATTAGGTGGAGTAGGGGAGTAGAAAAACTATTTATTTTATTCTTTAGGATCTCTTTTATCTCGCTCCCTTTATTAATCCTCTCTTTTTTAGGGAGCAAGCCGTTTCCTGCCTTTTCTTCTTCGGCTAGAAATCACCCTCCTGCCACCTTTCGTCCGCATTTTAACCAAAAACCCATGCGTTGTTTTCTTGCTTTTTACATGCGGTTGATATGTTCTTTTCATCCAATATCTTTCCTTTCTTTGTTGTTTTATAAATTATATCTTTATCGCTCCATCTTGTCAACTGCCATTAACTTCTTCTTGCTTTTCAATTATTTATATGGTAGAATTGTTCATCAGTGCTTTTTAATCCACAGGCTCTTTGCTTGTGGATATCCTTGTGAAAAAGCGGGATTTTTACTTTATTAAACGCCTAAAGCCTATATGGTTTAGGCTTTATCTGGACTTATTCACAAGTTTATAGTTTGGTTGTGGATATTTTTACAATGATGACAGAGATAGATCTTAATTCAATTTGGAATCAGGTTTTGCCCGAACTTGAAAAAAGCTTGAATAAGCCCATGTATGAAACTTTGATTTCATCCACCAAGCCTTTTTCATTCTCAGGCGGCAAATTTGAGGTCGCCGTCCCCAATGAAGTGGTCAAAGACTGGCTCTCCAAGCATTGTATTACACTATTAGAACAGGAGCTTCGTTCTTTTCTCTCAGATCTTCATTCGGTGGTTTTTATGGTTGGCCCTAAATCTCTTTTTTCTACCCCTTTGCTTGAATCTCCCGTCCTTTCAGATCAAAAACCTGTTCGTCAAACCAGCCTTCATCTCAATCCTCGCTATACTTTTGATTCTTTTGTGGTTGGTCATGGCAACCGCTTTGCTCATGCCGCTTCTCTGGCAGTAGCAGAAAGCCCTGCCACGACTTACAACCCGCTTTTCTTGTATGGCGGGGTAGGGCTGGGGAAAACTCATCTTATGCAGGCGATCGGTCATCATGTTTCCTCTAAGAATCCTGCCGCTAAGGTCCTTTATATCACTTCAGAGATGTTCACCAATGAACTAATCAACTCCATTCGTGATGATAAGACTATCCCTTTTAGAAATAAATATCGCCGGATTGACATATTGCTGGTCGACGATGTCCAATTCATCGCCGGCAAAGAAAGAACCCAGGAAGAGTTCTTTCACACTTTCAATGCGCTTTATGAGGCCAACAAACAAATTGTGGTCAGCTCTGATCGTCCCCCTAAAGAAATTCCAACTCTGGAAGAGCGCTTGCGCTCTCGTTTTGAATGGGGCCTGACGGCGGACATTCAATCGCCCGACTTTGAAACTCGTATTGCTATACTTAAGAAAAAAGCTGAAATAAGCGAAATTGTTATGTCCGATGACATTCTGGCTTTTATCGCCAGCAAAATAACCTCCAACATCCGTGAGCTGGAGGGTGCCCTGATCCGCGTAGTGGCTTACGCTTCACTTACCAGCAGCGAAATTAATATTCCCCTGGTTGATGCGGTTCTCAAAGATATCTTTACCCCGCAAAAAGACAAAATTAATATTTCAATCGACCTAATAAAAAAGACTGCTGCGGAGTATTACAGCGTTCGCATAGACGATATGTCTGCAAAGATCCGAACCAAAGAAATTGCTAATGCCAGGCAGATTGCTATGTATCTTGCGCGCGAATTCACGGACGCGTCCTTTCCCAAGATCGGGGAGGCCTTCGGTGGCCGCGATCATACTACCGTTCTCTATGCTTGTGATAAAATCAAATCCGCCCTCAAGAATGACCCGGAAGTGGTCGAGGCGGTAAAAAACATCTCCGCTACCATCAAGAAATATTCACCTCCCGCTGTGTAATGCTTTTTATTTTTTCTTTATTAACAATTTTTATTTTGCCCGGTGGAAAACCCACCATATCTTTTAGCTTATTATAAGCAATTATTCGGCTTATCAACATGTCTACAAGTACTTCTACTACTATTCAAAATATATTATAATATAAGTACTAAGGATAACTGTTAAAAACAACGGGAGGATAAAAATGGATTTTATTTGTGAAAAGAAAGAGATTCAAAATGGAGTATCGGCAGTCGAGAAGATTGTGACCACTCGTAGTACACTTCCTATAATTGGAAACATACTGTTTGAAGCAGGGAAGAATAGCATAAAACTATCGGCTAACAATTTGGAAATGGGAATAGAGATAGGGGTAAAAGCAAAGGTAATAAAAGAAGGGGCGGTACTTTTGCCGGCAAAGACATTAAGTGGGATCGTTAATCGGTTGCCTGAAAAGCCGGTAAGTTTTAAGCTGGGGGAGAACGGAATTGTCCGCATTGCTTACGATCAGTCGCATTTTAATATACACTCATTGCCGCCGGACGAGTTTCCGGCGCTTCCAAAGATAAAGGAGGGAAAGAATTTTACCGTAGATGCGGATGTTTTTTATTCAATGATAAAACAGACCATTTTCGCAGTTTCAAACAGCGAAGAAAAATATGTTTTAACCGGGGTTTTGATAGAAATTGGGAAAAGTAATGTAAGCGGAGATAACTCGAACCTCAGAATGGTTGCAACGGATGGATATCGGTTAGCCAAAAGAGGAGAAAAAGTTGAGCTGGAAGGGACGGGGACGGCCAGCGTAATTGTTCCAGCCAGAGCCTTAAATGAATTAGCCAGAAGCCTGGAAGGGAAAAAAGGGGGAGAGCTCAAGATAACGGTTGCAAGTGACCAGATCGTCTTTCGCTACGAGGAAATTTATCTGGTTTCAAGGCTGATTCAGGGGCAATTTCCTGATTATAAACAGGTGATTCCGAAAAAGAACACGGTAAAAGTAGTCTTAAGCACCAAGGAGTTGTTAGAGGCGGCGGAGCGGGCAACGGTGGTGGCCTCTGGCTCGGCGAACATAACCCGTTTTGAGATAAAAGGGGGGAAAATGCATCTTTCCGCCAACACCCCCGACATTGGCAACATCGATGAAGTCTTGGGCGCAGAAGTTAAAGGCGGGGAAAAACTACAGGTTTCCTTTAATATCCGGTTAATCACCGATGTTCTGAAAGCGGTGTCAACCGAAAAAGTGGTGGTTGAACTTGCCGAAGGTTTAAGCCCAGGGGTTATCCGGCCCGAAGGCGGCGCGGATTATCTATACATCGTAATGCCCATTCGGACCCAAGAGGCGGTGTAGTGACAGAAAAAATTTCGGCGATTTTGGAGAGACTGGACCAAGGCTACTCTTTAGCATTAAAGAACTGCCGGATGGTTTCGTTGTGGGAACAGATAGTTGACGAAAGAGTGCAGAAGAATACCGAACCGATCAAGATCCGAAATCGAACCTTGTATGTTTCTGCCTCCTCTTCGACCTGGGCGCAGGAATTAACCTTCTTAAAAAAAGAGATCATGAAAAAATTTAATGAAAAAGCGGGTGAAGAGATCATCCGGGATATTCGCTTTAAAAGCAGCTGGGGAGGGAAATAATGGACAAGGCGAAAGCAGCTTCCAGTTACGACGCCTCTAAAATAAAGATACTGGGAGGGATAGATGCCGTTCGCATGCGCCCCAGCATGTATATCGGCACGACCGGGAAGGCAGGGCTGCACCATTTGATCTATGAAGTGGTTGACAACAGCGTTGATGAGGCTCTGGCAGGCCATTGTGATAATGTGAGCGTAAGCGTTCACAAAGACAATTCAGTTACGATCGAAGATAACGGGCGGGGAATTCCCTTTGATATCCATCCGGAGACCAAGCGACCGGCTGCAGAAGTGGTTTTGACCACACTGCATGCGGGAGGGAAGTTTGGCGACACCGTTTATAAGGTTTCGGGTGGTTTGCATGGGGTAGGGGTCTCGGTGGTCAACGCCCTTTCAGAATGGATGGAGGCCGAAATTTGTCGGGAAGGCAAAGTTTATAACCAGAGGTACGAACGGGGAATTCCGGGGAAGGAAAAAATTACCGCGACCAAAGAAAAAGAAAAAACCGGCACGATTATAACTTTCCGCCCAGATAAAAAAATATTTGAAGACATTATCTTTGACTATGACACCATCAAACACCGGCTGCAGGAAGTAGCCTTCCTGACCAAAGGCCTAAAAATCAACTTAGACGATGAAAGAAGCGGGAAAAAGGAAGTTTTTCAATACGAAGGCGGAGTAATAGAATTTGTTACCAGTCTTAATAAAGGGAAAGAAGCCCTCTATTCGCCGCCCATCTACTTTTCTTCCGAAAAGGAGAACACCTATGTAGAAATCTCCATGCAGCATTGCAGGGAATATTATGACGAGAATATCTTCTCCTATGTTAATTGTATTCGCACCCGCGAAGGCGGGACCCATCTGGTGGGCTTTAAATCCGCATTGACCAAAGCCCTGAATAATTACGCGCGCAAGAACGAAGTCCTGAAAGAAAACGAAGTTCTTTCCGGCGAAGACATTCGGGAAGGGCTGACCTGCGTTATAAACCTGCGCATTCCGAACCCCCAATTTGAAGGACAGACCAAAACCAAGCTGGGGAACAGCGAAGTCAAAGGGCTGGTGGACTCAATTGTCATGGACGGGCTCGGCCTTTATCTGGACAAAAACCCGGCCTCCGCGCGCTCCGTTATCGAAAAAGCCCTTCTGGCCTATCGGGTAAGAGCGGCAGCGCGCAAAGCGCAGGAGCTGGAAAGAAAAAAGTCTGCGCTGGATACCGCGATGCTTCCAGGAAAGCTGGCCGATTGTTCAGAGTCGGATCCGGCCAAGTGTGAGATTTTTATTGTCGAGGGGGACAGCGCCGGCGGCAGCGCCAAACAGGGGAGAGACCGCCGCTTCCAAGCCATTTTGCCGCTGAAGGGCAAAATTTTAAATGTGGAGAAAGCCCGGCTGGATAAAATTCTGGCCAACAACGAGATACGCACCCTTATCACCGCGATCGGCCCGGGGGTGGTCAGCGGAATGAAAGGAGACGGGGATGGCGACCGAGAAGATGAGCTGACGGTGGAAGAAGTACTAAAGCGCCTGCGCTATCATAAGATCGTACTGCTCTGCGATGCGGACGTTGACGGCGCCCATATTCGAACCCTGATTCTAACCTTCTTTTATCGTTATGCCCGCGAACTGATTGAAAATGGGAACCTTTATATTGCTCAGCCGCCTCTCTACTTACTTAAAAAAGGGAAGGCCTCTTATTGGCTTTATTCAGACAAGGAGATGGAGACCAAAATTAAGGAAGTCGGGAAAGAGGGGATCAGCCTACAGCGATATAAAGGCTTGGGGGAGATGAACCCGGAGCAGCTCTGGGAAACTACCCTCGACCCGGCGCGCCGCACCCTTTTGCAGCTGACCCTGGAAGACGCCGAAGTTGCGGACGAAATTTTTAAGACCCTGATGGGGACCGAAGTGGAGCCGCGCCGAGAATTTATCGAGAAGCATGCCAAGGAAGTAAAAAGGCTGGATGTATGATGGCTAGGAGAAAAAAAGAAGCAGCGGCTGAAGCAACCAGCGTGATTGAACCAAAAGTTATTCCCGCAACCATCGAATCGGAGATGAAGACCTCCTACATTGATTACGCGATGTCGGTCATTGTGGGGAGGGCGCTGCCGGATGTTCGGGACGGATTAAAGCCGGTTCATCGCCGCATCCTTTATGCCATGGATGAGCTGGGGCTGCAACCAGGGAAACCCTATAAGAAGTCGGCGAGAGTGGTCGGAGAAGTTTTAGGCAAATACCATCCCCACGGCGACATGGCAGTTTATGATGCTATGACCAGAATGGGGCAGGACTTTTCGTTGCGCTACCCCCTGGTGGACGGGCAGGGGAACATGGGCTCGGTTGACGGAGATCCGCCCGCAGCGATGCGTTACACCGAAGCCCGCCTCTCCCATCAAGCAGTGGAGATGCTGGCAGACATCGAAAAGGAGACGGTAAACTACGGCCCCAACTTTGATGAATCTTTGCAGGAACCGCTGGTACTTCCTTCAAAGACTCCCAATCTATTAATTAACGGTGCCGCCGGAATTGCGGTCGGCATGGCGACCAATATCCCCCCGCACAACCTATCAGAGATAATAGATGGATTATCCCTGCTCATTGAAGAACCCGAAGCTCCGGCGGAAGAAATAATGAAGATTGTGCAGGGCCCGGACTTTCCGACCGGAGGCCAGATCTGCGGCAAACAGGGGATCAAAGATGCTTATACCACCGGGCGAGGCCTCTTGACGATGCGCGCAAAATGGGAGGCAGAGCGCGCCAAGGCCGGGAAAGAAGCCATTATTGTGACCGAGATCCCATACCAGGTTAATAAGGCCGAGTTGATCGAACAGATCGCCGAAGAGGTTAAAGAAAAGAGGATTACCGGCATCTCCGATCTGCGCGATGAATCCGACCGCGAAGGAATGCGCATTTATATAGAGTTAAAGCGTGACGCCTCGCGGGAAGTGGTGCTTAACCAGCTTTTTAAGCGCACCAACATGCAGGCCACCTTCGGCGTAAATTTAGTGGCGCTGGTGGGCGGAGAACCGAAACTGCTGACGCTGAGAGAGATGATGGTGCAGTACCTCAAACATCGTGAAGAGGTGGTTACCCGCCGTACCCGCTATGAGCTGAGACGGGCCGAGGAACAAGCCCATATCCTGGAAGGGCTGGTGATCTGCGTTTCGAACATCGACGCGGTTGTCAATCTTATTAAAAAATCAAAGAATCCGGATGAAGCCCGCGAAGGCTTGATGGCCAAGTTCAAACTTTCCAAAATCCAGGCGCAGGCCATCCTGGACTTAAAGCTGCAGCGCTTGACCCAGCTGGAGCGGTTAAAGATCGAAGAAGAATTAAAAGCCCTCCAGAAGCTGATCGGGGAGCTGAAAGAGCTTTTGGCGAGCCGCAAGAAGATTTTAGGCGTGGTCAGGAAAGAGCTGGAAGAGATCAAGAAAAAATACGGCGACGAGCGGCGCACCGAGATCACCACGCCGGCGGAAGAAATCGAAATCGAGCAGCTGATCCCTGAAATGGAGGTCGCGGTGCTGATCACGCGCGACGGCTACGTCAAGCGGGTTCCGGTCACGGCCTTCAAAGCGCAGTTGCGGGGAGGGCGGGGAGTGTCCGGCATGACCACCCGAGAGGAAGACGAGATCGAAAAAATCTTTACCGCATCCACCCATTCCTTTGTTCTTTTCTTTACCAGCCGGGGAAGAGTCTACAAACTAAAAGTTTATGACCTGCCGGAGGCAAGCCGGGCGGGGAAAGGACAGGCCATCGCCAACGTTCTGCAGGTGGAACAGGGCGAGCAGGTAACTGCGGCGGTGCAAGTTGAATCTTTTGAAAGAAAGACTTTCCTGGTGATGGCGACCCGCAATGGCATGGTTAAAAAAGTGCCGGTAGAGGATTTTGCCAACATTCGGCGGACCGGGATCATTGCGATCAAACTTAAGGATCAGGATGAGCTGTGCTGGGTAAAGGAAACCGACGGGAAGCGGGAAGTGATTTTAGGCGCGGCCTCCGGCCTCATGATCCGCTTCAGCGAAAAAGATGTTCGCCCGATGGGAAGAGCCGCCGCGGGGGTGCGCGGCATCCGGCTGGGCAAAAAGGACGCGCTGGTTTCTATGGATATCATCCGCGATGGAGGGGATCTGCTGGCGATCTCTGCCGGCGGCTTTGGCAAAAAGATGAAGCTAAATGAATTTTCGGCGCAAAAGCGGGGAGGCAAAGGGCACATCGCGATCAAGCTTCGAGACAAAGACCAGGTCGCCAAAATGGTAATCATCCAGCCGAGCGATGAACTCCTCTTTGTGACCGCCAGTGGGACGATGAGCCGCCAAACGGCCGCGGGCGTTTCGACCCAGGGGAGGTATGCCAAAGGGGTTCGGATACAAAGGGTGGACGAGGGCGACTATATCGTTGATCTAGCGCGCGTGGTCACTTCCGAAGAAAAAACCGAGGTCCTGGAAAAAGCGGTGGAAGAAGAAGAAAAACGCAAAGAAGAACTGCTCGAGAAAATCAAAGAAGAGCGAGCCAAGCTCCCCATTAAAAGAAAGAGAAAAAAAGCTTAGCTTTTATTTAGTGATTTAATACGGCTGATGATCTCCGCTTTATCAAGGTAGCCCTCGTGCTTGTAGAGGACCTTTCCCGAAGACGACAAAAAGATTACGGCCGGCGTGATGCTGACCCCAAAGAACTCTGCCATCTGCGGCTCGGCCAGGACATTGATCGCCTTTGATACGGCAACGCCTTTAAGCTCCCGCGAGAGCTCCCGGGCAACGAAAGCGGCTAATTCAGATTCCCCCTCTCCCTTTTGATACAGAGTAAGGATTTTGGGCAAAGGCCCCTTTTCAATTGCTTCGGGGCTGGCGATTTCGGTAGAAGCCGGGGCGGTTGGGGGAGGGGTCTTCCTTGTCGCCATAAAAGTCCCGATCACCAGCATCGCCGCCACCAGAATAATGATCGCATAAAAAACTCTTCGCATGTTTAGCCTCCTTGTTAGCTTCATGCCGGGTATTATAGCAATAAAAGATAAAATATGGTAGACTTTTTAAAAATGAAAAAGAAAAATCGCCAAAAAATATTTTATGCCACCATCCTGATCATAGTTATTTTAATCATAGCGGCACTGGCTTATTTTTTTTCGGCGCCTAGAAGCGGCCTCTCGATTAAAGTTTACTTTATGAAAGAGGGAAAGCTATGTGCGTTCAAAAGGCCCCTGGGCCCGAGCCAGTCTCCCCTGCAAAGCGCGATCTTGGAATTATTAGCCGGTCCGAAGCGGGAAGAAGAAGCGAATTCCGAGTTGCCCCCAGGCTTAAAACTTCTGGGATTAAAGGTGCAGGGGAGGACAGCCATCATTAATTTTAGCCGCCAGCTTGAAGACTATGGCGGCGGCTCCGCCAGGCTGCGGGGAATGATCGCGCAAATTGTTTATACCGCAACCGAAGTTCCCGGGGTTGATAAGGTCTGGATTTGGGTCGAAGGGAAGAAAGAAATAGTTTTAGGCGGGGAGGGGTTAGTGCTGGATCATCCCTTAAGCCGCAGCGAGCTCAGCTATTAGCTTATCGAGCACTTCTTTCTGATTAAGCTCGGTGATACAAAGCAGGCGAGATCCTATAAGCTCCGGATAAAGCCTTTCCAAATCGACCCCAACCTTTTTATCGGTTTTAACCACAAACTCTTTGAAGCCTTTCGTCGGCCATAAAACTTTTTTGGCCAGGGCTTTCCTCACGTAATTGGCTTTTTGCAAGCATAGTTCAGCTACTTTTCTCAAGCCCCTTTTCCCCATTATCGATAGGTAGGCGCAGGCGGCCAAGGCGCACAGAGCTTCGTTGCTGCAAATGTTGGAAGAGGCGCGCTCGCGCCGTATGTGTTGTTCCCGAGTGGAAAGGGTTAAAACAAAACCGCGCCTGTCTTCGAGGTCAACCGTCGCACCGACAATTCTTCCCGGCAGCTGGCGCAAAAACTCTTTTTTAACCGCAAAAAGACCCAGCCCCGGGCCGCCAAAGTTTTGCGGATTTCCCAGTGACTGCCCTTCACCGACGACAATATCCGCCCCGTATTCTCCCGGGGGTTTTATAAGGCCCAGGGAAATGGGGTCGATGCTGACAATAAACAGGGCGCCATTAGCATGAATAGAATCGGAGAGGCCTTGAGTGCTTTCCAGGTTTCCGAAAAAGTTGGGCTGTTGGAGGATGAAACAGGCGGTTTCCGGCGTAACGCTTAACGTCCGGGGCGTAAGGCCGCTTTTTAAATCAAAAGGGAGCGCTTCTAACTTCAGGCCCGCAGCCTGGCAGTAAGTTTTGAGGACTTCACGATAATGGGGATGAACGGCGGCCGAGACCGAAACTATTTTTCTCCCCGTGACGCGGCAGGCCATAAGAGCGGCTTCGGCCATGGCGGTGGCGCCATCATACAGGGAGGCATTGGCAACGTCCATACCGGTCAGTTCGCAGAGCATGGTTTGATATTCATAGATAGTTTGAAGGGTCCCCTGGCTGGCTTCAGCCTGGTAAGGCGTGTAAGCCGTATAAAATTCTGAACGGCCGATGATATGTTTCACGGCACTGGGGATAAAATGATGGTAACAGCCGGCTCCCAGGAAAGAGCTTGCTTCCCGATTCTTTTCACTCTGTTCTTTTAATTCGCGAAGCAGTTCCGGTTCGCTCAATGGCGGCGGCAGATCAAGCGAGGCTTTAAGATGAACGGAGGCGGGGATATCCGAAAAAAGGTCCTGAATCACTTTAAAAGTTTTTGATAGTCGGCCGCGGAAAGCAGGCGGCTAAGTTCAGCCGGGTTAGACATTTCAACTTTTATTATCCAGCCCTCATCGTAAGGGGATTGGTTAACCAGCTCGGGGCGCGTTTCGAGGGCTTTATTTGCCTCCGTCACTTTGCCTGAGACCGGGCAGTATAAGCTCGAGACCGACTTGACCGATTCCACCACCCCAAATTCCTGCATGGCCGAAAATTCCCTTCCTGCCGGCGGAAGCTCAACATAGACCACATCGCCCAGCGAATCCTGGGCGTAATGGGTAATGCCGATAGTGGCGAGCTTGCCTTCGACCTTGACCCACTCGTGTTCTTTGCTGTATTTTAGATTTTCCGGATAAGTCATTTTCTTTCAAGCTGAGAGACCTTGATTCGGCTGTAAGTAAAAATAATCCCCGAGATGATGATCCGGGCCAGGCTGTCGGAGAACCGATCGTAAAGGACTTTCTTCTGGTAATAGATGTCTAAATCGCCTTCTTTTTCCGAGCTTATCGCAGGCATTCGCGCGGAGACCAGGCCAACTGAAGCGCTGGCCAGATCAACCAGGCCCCAACCTAACATAAAGAGGGCAACCAGGCAGATCACGTAATAGTAAGCTTTTTTCAGTTCCATTTTTTGTTATTTTACTCTTTTATAGAAGGTCTTGTCAACGACTTTGCCGGGGATCTTCTCGCCGCGGATTTCTACCAGAACTTCGCTTTCTTTGCCAGTCAGGTATGCCAGGGCGATCGGCTTTTTAAAGGTGGGGGAGAAGGTGCCGCTGGTCACAACGCCTATTCTCGATTTTCGATGGTCGAATATCGAATTCCCCTCCCGGGGAATCGCCCGCCCGGTCATTTCGATGCCGACTAAAGTTTTTTTCAGTCCGGACTCCTTTTCCTTAAGCAGAGCCTCCCTTCCGATAAAAACTCCTTTATCAAACTTGACCGCCCAGCCATAGCCGGCCTCGAGCGGAGTGGTTTTTTCATCGTATTCATGCCCGTAGAGAGGCAGCCCAGCTTCCAGCCGCAGGGTGTCGCGGGCGCCGAGGCCGCAGGGCTGAACCCTTTCTTTCATGAACGAATCCCAAAGGCTGGCAACTTCCTTTTTGGCGACGATTAACTCAATTCCGTCTTCACTGGTATAGCCGGTACGGGAAATAATGATATCTCTCCACCAAAGCGTATGGTTGTGCTTTATGTCCTGAATCGGGGCATTTAGAACCGTTGACACGGCAGCAAAAGCTTTTGGTCCCTGCACTGACAGCATCATGTAATTTTCGTAAAGGCCAATATTTGCATTCCCTCCCATTTTTTTGAACCACCCAAGAACTTTATCGGTGTTCGAAGCGTTGGCAACGATCAGGTAAAACATAGGCAGCCGGTATACCAGGATATCGTCGACAACTCCGCCGTTTTCATAGCAGAGGATGGAATACTGGCACTGGTTCAGCTCGAGCCGGGAGGCATCATTGGTGGCGGCTTTTTGAATTAATGAAAGAGCCCCGTTTCCTTCGATCTTAATTAAACCCATGTGTCCGATGTCGAAAATCCCGACCGAAGTTCTGACCGCCGTGTGTTCGGCAATAATCCCGGCGGGATAGTAAACCGGCATCTCCCAGCCGGCAAAGGGAACCATCTTGGCGCCGAGGTCAATGTGTTTTTGATAGAGCGGGGTTCGTTTGAGCGCAGGCATAAAAAGATATTACCACAAATCTATTTTCAAAAAAACTGAAATTTTCTGCAAGAGCAGACTACGCAATCTTTTCTAAAGCTGAAATAAACTTTTTATTCTGCTCCGGCGTACCAATTGAAACCCGGATTGCTTCGGGCAGGCCGAAAGAAGTCAATGGGCGAATGATTACGCCCTGCTTCATCATTTCAATAAATACCTGATCGGCAGAGCGCTTCAGGTTAATAAAAATAAAATTGGCTTCGGTCTTTTTATATTCCAGCCCCAGTTTATCCAGCTCCGCGTAAAGATATTTTTTCCCTTCGCTGTTATTCTTAAAGGTCTTTTCAAGGAATTCCCGGTCGTCTAAGGCGGCAACCGCGCCGGCTTGCGCCAGACGATTGACATTGAAAGGCGTTTTGGCCCGGAACATGGGGGCGATAAGCTCTTTTTTGGCGATACCGTAACCGATGCGCAGTCCGGCCAGGCCGTAATATTTAGAAAAAGTCCGAAGTACTACGACATTCCTTCCTTCCCGGACATATTTTAGCGAGTCAGGGAAATCTTTGCTTTCAACAAAATCGGCGTAAGCTTCATCAGCCACAATCAGAGTATTGTCGGGAACCTTTTTCATTAACGCGTCAAATTCAGTGGCGGTAAAAACCGTACCAGTAGGGTTGTTGGGATTGGCAAGAAAAACCAGTTTGGTCCTGGCGCTCATGGCGCTCGCCATTCCAGCCAGATCAACCTCAAAATTTTTCATCGGCACTGCGACCGGCTTGCCGCCGAAAACGCGGGTCACCAGTTCATAAATACTAAAGCAGTTTTTAGAAATTATCACTTCGTCGCCAGGGTTTAAATAAGTCGCGGCCAGGATCTGCATGATGTCGTCCGAGCCGTTGCCGCAGATGATGCAATCATCAGAAAGATTAAGTTTTTTGGCAAGCGCTTCGCGCAGAAGGATCGATTTCTGGTCGGGATAGATCTGAAGGTTTTTCGCTTCTTTAACGATCGCTTCCAGCGCTTTAGGCGAAGGACCGAAGGGGTTTTCGTTGGAAGCCAGCTTCACGACTCCCGGCTCTTTGGGGGTTTTCCCCGGTACGTATTCCGGAATACCTTTGATTTCCGGCCTTATCAGCTCTTCATTCATCTAGAAGGGATTCGCCCAGCTGAAGCCTGCCAGAACGGTTCGCTGATCTTTGGCCTGTGCTCCGTCAAGGATATTCAGCCCGTTAAGATTTAGAGAAAAAATAGGCGTGAAGTAGAACCTTGCCCCAGCGTTGACCTGGAATAAGGTTTCTCCCGCCATGAGGTCGCCGACCAGGAAAAGAGAATCGCCGGCGGGGAGTTCTATCCCGGTGATCCCCAGCGGACGGAACTTGTAGTTGGGAAAATCAGCCTGGAAGCCGAAAGTTAATTTTGGGCCCTGCTTGAAGTATTTCGTGGCAACCATGTAAACATCGGTTTGCGTATAAGAGAAGAGATTTTCAACTCCCAGCGCCAGCAGCAGAGGATAAGGCTCGTCGCCGGTCGAGAGGGAAAGCTTCATGTTGACAAAAACGCCTTCCCGCAATTTATTGTTGGCCTTATCCGTCCCACCCACGACCCCGATCTCAACCCCGTGAAAAGTTCCGAGATTCATCTTGTAATAAAGGGATGACTCCGGACTGCCGGAAGCAGAGCCCGCCGAGCTTAAAATCGTGCCGTAATCCAATCCGAGATTAAAATTTTTATAAGGAATAACGTCAGCCGAAGGAATGCGCGCTACACCGGTGGGGCCATTCAACGCCGGAGAAGGGAAAACCCCGGGATAAGCAAACGCCATTGGCGCAAGTCCCAGGCACCAGATCACAAGCACCAGACCAATCGCTATTTTCATTTTACTTCGCCTCCGTTTTAATGAGTGAATTATAAACACTTTCGACTTTCTTTGCAACCACGGCTGAAGAAAATCTTTCGCGGGCGTCCTCCAGCGCTGCCTGTGACATTCTCTGCCTGAGCTGCGGATCATCCAGCAAGCGCTTCACGTGTTCAATAAAGGCATTAAGGTTCCTCGGGACTAGGTATCCGTCCGTCCCAGAGCGGACGGTCCCCACCAGCCCGCCGGCAAAAAGCGCAACAATGGGGAGGCCATTGGCTTTTGCCTCGGCTAAAACCATTCCCTGGGTTTCGGTTAGCGAAGAAAAAAGAAAGATGTCGCCGATGCAATAATAATGCAGGATTTCCGGGTAAGTAACCTCGCCCGTACAGATTATGTTTGTCATATTTGTAATTTGCTTCAAGAGCGGGCCGCCGCCTGCCAGAACCAGGTAAGCCTTTTCTGCCGCCAGCTTTTTGTAAGCTTTCAACAAGAAGGGGATGTTCTTTTCCTTTGAGATCCTTCCGGCGTAGAGCAGTACTTTGGCGTGAGCCGGAATATGATATTTTTTGCGTAGTTTCGCCCGTGTTTCTGCGGGATCGGAAGGAAGCAGCCCAAACTCAACTCCTGAAGGAACTACTTCTACCGGCCGGTCGATCTTCCAGCTCCGCAGGACTCGCTTTGCCAGCTCGGAGGGGGCGATGATCTGGTCGGTGCCGCGGCAAAAGCCCTGAAGGTAGGCGACAATTCCCATCTTGGCCAGGGCCTTGGGGACAAAGCGGGCGTAATGGACGTATTTCGTGAACAAGGTGTGAAAGGTGTAAACCAGCGGAATTCCCCTGCGCCGGGCCAGGAACCTCGCCAGCAGCCCGGCCTGGAAAGGGGAGTGCGAGTGGATAATGTCAACTTCGGGCAGGCTTCTTATGACCGGGACCGCCAGCCGAAACCTTGGGTAACCGGAGGCGAAAGAGGGAAAGCGGAAAATATCCGGATCAGTGTCAACATGTTTCGGATAATGCGGAGCGAAAACGTAGACCCGATGGCCAAGGGTGCGCAGCTCGTTGACTAATATTTCGGCGGAATTGGTGACGCCGGAAAGATACGGCTTGTAAGAATCGGCAAAAAAGGCGATTTTCATACTATGCCATTAATAAAAACAATGATAATGGGACATTAAAAACTGGGAGAGAGTTGTTGAAAATATCGCGGGTTATCAATAGTCCAAAATTGCTTTGTTTTGAATAATTGATGAGGAAATTTTTCATGACATTTAAATGACGACCATCGATTGAAGATTGATAATTTACTTCAATCGGCACAATACGGGTCCCTATACGGACAATAAAATCAATTTCTTCTGTCCCACGAGGTTCTCTATAATATGAAATATCAGAAATGCCGGGGAATCGACGAATAATATTATGGGCCAATGTTTCTGCTACCCGGCCTTTGTTTTCGCTATTCAGAGAGGTTGATAATTTGGTGATGGATTGAGTCAGAATAGGGTCGGCCGCATATAATTTAGCATGCGTTGAACGAAGACGAACGGGTTTGCCCGAGTACCGCTCCACTTTTTTTATTAACTCTGTTTGCAGAAGCAACGGTAATGCGGATGCCAGGGTTACCCTGGAAGTATGGATTAATGCGGAAAGCTCCTCAAGGTTATATTCTTCTCCTGTGCGGGCGAAAGCATAGCGTAAAAACTGATGAAAAATTTCAGGGCGTCTAATTTCTTTTATCAGCCGCAGATCTTCAAGCGTCACTCTTTGCACAAATTGTTGGTCCACAAATGATGTGCGTTCGGATGCATCTTTGATATCCCAAAGTTGAGGAAATCCGCCCGCTTGGGCATATTCATCGGCGAACGAATCCCAGGCAGAAATATTTATTTTCCTTGAAGAAATCTCTTCTTCCAGCGATTTTATAAAACTTGAAATAGTCGAAACATCGCCAATATCCAATGTTTTTTGAGTTATGTTTTGTATAAAATCTTTATATTCAGGATGGTGGAAGCGAGTAAATTCGCGAAAGGTAAAAGGAGGAAGGGATATCTCTACAAGCCTCCCAAGCAAGCTTTCCAATGATTTGCGGAAAATAGTGTGCGAGGCGGAGCCGGAAATAATAAAGCGAATAGGATAACGCAAATCAATGTATCTTTTTAGGAAGAGCTCCCATTTCGGAAGTCGCTGGATTTCATCTAAGAAACAAAATAAAGGGAAAGGGGAGGAACGTAAAGCCGTGCCAGCGACGGATGCCCATTGACTTAAAAGTGCCTCAAAAAGAGCTCCTTGGTCTTTAGGCTGTAATTGCTGGATTATTGGGTCGTCAAGCGAGAAAAACAGGATCCGGTTTGTGGGGATGCCCTTTTTGCCGATTAAAAAGCGAATTAGTTGGTATATCATGGTGGTTTTCCCGACCCTTCGCGGGCCGTTGATCAGCAGAGCAAGTCCATGCTCCGCCTCAACGTGCTTTAATGCCTGCGGGAAAGCGTCTCTCTCAAAATCGGGCATGTCTAAAGTAAACGATTTCTCTTTCCACCAAGGGTTATAAGCAAAAAGAGTTTCTTTTAAGCTATGAACGCCCAAGGCATGTAGATATTTTTGTGGGAATTTAGCCAATTATTCGCCTCCTTACAGCTATGTAAAGTATAATATACATAGCTGTTTTTGTCAATACACTAATTGAAAGACTGCAAAAACATGGCCATTAATGTAATAATCATACCTGTAGCCAAGAAAAACAATCCCTGATAGGTTGATTTTCGGGCTGCCTTAAAAAGTTCGAACAGATTCGGATTGCTTCCATATTTGGTTGCGGAAAGCGCCTGTATTTTGGAATCGGGCATGAGCCAGGTTTTGGCGAATAAATACGCGGAATAAACTTGAAGCAGCGTCCCAATGGCTGCTAAAACAAAGACAGTTAATTTCATTTCGCGCCTTCCTCCACCACCCTTATCTCCTCTTTTGTTAACCCATACAGCTTATAAACCTCTTCATCAATTTTCCGATCAAGCCGCCCGATTTCCTCTTTGAGCTTGCGCCATTTGTTGGTGTTTTCGGGGATGAATATATGTTCCTTATACAGGGCAAGGACGTTTTTTACTAGGGAGGCTATTTGTTGTTGCTCTCGAAGTGTGACATCATTAATGTTTTTAATAGGCAACTTTTCAAGGTTTGTTTTCTTAATTTCAGCGAACAATCTTTTCGCCTCTGGGACAAATGCTTGATAAACATATTTCATTAAATGAGAATTTAATATTCCCAGTAAAAATGGGTAAGAATATTTTTTGTCTTTAATTTCGATATTGTATATGTTATTCAGGTTGTAATACTTATCATTATCCAGGACGGCTCTTATGCAATCCGCAGTTTGCCTTAAGATTATTTTTTCGCGTTCAAAAGGAGCCTTCGGCCTTGGTTCGGCAAGCCAGCGCCCATATTTAATATATCTTTTTTCTTGAGGATTGATTATATATCTGTCAATGTCTCTGCCAATTAAGTATAATTTAAAGACATTGTTTTGTTTTGTCTTCGCATCAAAAGCTCTTTCAACAACAATATTTTCTGTTTGTTTTGGGGTGCCCTTCCCAATTTGGTAAGGTTTTATGCCCATGGTAGAATATGCAATTATTTTTAGGGGTACGGATTGTTTTTGAAGTTTATCTAGAATCCTTTTTTCGCCGAACAAGCTTATTTCAAGGCGTTCGTTATGATAAAACTCCTTTTGTGGCCTTTCTTTGTAACTAATAGACAAAAAGTCTTCTTTGCGATGGGCAACACAATACGCGACTTTATTTGTTGTGTTTGGGGTAATGTTCGAATCTTTCTCAATAATAAAGATGCATGTGTCGCCAGTTTCCGCCTCTTCAAAGACCTTGTAATTTAAAATAATAATTTTATGAATTTGAAAAGATCTCAAAATAACTTCCCGTAAACTTTTAAAGTAGTGTTGGGTCAGAAATACCGCTGGAACGATAAAACTAATAACGCCGTGGTTTTTTAAAAGAAGTCCTGCGCGTTCAACAAACAAACAAAAGCTATTCGCTTGATATTCGTACGCCTTAAATTTATCTGCCAGAAAGGTTCTTTCTTCCTCAAAGCCGAAGTAATCAACATATGGCGGATTCCCGATAATTATATCAAACCCGTCCTGTTTAAAAACGGCAGGGAACTCTTCCTCCCAATTAAACGGCTTCTTATCGCGCCAGTCAGGGCCGAAATATTTCTTGAGCTCTTCCGACGAGCCGGAGATCAATGAATTGCCGCATTTGATGTTTGAGGAAATGTCGGGAAGCTCTCTCCTGCCGGTCAGGGCGCGGAGCATCAAGTTTAGCTGAGCGATCTCAACGGCTTTCTCGTCCAGATCAACTCCATAAAGATTATTGGTCAACGTCTTGATTCGGCGCATAAATGGAATTTTCTCAAAATGAGGGTCCTTTTCATAATATTTATCCATGACCTCAAACGCCTTAATGAGGAACGATCCTGAACCACAAGCGGGGTCAAGGATCTTAATCTGCCCTGCTTTTTCTCGGGGAATTTCCTCAAGTAGTTTGCCCAGGGTGTTTTCTACGATATAATCAACGATATACTTGGGGGTATAATAAATGCCCTTTTCTTTGCGGTGGGGCATACCCTTGACTAGCTTGCCCTTTTTCAGGATATACCCAAGGTATTGTTCGTAGATGCCGCCCAAGATATCGGCCGGGATGTTCTTGAAATCGTAGCGGATCTTTTCGCTATGGTTAAAATAAAGCCCTTTTAATATTTTTTTGGCGGTGCCGTTAAAAATGTTCAGTTTTTCGCAAGGGTGACCGAGGTGGAAGAGGGGAGAATCATAGCGGGCGTAATGCTTAAAGATCTCAACGACCTTCTCGTAAAGAGGCTCTTTTTCGTCTCCGTCTTCCCAGGTTCTTAACGCTGATTCTAACAACCGGTCCTCAAAACCCCGGTCTTCACAGGACCGGATAAAGATCAATCGATCGAGCAGCTTTTGAACGACTTCTTCTTTTTCATCATCAGAGAGCTCGATTTCCTGGCGGGTTTTATCAATGCTGTCCAGTAGCTCCCGCCGCCATTCGATCAGGTCGGCAAAGATCGCCTCGTTGACGGGCTTGCGCTTTTCCTTTTTGCCAACCTTCTCTGCTTCTTTGTCGAGCAGGTTTTGTTCAATGCTTTCTTTGGAGAGCAGCCAGAGCTCATCAAAACGTTTCAGGTATTCATCATAATTAAACTCCAGGTAACGGTTTCTGCTGACATGGGGCTCCTTCCATTCGGCGTTAAAGATCTTAAGACCTTCAAAATCGGAAAGGACCGCCCAGGCCACGCTTTTATACCAGGCGTAATTTATCGCCTGCTCGGCCCATCTTTCTTCCTCCAGGTCGACAGAGAATTTTTTTGTTTCAAGATAAAATTTGGTGATGCCGTTCAGCTTGAAGGCATAGTCTACGCTGCCGTTTGAGACCGTCTCTTCTTCCGAGACTTCTGTCGCGCTTCTGACATCCCAGCCAAGCGCTTCAAAAAGGGGCATGATGAAATCTTTGCGGGTATTGGCTTCGTTGTATTCCTGGAGTTTTCCTGCTTTTTTAAGTTTTTCGTATTTATCAATTAAAACCGATATTTTTTCTTTTGCTTGGGTTCTCACTGGAGCGGCTTTTTTGTAGATAACCTTCGCAGAACCGCCTGGATCTTTAGATCTTTGCTGTGATCAATAGCAGGGAATCCGGAAACCACCGCATTGTCGGCAATGTCTTTTGTGACGCCCGCCCTTGCCATGACCACCGCGTTTTCGCCCACTGTGACATGGCCGTTAATTCCGGCCTGTCCGCCGACGGAAACGTGATCCTTCAGAGTTACCGATCCGGCAAAGCCCACCAGGCCTACGATGGCACAATTTTTCCCGATCTTGCAGTTGTGAGCGACGTGGGACAGGTTGTCGATTTTAGTGCCGGCTCCGATAATCGTTGAACCCAGTGTAGCCCGCGAAATACAAACGTTGGCGTAAATCTCCACGTCTTCTTCGATAATTACCTTGCCAATTTGGGGAATTTTTAGATAGCTTTTGCCCTGCGGGATATAGCCGTAGCCATCTACTCCAATTCGCGCGCCGGAATGTATGATAACCCGTTTGCCAATTTTAACACGGTCGTATATGGTAACCGAGGGATGAATGATAGTATCATCGCCGATTTCACAATCTTCTCCAATACAAACAAAGGGGGAAATTGTTACCCGTTTGCCTATTTTGGCGCTTTTGGCGACCACGGCAGTCCTGTGAATCCCCGGATTTACTTTTGTCCTTGGAGCAAAAAGGGGAAGGATCTGTGCCATAGCCAGCCGCGGGTTTTTAACCAGGACCGCGGGCTTGTTTTCGATTTTTGCCGAGAGCGGAGCCACGAGCGCCGCCGCGGAAGAGCTCAAAGCCGGAGCCAGAAACTTTTCTTCCAGGACGAAGACCAGATCTCTTTCCCCGGCGGCTTCGATCGGCGAAACATTTTGGATATCAACCTCGCCGTCCCCGATGATTTCACCGGAAACGAGCTTGGCCAGTTTTTTTAGCTTCACGCTTTACTTGTTGAGCTCGGTAATCACCATCTCGGACAGATCCATCCCGCCGGTGATGACCACCTGTTTGTCAAGGACAAGGTCTATGCCAACTTTTTTGGCGACTTTTTTTACCGCCTCCAGGATTTCCATCTGGAGTTTTCCGGTCAACTGTTCATTGAGCTGGAGGAGCGTATTTCTTTTCGGAGTCAGCTTTTCCTCCATGTCCTTTTTCATCTTTTCAAGCTCTTCTTTTTTCTTGCCTTCTTTTTCAGCGGCTTCCAATTTTTTCTGGCTTTCATCAAACTCTTTTTTGAAGCTTTCTTCCTGCTTGGCAAGTTCGCCCTGGGCCTTGGCGGTTTCCTTATATTCTTTGAAAACCTTTTGAACATCGATGAAGCCGATGCTGGTAAAATTGGCCGCGTGAGAGATGCCGGCAATAAAAGCTATAGCGACCACTGCGATAAGCAACTTTTTCACTGTTTCACCCCCATTCTCAAAAACTTATTCTACCACAGCCTCCGCCTTCCGTCTATAGGTTTCAAGGTGGATGAGGAGAACCGAGATGTCGGCCGGAGAAATTCCTGCGATCCGGCTCGCCTGGCCGATGGAAACGGGGCGATGCTGGTCCAGTTTTGCCTGGGCTTCGCGCGACAAGCCGCGGAGCGCTTTGAAATCCAAAGCGAACGGGATCTTTCGGCTTTCGAGTTTTTTGAATTTTTCGATCTGTTCCAGCTGGCGGCGGATATAACCCTCGTATTTTTCAGAGATGGCGATCTGTTCCGAAACCTCGGGAGAAATTCGCTCCTGCCTCTCAATAGCTGCTTTCTTTCTCAAGAAAGATTGATGACGCTTTTGCGAGATCAAGCCGGCCTCAAAGCCTTTTTCGGTCAGCCGGAGGTCGGCGTTATCCTGCCGGAGGATTAGCCGGTATTCGGAGCGGGAGGTGAGCATGCGATAGGGCTCCAAAATTTCCTTGGTGATAAGATCATCAATCAGGGTTCCGATGTAGCTTTCCTCCCGGCCCAGGATCATGGGCGCTTTCCCTTTAGTTTTGAAAGCCGCGTTAATGCCGGCAACGATTCCCTGCGCTGCCGCCTCCTCATATCCCGAGGTGCCGTTAATCTGCCCGGCGCAGAAGAGGCCAGAAATTTCTTTTGCCTCGAGCGAGGATTGAAGTTGAGAAGGCAGGACGTAATCGTATTCAACCGCATAACCGGGGCGGATAAGTTCCACTGCTTCCAATCCCGGCATGGTCCGCAGCATGGCCAGCTGAACGTCTTCGGGCAGGGAAGTGGATAGTCCCTGCGCGTACATTTCCAGGGTATCACGACCGGTTGGTTCAATAAAGCACTGTTGGCGATCTTTTTCGGGGAAGCGGACCACTTTATCTTCGATCGATGGGCAATAGCGCGGGCCGACCCCCTGAATTTTTCCCTGGAAAAGGGGCGAACGGTCCAGGTTCTGGCGGATGATCTCATGGGTGCTTTCGTTAGTCCAGGTGAGATGGCAGGGAACTTGAGGCAATCTGGCGATCGGGTTATCCGGGACATCCGGCAAACCGTATTGCTTGTATTCCCAGATAAAAGAAAACATTTTTGGCGGCTCATCACCTGGCTGAGGAGTCATCTTTGAAAAATCGATCGAGCGCCGATTGAGCCTTGCCGGAGTACCGGTTTTTAGCCGGCCGAGTTGAAGGCCAAGCTTTCTGAGGGATTCTGACAAGCCTTTGGCGGGGAATTCGCCCATACGACCCGCCTCCATGTGCTTCATTCCGACGTGGATGAGACCATTCAAAAACGTTCCGGTTGTAACAACTACGCTTTTGCCTTCGTAAATCACATCTAGCTTCGTTCTAACGCCTCTAATTTTGTTGTTCTCAGCCAGGATTTCAGCGACCTCGCCCTGTTTCAGGTCCAGATTTTCCTGTTCTTCGAGAACTTGTTTCATGGTTCGATGGTAGAGCTTGCGGTCGGACTGCGCCCGCAAAGCTTGGACTGCGGGCCCTTTGTTGGTGTTGAGCGTCTTCATCTGGAGGAAAGTCAGGTCGGTTGAAATTCCAATCTGTCCGCCCAGGGCGTCGACTTCACGGATCAGCTGGCTCTTGGCCGGTCCTCCCATCGCTGGGTTGCAGGACATGAAGGCGACGGTGTCGATGTTCATAGTTAGGAGCAAGGTTTGGCAGTCAAGCCGCGCCGCCGCAAGGGCCGCCTCGATTCCGGCATGCCCGGCACCGATGACGATCACGTCATATGGTTTGGGATAGACATAAGAACGGTCAAGCATGAAGTAAAAACTAACCCCGGAATTCGTGGATAGTAAATACGATCCCCAGTTTTTCTCCCATTAATTTTTCTTTCAGCAAGCGGGCGTAAATCAGGGAGGGGAAAACCTCGCCGTGAGGGTTGACCAGAGTAGCATGGAACCCTTCCACCGTCATATTTTTTTTAACCACTTCAGAATAAAGCTGATAAAAACTATCCTTTTGCTGGAAAAGGTCCTTAATGTGCAGGCCGCCGACTTCTGCTTCTGGCACGCGAAAGAATTTTTGCGCATGCTCATTAATAAAAATAATGCGCCCGCCCAGATCCGTCACCAGCAGGGGGTCCGGCATGGTCTCGATAATGGTTTCGGCGGCCAGCGCCGGTGAGATGGCGAAAAGACTGTAATTCCGCATAGCAATGTAGATAAACAGGTTCATCAGAGCAATGTCAAAGATGACCGTCGGTGGCGCGATGCGGTGCCCAAAAATTAGAGGCAAGATCTGATCATTCAAAACTCCTACCGTTACGGGGACCATTGAGCCCACGGCGATTAAAATCGCTTGAATCCTTTCCGTTTTTTGCAAGGTCATCCGCGCGTACTGAACCAGCAGGATGACGCCCCCCAGACAGAAAGTTAAAGTCTCAAGCGCGAAGAGAGAGTAGAGCGGGGCCGGCTGGCTGACGATGCCGATGTTCTGGATCTCAAAACGCACATACATCCAGTTGGTGAAAATAAAGAGAAAGCCGATAATCGAAGGGGGGAGGTAGATCAGCAACCGGCTGAGCCAGCTTTTTAAAAAACGGTCTTTTTTGGTGAAAAGCAACGCGAAGTGGAAATAAAGCGCAAAAACAAAGGCCCAGAGGGTGGCGCTCAGTCGGTTGATGTCACGGGCAAGATCCAGGGTGAAAGCGATCCGCAGGGAATAGGTGAGAATTGCCGCCAGAAAGGCAACAAAAGCAAAAATAGCGAAAAAGCGGGCGACTTTATTTTCATAATGCCGGGTCCAGGTCTGAAAGGCCAGCAGCAGGATGAACAGGGATGCCGCCAGTTCAAAATAAGGGAAAAACATTGCCATACTATAAGGATTATAGTATAATTTCGCCGTCATGACAAGGCCAGCCTACAAAAGAATCCTCCTCAAGCTCTCCGGCGAAGTCTTTGGCGGCCAGCGAAAATACGGGATCGATCTTGAGCTCCTGAAAATTTTGGCACAGGAGATCAAAAGCGTCCATTCGCTTAAGGTGGATGTGGCGATTGTTGTTGGTGGGGGGAATATTTTCCGCGGGGTGGCGGGGGCGGTACGAGGCATCGACCGTGCCACCGGCGATTACATGGGAATGCTGGCCACGGTCATCAACTCCCTGGCGCTGCAGGATGTTTTGGAGAGCATCGGGGTTCCTTCCCGCGTACAATCCGCAATTGAAATGCGCTCGATCGCCGAATCTTTTATCCGACGAAGGGCCATCCGCCACATGGAAAAGGGGAGAGTCGTGATTCTTGCCGCGGGAACCGGGAACCCTTATTTCTCGACCGATACCACGGCGGCGCTGCGCGCGGCCGAGCTGGACGCCGAGGTCATTCTGAAGGCAACAAAAGTTGATGGAGTTTACGACAAAGACCCCGTACAGTTCCCCAACGCAAAAAAGTTCAAACGCATCACCCACATGGAGGTAATTCAAAAGCGGCTGAAAGTCATGGACTCAACCGCCGCCTCGCTGTGCATGGAAAATAAGATCCCGATCGTGGTCTTAAATGTAACCAAACCGGGGAATATCAGGAAAGCGGTTCTCGGGAAAGAAGTCGGGACGCTGGTCGAAGTTGAGAAATAGGAGGTTCGTATGCAGGATGTTTTGAAAGATAGCGAAAGCCGGATGCAGAAAGGGATCGAAACCCTCAAAAAGAATTTTGCGGCGGTGCGGACGGGGCGCGCCAACCCGGCGCTGCTTGACCATGTTCATGTCGAATATTACGGCACCAGCGTTCCGCTCAAGCAGCTGGCCCAGGTTTCGGCTCCCGAGCCCCGCGTTTTACTGGTAACCCCCTACGACAAAACCGCTGCGCAGGGGATCGAAAAAGCCATCCTAACTTCCGATCTGGGGATTAACCCAAAAAATGAGGGTGGTGTAATTCGCCTGATTTTACCCGAGCCGTCACAGGAGCGGCGCAAAGAACTGGTAAAAGTGGTTAAAAAAGAATCCGAGGATGCCAAGATTGCGGTCCGCAACGTTCGCCGCGATGCGATTGAAGTCCTCAAGAAACAGAAAAGCGACAAACAGATTTCCGAAGATGTAGAAAAGATGCAGGACAAGAAAGTTCAGGAGCTGACCGACAAATACTGCGTGGAGATTGACAAGCTTCTCGCCGGCAAAGAAAAAGAGATCATGGAGGTCTAAGCTGGACCCTGCAAAAATCCCCCAACACATAGCGATCATCATGGACGGAAACGGCCGCTGGGCAAGGGCGCGGGGGCTTCCCCGGGTCGCCGGCCACCGGGAAGGGGCCGAGTCGATCCGGTCGGTGCTTAAAGCCTGTGTTGAGTTCGGCGTCAAATATCTAACCGTCTATGCCTTTTCTACCGAAAACTGGGAGCGTCCCCAGGACGAGGTTGAATTTTTGATGAGCCTCTTCTCCCGGACTATCGATAGGGAAATCGACGAGCTGGACAAGAACGGGGTTCGTTTAAGATTTTTGGGAAGGCTGGAGAAATTTTCCGCCGAACTGCAGGAGAAAATGCAAAAGTCAGAGGCAAGGACCAAAAACAACCAGCGGATCTCTGTTAATGTCATGGTCAATTATGGGGGCCGCGCGGAAATCGTTGACGCCTTTAAGAAAATGTCCAATGACCAATTAACCAATGACCAAATCAATGAGGAAACCATCGGGAATTATTTATATACCAAAGACATTCCCGATCCCGACCTGCTGATCCGCACCGCTTCCGAGATGCGGATCTCAAACTTTTTGCTCTGGCAGATCGCCTATTCTGAGATTTATGTGACGGCAACGCTTTGGCCGGATTTTCGCCGCGAGCAGCTGATGGAAGCCATCGAAGCTTACGGGAAGCGCGAGCGGCGCTTCGGGAAGGTCTGATGATTACGCGCAGTTTGACTATCTTAGTAACTTTGCCCATTGCCGTGCTTTGCGTTTATTTTGGAGGAATCCCTTTTCTAGCGCTAGTGCTCGGCCTGGCCATCGTAGCGGTCAATGAATTTTACAATATGATGAGAAAAAAAGGTTTCTTCCCCGCCTACTATGTCGGCAATATCATAACTATCTTTTTCATCGTTTTTGCCTCTTACGCCTTGAAGCGGAACTGGGAGCCGGGGCATTCGGCTATCCTAACGCTGGCGGCGGGGGCAGCGCTGATTTCCGGCATTTTTCTAAAAAGGGAAAAAGATACCATTGTTGACGTTGCGGTTACGACCCTGGGAATGATCTATGTGGGCTGGTTTTTCAGCTATTTGATCTTTATCCGCAGTCTGACCGAGCACGGGGGATACCTTTTTTTTCTCATGTTCACGATCTGGGCGATGGATATCACCGCTTACCTGGTGGGAAGATTTTTTGGGCGGACTCCGCTTTTCCCGTCGATTTCTCCCAAAAAAACCTGGGAGGGATCGATCGCCGGCTTTGCCATGTGTTTATTTGTGGCATGGATGTTCAACTGGATAGCGAATTTGGAAGTCTGGCAGGCGCTGGTCCTGGGATCATTGATCGGGATCTTTGGCCAGCTTTCAGACCTGATCGAGTCGCTCATCAAGCGCGACACGGGGGTTAAAGACTCGTCTGATATTTTGCCCGGCCACGGCGGCGTGCTTGATCGTATCGATTCCTTTATTCTCACCGCCCCGCTGATGTATTATTATATGGTATGGATCGTACTAAAGTAAAAATGAAAAATTCAAAAATACATGAACTTGGAAGCCGCGAAGTTCATTCGCAGGTTTCCAGATTAATAAAACAAGCTTTAGTAGAGGATATCGGGCCGGGAGATATTACTTCGGAAGCGATTATCCCGGCTGGGGAAAAAGCCAAAGCGGTCGTTTCGGCAAAAGAGAAGGGCGTCATCGCCGGGCTGGAGATCGCGAAAAAGGTTTTCCGGCAGATTGATTCGAGAATTATATTTTCGCCGAAAGTGAAGGATGGGGCAAAGGTTGAAAAAGGAAAAAGCATCGCGGTTCTCTCCGGACCCGCCAGGGGAATTCTAACCGGCGAGCGCGTCGCTCTCAATTTCCTCCAGCATCTGTCGGGGATCGCCACGCTAACGCGTAAGTTTGTGTCGCGAGTCGCGGGTCGCGGGTCGCGGGTCAAAATACTTGACACACGAAAGACCGTTCCGGGGATGCGGGTGCTCGAAAAGTACGCGGTGGCGGCCGGCGGCGGGTGCAACCATCGCTTTGGGCTCTACGATGCCATCCTGATCAAAGACAATCACATTAAGCTTGCGGGAGGGATTAAAAAGGCCGTAATGGCCGTAAAGGGAAGCAAGGCCTTGAAGGCAAAAAGGGCAATAGAGGTAGAGACCAAAACGATTTCAGAGGTTAAAGAGGCGATAAAGGCGGGAGCGGATAGAATTCTTTTAGATAATATGAACATAAAAACTTTGCGTCAAGCGGTCAGGCTTTGCAAAAAAGCCAAGATTAAAACCGAAGCTTCCGGCGGCGTTAATCTGGAAAATGTTCGAGCGATCGCCAAGACCGGAGTCGACTTTATCTCCGTCGGCGCGCTGACGCACTCGGCGAAAGCATTAGATATTAGCCTGAAGATTAACTAGTCCTCTTTTACGCTTTTACTAATCCGTATTGTTCAGCCAGGGCCCTAAAAGCGGGCAAGGATCGCCGGATCTGCTCTTGCGAAATGCTGGAATAGGAAAGCCTGAAATGCCCGGGCGCGCCAAATCCTCTGCCGGGGACCACCAGCAGATTATGGCCCAGGGCGGCGAGGGAAAATGCGACATCATCCGGAATGGGACTCCTGGGAAACAGGTAGAAAGTCCCCTGCGGTTTTACAACGCTGTATCCCATAGCAGTTAAAGCCTCATAAAGCAAATCCCGCCTGGCCTGATATTCCGCCAGGCCAACCGCCTTACCTTGCATCTCGGCCACCGCTCTTTGCCAGATGGCAGGGGCATTAATAAAACCAAGGATACGGTTGCAGAAGACAAGGCCGTCGAATAAGGCCCCTGGATTGCCGTTCAGAGGGCTGATTGCAAGAAATCCTATCCTTTCCCCGGCGAGGCCTAAATCTTTGCTGTTGGAAGTTGCCAGGATGCTATGCGGAAAAATTTGTAAAGTGGGGGGCACGACTGATCCATCATAAACCAGGCCGGCATAAGGCTCGTCAGTCACCAGGATAATATCGCGGCCGTATTCTTTTTCCTTCTCATCGATAAGGGCGGCCAATGCTCTTAATGATTCTTCTGAATAAACCGCACCGCTGGGATTGTTGGGGCTGTTGATTAAAATGGCTTTAGTTTTAGGCGTGATGGCTTGCTCTATCTTTTCCAGGTCGAGTTGAAAATCTTCCCTGGTCGGCACCAGCACTAATTTCCCCTGATGTCGCTGCACATAATATAGGTACTCCACAAAAAAAGGCTTCGGGACGATCACTTCGTCCCCCGGGTTCAGGAGAGTTTCAAAAATAACATTTAATGCGCCCCCTGCTCCGGAGGTCATCACGATGTGATTGGCTGTAAGAGGAGTGGGCAGCCGATGTCGGGTCGAAAGATGCTCTGCGATGCGAAGCCTGACATCCGGGAAGCCGGCGTTTTGCATGTACCCATGCTTGCCGGGATCTCTGACCAACTCTTCTAATTTTCTCTGTACCGCCGGTGGCGGGTTAAATGAGGGATTGCCAAGCGAAAAATCAAAAACCTTGTCTTCCCCAACTTTCCTTTTAAGTTTAATCCCCTCTTCAAACATCTGTCTGATCCATGAACCACTTGTCATGTCTTGGATATTTCTCTTTGCCAGCACCGATCTTGATATCATGTTAAATCCCTCATTTATCCTTTCAAGAGAACTCCGAAAAATTGACCCGGCATATCCGGGATGTCAAGCCTTTCGGGCTCATATACCTATCGATGCCCCCTCCGAAAATTTCACTTAATTTTACAAACCAAAAGGCTCCCGTTTTACCGAGAGCCTTTAGTTTATGAAATGAATTCTTTACTTTACCAACTTTATGTTGCCGATTGAAAAGCCTGCCCCCACCCTGGTTTGTCCGACAAATACGACTTCAAACCGGGCGATCGATTTCAAATCTTCCGGCAGCTTAATGGTCAGAGTTGTCCCGCGTATAATCGTAAGCGGATCGACAATATTTTTGCCTTTACAGCTCCCATATTTCCCTTCTTTGCAAAGTTCTTGAAGGATGTGTCTTTTCCCGTTACCGTCAA